>Ga0070711_100000056_pt1 | contig 67294 bp, 59 predicted proteins | sample LARL53metaG_FD_65452 | JGI IMG/M metagenome (GOLD analysis project Ga0070711, IMG submission 65452) | Corn, switchgrass and miscanthus rhizosphere microbial communities from Kellogg Biological Station, Michigan, USA - LAR L5-3 metaG | ecosystem: Host-associated > Plants > Roots > Rhizosphere ... | reverse complement strand
TCTGCCAGCAGGCCTACCAGAACGGCAAGCCGGTCGAGAACAACTATGTCCAGGCGAATGGCACTGTCGTCACGGGCTGCTCCAATACCGACCGGCGCGCGTTCCACGACCCCGCACCGCACTGGATCCTGGGGCATACCTCCCGCATGACGTACCGCCAGTTCGATCTCAGCTTCACGCTCCGCGCATGGCTCGGGAACTACGTCTACAACAACGTGGCGTCGAACCTCGGCACCTATCAGGAGCTCAACCGCGCATCGCCGTACAACCTGAACTCGTCCGTGTTGCAGACCGGTTTCATGACGCCACAGTATCTGTCCGACTTCTACGTGGAGAACGGATCGTTCTTGCGGATGGACAACATCACCCTAAACTACAACTTCACGTATGGCGGTCGGCAGATGCGGTTGTTCGGCACGGTGCAGCACGCGTTCACCATCACCGGCTACAGCGGGGTGGATCCCACGGCCGGGGTGAACGGGATCGACAACAACATCTATCCGGCCTCGCGCACCTTCAGCGCTGGCCTGAACGTTCGGCTCTAGGCACATGACCATGCACGCAACCTGCGAGGCGGGACAGAGATATGAACACTAAAGCGTGGAAGGGCCTCACCGTCGCCGGCGTCCTTTGCCTGGCCGTGGGCAGTTGCACCGACCTCACGGAGCTGCCCCAGAGCACGACCACCGAGGCGAACGTCTTCTCGGACCCCAGCTCGTACGTGTCGTTCCTCGCGAAGATCTACGGGGGGCTCGCGCTCAGCGGACAGCAGGGCCCCGCCGGGCAGCCGGACATCTCGGGGATCGACGAGGGGTTCTCCCAGTACCTGCGCCTGTACTGGGAGACGGAAGAGCTCCCGACCGAAGAGGCGGTCATCGCCTGGAACGATATCGGTCTGCCGGAGATGAACACCCAGCTGTGGACGGCGCAGTCCAACATGGTGGTCGCGATGTACTACCGGATCTTTTTCCAGGTCTCGTTGGCGAACGAGTTCCTCCGCCAGACAACGGATGACCGGCTCACGGCGCGCGGGAACGTCAGCTCCGCGCTCAGAGACCAGATCCACACGTACCGCGCCGAGGCCCGCTTCCTCAGGGCCTTGAGCTATTGGCACGGCATCGATCTCTTCGGGGCCATCCCGCTCGTCACGGAGAACGACCCCGTCGGCTCCACGCCGCCGAAGCAGAGCACGCGCGTGGACATCTACAACTACATCGTCAGCGAGCTCACAGCGATCCGGACGCTGCTCCCCGCGCCCGGCGCGAGCACGTATGGCCGCGCGACCGGTCCGGCCGCGGACATGCTGCTGGCGGAGCTGTATCTGAACGCCGGAGTCTACACGGGCACGCCCGACTACGCCGATGCACTCACGTCCGCACAGGCCGTGATCAGCCTGGTCCCGGGCACGTACAGACTCGATACCAAGTATCAGAATCTGTTCCTCGCCGACAACAACAACTCACCGGAAATCATCTTTGCGGTCACCCAGGATGGGCTGAAGACCCAGACGTACGGCGGCGTGACGTTCCTCGCGCATGCGTCCTGCGGCGGCAGCATGAGCAATTCGACGTATGGTATCGACGGCTGCTGGTGGGGACTGCGCGTGAAGGTGCAGGCGCTCAACAACTATGCCACCGGGGACAAGCGAGACGCGTTCTTCTACGCGTCCGGCCAGACGGATACGGTCTACAGCATCCCCACCTTCCAGAATGGGATCGCCGCGCCCAAGTTCCAAAACGTCACCTCCACGGGGGCGCCTGGTTCCAACGGCACGTTCGTCGATACGGACTTTCCGATGTTTCGGCTCGGCGAAGCGTACTTGATCTACGCCGAGGCCCAGCTACGCGGCGGCGGCGGGAGTCGGCCCACGGCGCTGAACTACGTGAACGCGCTGCGCGTGCGCGCGTACGGCGATTCGAGCGGCGTGATCGCCGACAGCCAGCTCACGCTGCCGTTTCTTCTCGACGAGCGTGGTCGCGAGCTGCTGTGGGAGGGCCACCGTCGGACGGACCTGATCCGCTACGGGTTGTTCACAGGCAGTGGCAAGCTGTGGGAGTGGAAGGGTGGGACGCTGGCAGGGACGGCGACGCAATCGTTCCGGGACCTGTACCCGCTCCCGGCATCCGAGCTTATCGCGAACCCGAACCTGCACCAGAACCCGGGCTACTGAGCAGAGGGCGAGAAGGTTGATTCTGACAGCGGCTCCGTCGTCGTGGCGGCGGAGCCGCGCGTGTTTCGTGGCGCTACTCGCGCTCGCCGCGGCGTGCGGCTCGTCGTCCACGGCGCCCGTCGTCTCCGTTCCCCCGGGTCGGCCGGTCCTTCCCCAAACGTACCGCCCGAGCGGCCACATGGCCGCGGGCGACGTGTTCGTCCATCTCTTCGACTGGAAATGGACCGACATCGCCACGGAATGCGAGACGGTCCTCGGCCCCGCGGGCTTCGCAGCCGTGCAGATCTCGCCGCCGGAAGAGCACAGCATCGTGCCGACCCACGATTGGAGCGAGCGCTACCAGCCCGTCCGCTACAACATCGCGCGGAGCCGCTCCGGGACCGGCGCCGAGTTCACCGACATGGTGAACCGCTGCCAGGCGGCGGGCGTGGGCATCATCGTCGATGCCGTGATCAACCACATGACGAATTACCCCAGCCCCGGCTTCGGGAGCGACAGCTCCCCCTACTCGAAGTACGACTACCCGGGCCTCTACACGCCGAGCGACTTCCATCCGCCGTGCACGGTAAACAACTACGCCGACGCAGCGAACGTGCAGGACTGCGAGCTGCTGGGGCTGCCGGACTTGAATACCGGGCTCGCCTCCGTACGGCAGAAGATCGCCGGGTATCTGATCATGCTCGCGCGCCTGGGGGTGGCGGGATTCCGCATCGACGCGGCGAAGCACATCCAGCAGGTGGAGCTCGACGACATCCTCTCAATCGTCGACTCCACGATGACTGCCGAGGGCCGTCCCATCCCGTACTACTACCTCGAGGTGAGCACGGGACCGGGGGAAGCGCTCGGCCCGCGGGACTACTATGGCGAAGCGTACGCCTCCGGGGGCGCGGCGGACATCACCGAGTTCACGTTCGTCGGCGTCGGCGACAAGTTTCGACAGATCGGCGGGCAACACATCTCGCAGCTCAATCCCAACGGCACTCAGGGGAACCAGTTCTCACCCACCGCCTGGGGTCTGATGCCCTCGGACAAGGCCGTCGTGTTCCTCCAGAACCACGATACGCAGCACCAGTGCGGGCTCAGCTATCGCGATGGAAACGTCTTTCGCGTTGCGAACGTCTGGATGCTGGCGCAGCCGTATGGGTACCCGTCGATCCTCTCGAGCTTCGCGTTTGCCTGCCCGCTCGAGAACTCGATGGGACCGCCCTCGGACGCGAACGGCTGGACCGTGAACGTGATCTGCGCGTCGAGCCTCGAGACCGCTGTGGACGGGGAGTGGGTGTGCGAGCACCGCGATCCGTCTATCAAGAACATGGTGCGCTTCCGGCGCGTCGTCGCCGGAACCGACATCAACCATTGGTGGGACAACGGCGCCAACGCGATCGCCTTCTCACGGGGGAACAAAGGGTTCGTCGCCATCAATCGAGAGGTCACCGCGGTGGATACGACTGTCACCACGGGAATGGCGCCCGGCACTTACTGCGATCTGATCACGGGCGGAGTTAATGGTTCGGTGTGTGCGGGCATTACCCTAGTCGTTGATTCGACCGGAGCCGTCCACCTGAGCCTGCCGACAAATTCGAGCGTGGCGATCGACGTGGAAACGCTGCTGCCGTGAGCGAGCCGACTGCCGCGGGAGCAGGCCCGGCGTCGATCAGCTGGTGCGTGATCGGGTCTACCCGCAGATTCAAGCCTTCCAATGACCGAGCGCCGAGTAAGGTCAAGTCTCCGAGCTCGGTGAAGACGACCTCGTCCCAGGTCTGGACACCGGCGACGCGGAGGATAACGCCCCCGGTCCAGCGGTCTAATATGGTCCCGTCCGCTTGGCGGAAGCGCCGAACGTTGACGCGCTCGATACCGAGCGATTCGAGCACGGTCGTGGGAAACCAGGACAACTCCGCGCCTGTGTCCACCAGCACGGACACGAGCGTCCGCCATTCACCGGGGCGGGCGGGGTTCGCAACTTCAAGTCCGACGCGAAATGTGCCCATGTTCTCGCGCATACTAGCTCCCGAAGGTTCGCCGAGTAGTACCACAGTCGCGCCGCGCGTGTCAATCTCTCGCGCGGCCCTCGTCGGGGCTGCCCTGCTCGCCTGCGTCTCGGGTTCGCTTCCCGCTCAACGGCCGGATGGCCCTGCGTGGACGCGCGGCGCCACCTGCTACGAAGTCTTCGTGCGGTCGTTCTACGACTCGGACGCCGACGGCACTGGCGACCTGAACGGTCTGACACAGAAACTCGATTACATCAAGGGCCTCGGCGCTTCGTGCATCTGGCTCATGCCCATTATGGTCTCACCGAGCTACCACGGCTACGACGTGAGCGACTATTACAAGGTTGAGCCAGCCTACGGGACGAACGAGGACTTCAAGCGGCTGATGACCGAGGCGCATCGTCGCGGCATCGTGGTGCTGATCGACATGGTGCTGAATCACACCTCGAGCGAGAACCCGTGGTTCAAGGCGGCCCTCTCGGACACAGCGTCGCCGTATCGCTCCTGGTATCGCTTCTCTCCCACGTCGCTCGGCAAGGGGCCCTGGGGCGCTGAGGCGTGGCACAAGTCGCCGGTACGGGACGAGTACTACTATGGGGTGTTCTGGAGCGGGATGCCCGATCTCAACTACGAGACCCCCGCGGTGTTGCAGGAGGCGGAGAAGATCGCCGAATTCTGGATCAAGGACATGGGGGTGGACGGGTTTCGCCTCGACGCAGTCCCGTATCTGGTGGAAGAAGGCAGCTGTCTCATGGGGTGCCCCGGCACACACGCGGTCCTGCGAGAATACTCGGAGCACCTGAAAAGCGTGAAGCCGGACGTCTACACCGTCGGCGAGGTGTGGGCCAAGATCGACGCGCTACTGCCGTATTATCCGGATCAGCTCACCTCATATTTCGGCTTCGAGCTCGCCGACTCGCTCGTTTCAGCCATTCGCCATGGCTCGGCTGCCGGTTTCCTCTCGGGCTTCCTCAGGCTGCAGGACACGATGCCCTCGTATCGTTATTCGCCGTTCCTCTCGAATCACGATGGCACGCGTGTGATGTCGCTCCTCGGCAACGACGTCCCTTCCGCGAAGCTCGCGGCGACGCTCCTGCTCACGCTGCCGGGTCTGCCGTTCGTGTACTACGGCGAAGAAATTGGGATGACGGGGGAGAAGCCCGACCCACGACTGCGGACGCCCATGCAGTGGAGCCCGCGCACGGGAGTGGGCTTCACTACGGAGCACGAGTGGGAGGCTCCGCAGCCTGACTCGATGACGAGAAACGTCGCCCTCGAGGATCACGACTCGCGATCGCTGCTCAATCTCTACCGGCGGCTCATTCACTTGCGCAAAGAGAACGAGGCCTTGGCAGCGGGACGGCTTGTGCCCCTCACGACCACGGACACGCACGTCGCTGCCTACTTGCGACGGGCGGACAAGGGCTCCGTGCTGGTCGTCGCCAACATGGGCGGCGGTATGGCGTCGAAGGTCTCGATCGCAGGACCTGCCGGAAGCCTGCCTGCAGGCAAGTACAGGGCGCGCAGCCTACTCGCTGGCCCGAATGGCGCGGTGCTGACTGTGAGCCAGGATGGTGCGATTGAAGGCTACATCCCAGCGGCGAAGCTCGCCGCTCGGCAGAGTCTCGTGCTCTATCTCTCGAGGACGACGGCTCCGTAGGCCGGCAACGATACGGTATCGCTGCGCTGCACCCGGTCGGTCAAGAGATCACGGGCGCCTTTCACCTCGAATCCTCTCACCGCCGTACTCACGGCACGGCTCCGCGCGTTGACGAGAACGAGCGCGTTACCCCGCGCGTACGCGATCACGTCGCTCGCGGAGCTGGTTTCGACCTCCACGATTGTTCCGGACAAGAAGGCTGAATCGGTGTCGGCGATATGCAGGACCCGTCGATAGAATGCGCGGGACGCGGCCGTATCGGGCTGGCCCCAAGCAATCGAGTCACGCACAAAGAGACCGAGGTGCTGGGGATTCTCGACCTCCTGGCCGTTATAGAGGAGCGGCCGCCCAGGGAGCAGCGTCATGGCCACGTAGGCGGCGCGCGCACCCGCGGCACCCCCGAAGAGGGCAATCGGCGGCTTGTCCCAGGCTGTCTCGTCGTGGTTGGTGGTGAAGCGCATCCGCATCCCGCCGCGGGGCATCGCCTGCATGTCCGTCAGTTCGTCTGTCACGAACTTCTCCGCGGGCGCGCCCGCCCAGACCGCCTTGAGGCGGCCGTAGGAATCCCAGGCGTAAGTGAGGTCGAATCCGAAGCCGTGCATCTTGAGATCGCCCCACTCGGCCAGCAGGAGGATCGGCCGTGGCACCGTGGCGCGCAGCGTCGGGACCGCTTCGCGCCAGAAGGCGTCCGGGACGAAGCCGGCCGCGTCTACCCGGAACCCGTCGATCCCGTATTCGGTGAGCCACCATTGCATCGTAGCGATCATGGTGCGCCGCAGCTCGGGGTTCTTGTAGTCGAGCTGCGCGACGTCCGTCCAGTCGGTGAGCTTGCCATCCGGGTCTCGGGGCACGCTGATCTCGCCCTGCTCGTTCCGCACGTAGAAGTCTGGATGCCCTTTGATCCAGACATTGTCCCAGGCGGTGTGATTCGGCACCCAGTCGAGGATGAGCTTCATGCCGCGCGCGTGCACGGCTCGCACCAGCGCCCGGAAGTCCGCGGCGCTGCCGTACGCTGGGTTGATCCCGCGATAGTCCCGCACCGCGTACGAGGAGCCCAGCGGCCCCTTGTGATTCAGGACGCCAACGGGATAGATCGGCATGAGCCAGATGACGTTCGCCCCCGTGGACCGGATCCGGTCGAGCCCGCGGGTCACCCCTGTGAAGTCACCGCTCGGCGAGAAATCGCGGACGAAGACCTCGTAAATCGCGCAGCGGCGGACCCAGGCGGTGTCGGGCGCGGCCTGAGCCGCGGCGCCTTGCGCCACCAGGGCGAGGCCGGCAAGCGTTGCAATCAGGGTCTTCGGGGGGGGCATTCGGACGCCAATGTAGCGGGTTTTCGACGCTCGCTCTAGTATTTCGCCCCATGCCTCGACACCCCATCTATCTCGCGCTCGCGCTCGCCGCTACCCTCGCGGCGCCGGCGGCCAGTCAAGTCAGCGTCACGTCCCCCGACGGCCGAAACCAGGTCACGCTGTCGCTGCGGGAAGGCCATTTGTCTTACACGCTCGCGCGCGATGGACGCGCATTGATCGATCCCTCGATACTCGGCTTTGCCTTCAAAGACGCTCCACCGCTGCGCGACAGCCTTCGCATCACGGACACCACCCGCGACACGCACGACGAGATGTGGACGCAACCATGGGGCGAAGTGGCGCGCGTGCGCGACCACCATAACGAGGTCGCGGTGTCCCTCGAGGAGACGACGGCGCTGAAACGGCGCGTTACGCTGCGGGTACGCGCGTTCGACGACGGCGTGGGATTTCGTTACGAGCTCCCGGAGCAGCCCGGTCTTGGCGCCTTCGAGATCACGGACGAGCTCACCGAGTTCACGCTTGCCGATAACGCGAAGGCCTGGTGGATTCCGTCCAACCGCCCCCGGCTGGACCGCTCGGAAGAGCTGTTTTCGTCCGCGCCGCTCAGCACGTTGGACAGCGTGCAGACGCCGCTCACGCTCGAGCTCACCGACGGCCACACGTGTATGGTGATCCACGAAGCCGACCTCGAGGACTACGCGCGGATGTTTCTCGCGGGGCCGCGTATGGAAGGCCGCACGCTCCGCGCGGCCCTCCAGCCGATGGCCGATGGGATCAAGGTGCGGGGCCACACGCCGTTCGTGACGCCATGGCGGACGATTCAGGTCGCCGACCGCGTCACCGATCTCGCCCCATCCCTGTTGGGTCTCAATCTCAATCCGCCGAGCGTGCTCGCGAAGACCGACTGGATCAAGCCGATGAAGTACGTCGGCATCTGGTGGGGCATGCACCTGGGGATCAACACCTGGAGCTCGGGACCGAAGCACGGGGCGACCACGGCGAATGCCAAGCGGATGATCGACTTCGCCGCGGCAAACGGGTTCGGCGGCGTGCTCGTGGAGGGGTGGAACACGGGCTGGGACGGCGACTGGATCAAGAACCGCGAGGCGTTCTCCTTCACGCAGGCGTATCCCGACTACGACCTGGCCGAGGTGGCGCGGTACGCGAAATCGAAAGGCGTGCACCTGATCATCCATAATGAGACGTCCGGCGGTATCGAGAATTACGAGCGGCAGCTGGATACTGCGTACGCCCTGTATCAGTCACTGGGCGTCCATCAGGTCAAGACCGGCTACGTCGCCGACATGACGAGCACGGGCGATTCCCATTATTCGCAGTACATGGTGCGGCATTACCGTCACGTGATCGAAGAGGCGGCGAAGCACCAGCTCACGCTCGACGTGCACGAGCCGATGCACGACACCGGTGAGCGCCGCACGTACCCGAACATGATGACGCGCGAGGGCGCGCGCGGGCAGGAGTACAACGCGTGGAGCGGAGACGGCGGCAACCCGCCCGAGCACGAGACGATCATGTTCTTCACGCGCATGCTCGATGGCCCCATGGACTTCACGCCGGGGATCTTCGATATCCTGGAGCGCTCGAGCGGGCACGCCCGCGCGCTCGACCAGCCGCGCGTCCGCACGACCGTCGCGAAGCAGCTCGCCCTGTACGTGGTGCTCTACTCGCCGCTCCAGATGGCGGCCGATCTCCCCGAGAACTACGCGAATCAGCCCGCGTTCCAGTTCATCAAGGACGTCGCGGTGGACTGGGACACCACGCGTGTCCTCGACGCCCGGATCGGCGATTACGTGATCGTGGCGCGGCGCGAGCGCGGTGGTCGGACCTGGTTCCTCGGCGCCATCACCGATGAGCAGGCGCGGACGTTCGATGTCCCGCTCTCATTCCTCACCCCGGGGAAGTCGTACGTCGCCGAGATCTACGCCGACGGCCCCAAGGCTAACTGGCAGGACAATCCCTTCCCGCTGACGATCACGCGCCGCACCGTGACCTCTGCCACGCGGTTGCACATCGTGCTGGCACCCGGGGGCGGCCAGGCGATCCGGTTCCGTCCGGCACGGTGAAGTCGTGGACGAGCTGAAGGCGCTTCGTGCCCTCGCCACGGAGCTCGGAGTCCACACCCGCTACACGGACGGCCTCGGGAAGAAGATCACCGTGGCGCCCGAGACGCTGGTGCGCGTCTGCGCGGCCCTTGGCGCGCCGATTGCCCGGGTTGCCGACGCCCATCATGTGCTGAGCGCCCATCGCGCCGCCAAGGCGGCCGAGCGCCTGCCGCCCGTTGTGGTCGCTTGGGACGGCACCCTCCCGGCCCATTCGATCGAGAACAAAGAGATCCAGCTCGAGTCGGGACACACCGCCCCGCCAGGCACACGTCAACTTCCCCTGGGATATCACCGCGTCGAGAGCTGTACCATCATCGCCGCTCCGGTCGAGGCGTGGCGCCGGCCGGGGGGGGGATCACATCGCAGCTGGGGAGTGGGGACGCATCTCGCCGCGCTGCGATCCGGCCGCAGCCGCTCCCTGGCGGATCTCCGGGACCTCGAGTCGCTATGTCGCTGGGTACGCGAAAAGGGCGGCGATCTCGTCACCGTCCTGCCGCTTCTTCCCACCTTCAACGCCAATCCCCCCGATCCCAGCCCCTACTCACCGGTGAGCCGGCTCTTCTGGTCGGAGCTGATCCTCGATCTCGAGGGCGCGCACCGACCGACAGGTGCCGTCGAGACGTTGGACGTTACGCGGGGAGACAGTGAGGTTCGCGCGGCGCTCGCACAGCACCCGGTGCCCGAAGAAGCACTGAAAGACGGGGAGCTCGTGCGCTACGCGCATTTCCGAGGCGCCCAGAAGCGGCTCGGCAGAAATTGGCGCGACTGGCCGGGCCCTGCCCGCGCCGGGAAGCTCGGAGTCGAGCACCTCGATGCCGAGGAAGAGCGGTATCACCTCGTGGCGCAGACGCTCGCGCGCCGGCAGCTGCGCGACCTGCGAGAGCGGCTGGACCGTGCGGGGTTGCGCCTGGGACTCGATCTCGCCGTGGGCGTTCACCCCGACGGCTACGATCCGTGGTCGCGCCAATCGCTGTTCGGCGACGGCATGTCGGTGGGCGCGCCCCCCGACGCCGGGTTCCCGAGCGGGCAGGACTGGGGGTTTTCTCCCGTCCTTCCAGAAGCCTCCCGGCGCGAAGGGCATCGTTACGTGGCGGCCTCGATCGCTCATCAGGCGCGGCTCGCGGGCGTCTTGCGCGTGGATCACATCATGGCGTGGACGCGGCTCTACTGGATCCCCCACGGCATGGGGTTGCACCAGGGCACGTACGTGTCGTATCCCGCGGAGGAGCTGTTCGCGATTCTCACGCTCGAATCGCATCGTCACCACTGCGAGGTGGTGGGTGAGAACCTCGGCAACGTGCCTCCCGAGATCGATAAGGCGCTCCCGCGCCACCGGATTTGGGGGATGTACCTGGCACAGTTTCAGGATTGGAGCGGCAAGGAAGGCGGCCAGCTCCCGACTCCTCCGACCGACCGGGATATGGCGCTCATCGGCACGCACGATACGCCGACCTTCGCCGGATGGCTCGTGGGCAACGATATCGGCGAGCGAGTGCGGTACGGACTCCTGGCGGAACACTCGGCTCCCACCGTTCACAAGGAGCGTACACAGACGGGGGAGGCGCTCGCCCGGCGCTTCGACCGCGCGGACCCACGGGCGCTGTTGGCCGATCTGCTCGAGTGGCTCGGCCGCTCGGAGAGCCCGCTCGTCGTTCCGTGGCTCGAGGATCTCTGGCTCGAGGATGAGGGCGTGAACCTACCCGGCACGCCGTCCTCGGTGCGACCCAACTGGCAGCGCCCTATGCGGCGGCTGCTCGAAGAGATCTTCCGGGATCCCGAGGTCGACGCCCTGATCCGCCGACTCCAACACGCGCGGCACGCCTGAGGCTCACGATGACGACCAAGCCGACCCTCTCGTACTGGCAGATCTGGAACATGAGCTTCGGGTTCCTGGGCATCCAGTTCGGCTTCGCGCTCCAGAACGCGAACGTGAGCCGGATCTTCGAGACGCTGGGCGCCAAGGTCGAGAACATTCCGATCCTGTGGATCGCCGCGCCGGTCACCGGGCTTCTCGTCCAGCCGATCGTGGGCTACCTGAGCGACCGCACGTGGAACCGCCTCGGCCGCCGGCGCCCGTACTTCTTGACGGGCGCGATCCTCGCGTCGCTCGCGCTGCTCGTCATGCCCAATTCTCCGGCGCTGTGGGTGGCGGCAGGAATGCTCTGGATCATGGACGCGTCGATCAACATCTCGATGGAGCCGTTCCGCGCGTTCGTGGGCGACAACCTTCCCGCCGCGCAGCGGGTCACCGGGTTCGCGATGCAGAGCTTCTTCATCGGCACGGGCGCCGTCGTGGCGTCCGCGCTTCCTTGGATCCTCACGAACCTGTTCGGCGTGAAGAACGAGGCGGCGGCGGGCCAGATTCCGGACTCTGTGCGGCTCTCGTTCTACCTGGGCGCCGCGGTGTTCTTCTGCGCCGTCCTTTGGACGGTGTTCAGGTCGAGGGAGTACTCACCCGAGCAGATGGCATCGTTCACCGAGAACCGGGCGCGTGAGGACGGCCGTCAGGGTTCCGACAACCGGAACGCTCTTATAACGATCCTGAAAGACTTCCTCAACATGCCGCGGACCATGAGGCAACTGGCCTGGGCGCAGTTCTTCTCTTGGTTCGCCCTGTTCGCGATGTGGATCTATACCACGGTCGGGGTGACGAGCCACGTCTACGGCACGAGCGACACCACGTCGGCACTCTACAACCAAGGCGCGAACTGGGTCGGGATCTGCTTTGCGTTCTACAGTCTCGTGGCCGCCGTGGTGGCGTTCGCCATCCCGCCACTCGCCAAGTGGTCGAGCCCGAAGACCGCGCACATCATCTGCCTGGTCTGTGGGGCGCTCGGGCTCGCGTCGATCTACTTCATCACGAGCCCGAAGTACCTGCTCGGCTCGATGGTCGGTGTGGGGATCGCATGGGCCAGCATCCTCTCCATGCCGTACGCGATTCTCACCGGCTCGCTGCCGCCGTCGAAGCTCGGCTACTACATGGGGGTCTTCAACTTCTTCATCGTCATCCCGCAGATCGTCGCCGCGGCGGTGCTCGGCTTCATCGTCGGGCGCTTCTTCCACCATGAGGCGATCTTCGCCCTCCTGATCGGCGGCGGGTCGCTGCTCCTCGCCGCGGCCCTCATGCTCAGAGTGAAGGACGAATGATTCTCGTGCTCGCGTGGCTGGCGCTCGCCAGCCAGACCCCCAGTCCACGAGCGCGCCTGTCCATGGACCCCGGTTGGCGCTTCGCGCTCGGCGATCCGAGAGGGGCCGAGCAGCCGAAATTCGACGATCACACGTGGCGGCGCGTCGACCTGCCGCACGATTGGAGCATCGAGGGCACGCCGAGCCGTGACGCGCCGGGCGGCGGGCGCGTGGGCTATTTCCCGACGGGGATCGGCTGGTACCGAAAGGCGTTTCGCCTCCCTGCGGGAGCGGGCGGGCGAGAGGCGTGGCTCGAGTTCGACGGCGTCTACATGAACAGCGACGTATGGATCAACGGTGTCCATCTGGGCAACCGGCCGTACGGCTACTCGAGCGTCGCGTACGATATCACGAAGCGTCTCGTTCCCGGCATCAACGTGGTCGCCGTCCGTGTGGACAACTCGCTCCAGCCCAACTCCCGCTGGTACTCGGGGAGCGGCATCTACCGCCACGTCTGGCTGACGATCGTTGATCGCCTACACGTGGCCCATTGGGGCGTCTCGGTGACGACCCCGCAAGTCGACACGACCGGCGCCGTGATCGTCGTCCATACCAGCATCGAGAACTATTACGCCGCTGGGCGCAACGGGGTGCTCCGGACGCGGATCCTCGACCGTCAAGGCCGGGATGTCGCGCTCACCGATGCGACCTTCTCGATGGCTCCGAGCTCCAGGAACGAGGTTGAGCATCGCTTGCGGGTCAAGGAAGCGCAGCTGTGGTCGGTCGATTCGCCGACGTTGTATACGGTGCGCTCGGAGATCGTCGTCGCCGGCCGTGTGGTCGACGTGACCACGACACCGTTCGGCATCCGCACGATCGCTTTCGACAAGGACCGCGGCTTTCTGTTGAACGGCCAGCACGTCAAGCTGAAAGGCGTCAACCTGCATCACGACGGCGGCGCGGTGGGCGCGGCGGTACCCGAGCGCATCTGGGAGCGCCGCCTCGAGCTGCTCAAGGCGATGGGCGCGAACGCGATTCGCACGTCGCACAATCCCCCTGCTCCCGAGTTCCTGGACCTGTGCGACCGGCTGGGGTTCCTCGTGATGGCGGAGGCGTTCGATGAGTGGACCATCGGCAAGGTGCCGCACGGCTATCACGAGCACTTCGCCGAGTGGTCGGAGCGAGACCTGACTGACTTCATCCATCGCGACCGGAACCATCCTTCGATCGTCCTGTGGAGCGCTGGTAACGAAATCGGCGAGCAGAGCGCGCCGGACGGAGCCCAGGTCTTGAGCCGGCTCGTCGGCATCTTCCATCGCGAGGACCCGACACGCCCGGTCACGACGGGGAACGACCAGATCTACGCGGACGGCCACCCGGCGACGCTGGCCTTCCTCATTGCCGAGGACATCGTCGGCTACAACTACGTGGACCGCTGGCACGAGCGCCGGGAGATCTTCGCGGAGCCCGATCGGCACGACCATCCCGACTGGAAAATGGTCGGCACCGAGAGCGGCTCCATCTTCCAGAGCTTCGACGAGGGTTACTCCCTCGGCAACGACTCAGGGTTCGCGCGGCCCAACTACACCGCCGGGATGCTGCAGGCCGAGCGGCGCTGGAAGTGGATCGCCATGCGGGACTACTTCGCGGGCGACTTCATGTGGACCGGCATCGACTATCTGGGCGAGAGCGTCTGGCCTTTCAAAGGATTCCCCTCCGGGCCGCTGGACATCATCGGACATCCCAAGGACTCATACTACTTGTACCAGAGTCTCTGGACCGATCAGCCGGTGCTCCATCTGTTCCCGCACTGGAACTGGCCAGGGCGGGCGGGGCAGGTGATTCCGGTGCTTGCCTACACCAACTGCAACATCGTAGAGCTGTTCCTGAACGGCCGCTCACTTGGCGAGAAGCGCATCGAGTTTCCCGCGCAGGGCACGTCGGGCGGTTGGAACACGTACACCCAGCCGGTGGTCAACCCCACGACTAACGATCTCCACGTGAGCTGGGACGTACCGTACGAGCCCGGTGTCCTGCGGGCAGTCGGCAAAGGGCGGGACGGCGCGGTGGCGTGTCACGACGAGGTGCGCACGGCGGGACCGGCTGCTGCCCTGCGGCTGAGGCCGGACCGCGACACTATCGCCGCCGATCCCCGCGACGTCTCGCTCGTCAGCTTCGAGGTCGTGGATGCGCAAGGCACCGTCGTTCCCACCGCCGACAACGTCGTCCGCTTCACGGTGACCGGCGGCGCCGTCGCGGCCGTCGATAACGCTGACCTGCAGGACCACGATCCCTATCAGGTCGACCATAGCCGCGCATATCACGGTCGCGGGCTCGCGATTTTGCGGGCCACGCAGGTGGAGAGTGGGTTGCTCCGCGTCACGGCGACCGCGGACGGCCTGAAAAGCGCCAGCGCGACCCTGGTAGTTCGGAAGGGCAGCACAGCCGCGGTGGTTGCGCCCGCCCGATAATGCTCCGTTCGGTCATCTTGCTCGCGTTTGCTCTCGTCGGCGTTGCGACGGCGGGCGTCGCGCAGCGCGTGGCCAATCGAGCCGTCTACCTCGACGACCAGGGTGTCGTACGCTGGCGGGACGACCGCGGCGAAGTCACCCTCTTCGGTGCGAACTACGTCTTGCCGACGGCCTCCGACTATCGCGCGGCGGGTTATCTCCACGCCGATCGCAAGAAGATGATCGATGAGGACATGGCGCAGTTTGCTCGGATGGGCTGGGACGGCCTACGGCTGACGTTCTGGGGCGACTGGGAGGCGTCGGACTCTGCCGGCAACCTGATCGCCAACGATCATTTGGACCTCCTGGACTACCTCATCGCCCGGGCGCGCGAGCGGGGGATCTACATGCTGTTCAGTCCCATCCAGCTGTACGGGTCGAACTGGCCGGACGCCTTGCAGGACACGACGCAGCCGGGGTTCGGGCGGCGGTACGGCAAGGCCCGCATGGGAAGCGACCCGGCGGCCATCGCCGCCCAGGTGAACTACCTCCGTCAGGTCCTGAATCACGTGAATCCGTACACGCACTTGGCGTTGAAGGACGAGCCGGCCATCCTGTTCATCGAGCTCGTCAACGAGCCGTGGCATCACCCCGAAGACCTTCAGGGGTCGATCCGCTACATCAACACGCTCACCGATGCCGTGCGGGGCACGGGCTGCAATAAGCTCGTGTTTTACAACGTCAGCCAGGACTTCCGCATCGGCGCAGCGATCCGGCGGTCCAAGGCGCAGGGCGTGACGTTCGGCTGGTATCCCACCGGACTGAACTCCGGTCACGAGCTGGAGGGCAATTATCTCCGCGGTGTGGACACGTTCCCTGACATGCTCCGGCCGGAGCTGGCGCGACTCCCCCGCATCGTGTACGAGTTCGATAGTCCGGACTTGCGGACCGGCACGATGTATCCGGCGATGGCGCGGACGTTCCGCGCCGTGGGCGCGCAGTTCGCAGCCATGTTCGCCTACGACATGCTCGAGACCGCGTCGCGCAACCTCGGGTGGCAAACCCATTACCTGAACCTGGTCTACACGCCCCGCAAGGCGATGAGCGCCATCGTCGCCGCCGAGGCTATGCACCGATTGCCGCGGCTGCGTTCCTATGGGCGGTATCCCGGGAATACGACGTTCGGTGATTTCCATGTCTCGCCTGACAGCAACCTGGGCGAGCTCGTGGCGCTCGACGCGTTCCTGTATGCTGGGTCGACGCGCTCCATGCCACCGGAGCCGGCGGGACTGCGTCGCATCGCGGGCTACGGCTCTTCTCCGGTCGTCACGTATGAAGGGGAGGGGATCTACTTCCTGGACAAGGTGCATCCCGGCCTCTGGCGCCTCGAGGTCTATCCTGACGCGGTGCCCGTCGCCGACCCGTTCGAGCCGCCCAACCCCGAGAAGATCGTGACGCGCGCGATCCGCCGATCCTGGCCGATGACCGTCACGCTTCCCGACCTCGGCGGCGCGTTCACGGTGCAGCCGATCGCCGAAGGTAACGCGCGAACCGAAAAGGTCGCGGACGGCCGGTTCGCCGTCACGCCCGGGGTGTACGTGCTCAGCGCCGCCGGCCCCGTGAACGCATCCGATCTGCCCAAAGCGATTGGCAACGTGGGCTTCGCGGAGTATCACGCGCCGCCGCCTGATTTGCTGCCTGCATCGGTTCAATCACTAGCCGCGCCGGAGTACCTCGCCGGGCGCGATGCGGAGATCGTCGCCCGCGTCGCTGAATCATCACCCTGTGATTCAGCGGTGCTGTCCATCCGACCGACCGCGGGAGGGTTTTACCGCGGCTTTCCGATGCACCCGGTGCGCGCGTACCTGTACGCCGCGGTTCTGCCTCGCGGAATCCTGCGGGAGGGCTCCTACGAGTTCGTCATCACGCTCTTCCGCGGAGGCGATGTGGTCACGTTCCCCACCGGCCTGCGCGGGAGACCGACAGATTGGGACTACTATGGGCGGAAGACCTGGACGCTCGATGTCGTGGGCCCGAGGGCCTCGCTCCGGTTGTTCACGCCGGGCGTTGACGCGGGGCGATTGGCCTTTACGCGTATCGGGGACGCGGGCCGGCGCGGGCTCTTCCGCGTCTCGATCTCTGCGGCCACGGGTGAACCGGTATTTCACTTCGCGCTCCCGGTGGACTCGACTGGCTGGAGTCCGCCTGATTACACGGCATCGTTGGTGATCAGGGATCGGATCAGGGCGAGGCAGGAGACCGTCACAAGCGCCGACCAGCTCGTCGTGCGGCTGCGCGGCCTGGGACCCCGCCAGACGCTGCGCGTCGCGCTGATGGAAGACGACGGGACGACCTGGAGCACGACGGTGACCGTAGACAGTATCTGGCGTGAGCGGTCGCTGCCGCTCGCCACGTTCACCGCCGGCTGCGGGGTCCTGCTTCCGCAAGGGTTCCCCGGGGAGTGGAACTACTGGGTAGGGGTGGCGGCAGGAAGGGGAGGGACTGGGGATCGGTTGCGTCTGGACCGCGTTGAGCGACTCCAGCTGTCTCTGGGTCGTGACGCGGGACCCCCCCCTCCCACCCCCAAGGCCCCGGACCGCTACGGCGTAGAGGTAGAGTCGGTATTGCTGGGATTCGGCACGCCCTGACGCTTGGACCGCAGGCTGAACGCCAGCATCGTCATCCCGAACACCAGAAGGACCAAGCCCCACCACAAATTCACGTTGATGCCGAGTGATCGCGCATAGATCGCGTTGTCCGACGTGAGGCCGAACACGATGAAGAGCGCGCCATAGATCGTGAACAGCAGCCCGATCGGAAGGCGGAGATCGAGGTTCATCCCATCACCAGAAGATGACGTTGAGGACGAGCGTCAGCCCCAGCGCGATGATGCCCAGGGTGACGGGCGCCTTGTACCAGGGCAGGCCGCGATCGGTCTGGCGCGGCGTGAGGCTGTAGACCAGCCCCGTGAGATCCGCGTCCGACTTCGTGCGCTGGGTCAGGAGCGAGATCACGATCGTCGTGGTGAAGCACGCGGTCCACGCGAAGATCGCGCTCCAGAAGTTCTGCGCCATCTCGCTCGGATACGTATGGACAACGGCACCCAGGAAGCCGCCCTTCAACCCCGGTGTGGCACCGTGGGGCAGGGTGAGGCCATGCTGGATCGCCGCGGCGAGCGTGCCCGTCAGGAGCCCGAAGAACGCGCCGTGGCCCGTGGTGCGGCGCCAGAACATGCCCAGCAGGAACGTCGCGAATAACGGCGCGTTCACGAACGCGAAGACCAGCTGGAGCATGTCCATGATATTGTTGAACCGGGTCGTGGCATACGCCGCCGCTCCGCTCAAGATGATGCCGAACACCGTCGCCGCCTGCCCCATGCGGAGGTAGTGCGCGTCCGACTGGCCAGGCCGCAGGTACGATTGATAAATGTCGTACGTCCAGACCGTGTTGAACGCGGTGACGTTCCCCGCCATCCCCGACATGAACGAGGCCATCAGCGCGGTCAGGCCGAGGCCCAGGAGGCCGGACGGGAGGTAATGCCCGAGCATCACCGGCACCGCGAGGTTGTAGTTGGGCGTGCCGTCGCTCATGAGTGGGAGGAAGGTGCCGCGCGTGACGTGCAACGCGATGGCGAGCATGCCCGGCAGGATCACGAGGAACGGGAACAGCATCTTCGGAAACGCCGCGAGGAGCGGTGTCCGGCGGGCGGCGGCCATCGAGTCGGCGGCCATCGCGCGCTGCACGACCAGGAAGTCGGTGCACCAGTAACCGAACGAGAGCACGAAGCCGAGTCCCATCACCATGCTGAACCATTCGACGCCCATAGGATTCGCGGCGGCGGAATCGAGATGGCGCCAGGATTCGGACCAGGCGCCGGCCGGGTACCCGGCGTTCGTCGCCACGGTCGTGAGCTTCGCGGTCAGGCCGGCCCAGCCGCCCACGTCCTTCAAGCCGAGCAGGACCAGCGGCAGGAATCCCAGCACGATCAGGAAGAACTGCAGCACCTCGTTGTAGATCGCGGAGGTCAGGCCGCCGAGGAAGATGTATCCGAGCACGATGACGGCCGAGAGGAGCACGCTGGCGTGGAAGTTCCAGCCCAGCAGGAGCTCGAGCAGCTTCGCGAACGCATACATCGAAATCCCTGAGGAAAACACCGTCATCACGGCGAACGTCATCGCGTTGAACCCGCGGGTCTTCTCGTCGAAGCGGAGCTTGAGATACTCTGGGACCGATCGGGCGCGCGAGCCGTAGTAGAACGGCATCATGAAGATGCCGACGAACACCATGGCGGGGATGGCGCCCACCCAATAAAAGTGGCTCGTCATCATGCCGTACTTGGCGCCGGAGGCGCCCATGCCGATCACTTCCTGGGCGCCAAGGTTGGCCGAGATGAACGCGAGCCCCGCGATCCACGCCGGGATGGACCGGCCGGAGAGGAAAAAGTCTTCGCTGCTCCGCACGAATCGCCTGAGTACCCAGCCGATACCGAGTACAAAGACGAAGTACAGCAGCATCACCGTGTAGTCGATCCAGCCGAGCCGCATCATAGCGGCCCCACGCTAGCCCATCACGACCACTCGCGCAACCAACGGGAACTCACGAACTTGGGACCGCACCGTGCGCCAATACACGCTCAAGAACACCCATCGAATGGAGCTCCGGGTCCTCGATTACGGCGGGATCATCGTCTCGCTTGCGGTCCCGGATCGCACTGGCCAGGTCGCCGACGTCGTCCTCGGATTCGACCGGCTCGAGGACTACGAGCGGTCGTCCCCGTACTTCGGTGCGATCATCGGTCGCTTCGGGAACCGCATCGCGCGCGGGCGGTTTACGCTGGACGGCCGGACGTACACGCTCGCCACGAACGACGGGCACAATCACCTGCACGGCGGCGTGAAGGGCTTCGACAAGGTCGTGTGGGAGGTGTCCCCGTTCGAGCGGCAGGACTCAACGGGTCTGGTGCTCCGCTATACCAGCCGTGATGGAGAGGAGGGATATCCGGGGACGGTGCGGGCCACGGTGACGTACACGCTGACAGAGGGAAACGAGCTGATCTTCGAATACGAGGCCACCAGCGACCGGGCCACGCCCGTCAACCTCACGCACCACAGCTACTTCAATCTGGCCGGGGAAGGTGAGGGCAACGTCCTGGGCCACGTGCTCACGCTCAATGCCAATTCCTTCACGCCGGTCGACTCCACCCTGATCCCCACGGGGGAGATCCGCCGCGTGGCGGGGACGCCGTTCGACTTCCGTGCCCCAACCGCGATCGGCGCTCGGATCGGCCAAGACGACGAGCAGCTCCGCTACGGGCGGGGGTACGATCACAACTTCGTGCTCGACAAGGATCCCGACGTGCCCGCGAGCACCACGCTCGCCGCGCGCGTCTACGAGCCCTCGAGTGGCCGGGTGATGGAGGTGCACACGACGGAGCCGGGTGTGCAGTTCTACTCCGGCAACTTCCTCGACGGCACGCTGCGGGGAAAAAAAGGCACGGTGTATTCACCTCGGTCGGGCTTCACACTGGAAACGCAGCACTTCCCAGATTCGCCGAACCATCCCGATTTCCCCTCGACGATCCTGGCTCCCGGGCGAGAGTACCGTTCGCGAACGCTACTGCGGTTTGGTGTCCGCTGACGTGGTTGCATTGCGCAACGGCCGCACCAAACGTCACTAGCCAGACGTTCCGACCGGGGACAGGTTTGGGCGTGAGGAGGTGCGCAATGCATCGGTGGTGCCTGATCGCTTGTTCGTTGATCCTCTCCGTCGGTTGCTACTTCCACTCGGTGGTCAGCGACGCGTCTCCCAAGCCCGGCTCGACCGTCCTCGTCAAGCTCTCGCAGGACAGCGATCCGCGCCTCACTGCCCTGATCGGGTCCAATGCGTATCTGGTGGATGGTCACGTGCTCAAGAGCACTCCGGATTCGCTCGCGTTGGCGCTCAGCCACGTGCAGCGGTTGGGAGGCCACGTCGAGCCCTGGCATGGCGAGCACGTCGCGTTTCCCAGAAGCATGGTAGCGGGCGTCGAGCGCCGGCGGCTCTCCGTGCCGGCGACGGCGGCGCTGGTGGGTGGCATCATGACCGGGCTGGTGGCACTGGGGAAGGTGGTTGCCAAGCAGCCGGTCATGCGCTGAGGCAGCCCGGCGGATCCCCCCTTGACGCCGTTCCGCGTCTGCGGGGTAGTATTGGCTCAACGGTCGCAAGGTGGCTTCATGGTTTTCCCGCTGCTCGCAGTTCTCCTACAGGCCCCCATGCCAAGCTCGGTACCGCCGGTTGACGTCGCTGCGAGACCGGTGCGGGTCTGGCTCGGGACGACTGGGTCGCTCGTGCGCGGTCAATCCGTGCAGATCTTCGTGCAAGCGGCGCAAGACGGCGACCTCATTGTGCTGCATCGCAGGACCGATGGACGCATCGAGGTCCTGTTCCCATCGAATCCTGCCGCCGATCCGTTCGTCCGGTCGGGGACCTATGAGATTCGGGGCGGCGGCAACCGCTCTGCTTGGGTAGTGTCGGAGCCCGACGGGAGCGGGATGGTGCTGGCCGCCTTTTCGGTCGATCGGTTGCGGTTCGACGAGTTCGTGCACGAGGCCTCATGGAATTCCAACGCTCTCATCCCGTCGTGGAACGACCCGAACGCCGAGGGAGCCCTGTCGGACATCGTACAGCGGATGCTGGGCGACGGTGCGTTCAACTACGATCTCGTCACCTACACGGTGGCACCGCCGATTTATGCGCAGCAACCGGGACCCGGCCCCACCCCCGAAGCGGACACCCTTCCCGGCGAGGCACTGCAGCAGCAGCCCGACACGATGCCGAACTACGGGAGCTATCCGGTCTGCCTGAACTGCACGTTCATCGGCTACCAAGAGATCGTTATCGCGCCGCAGCACTTCGGCGCGCGGCACGCTGCGCGGCAGGATGAGGGCATCTGCGGGATTCACACGTCTTGCACCGAGTCCCAGAAAACCCATGCGATCGCACTGGCGCGTCCCGCGGGCTCAGCCCCCGTAATGACGCCGCGTTCGCGGTCGGCCGGGGAACCGATCCCGTATCGGTCGCGGGTACCCACTACGGGCCCCGTCGCGTCCGCTGCACCGCGCACTCGCGTGGCGTCCGCGCCGCTCTCGCACGTCCGATACACCGCGCTCTCTGCACCCGAGTCAGAGCGACGAGTGGTCCTCGTGAAGACCGCGGGAGAGGCTCGGGCGCCGACGAACGACGAGCGGCGCCGCGGGGTGGAGTCAGTGGCCGGTGGTGTGACCGCCGGCGGCGCGGGTTTCGGACGGCAGGGCGGGGGGGGCGGGGGGGGCGGGGGGGCGATGGCAATGGCGAGTCGCGCTGATCGCGGCACTACCGCGGTGTCGACGCCGCGTAGAGCGGGCGCGGCCGTCGCGAGCCGTGCGCCGACCGCGGCTCCGAGCCGCGGGATCGCCCTGCCGCCGGCGGCATTCCAAGGCGCACAGGCGCGCGTTCCTGTAAACCGCGCTACCCGGCGTCGTTAGCGGAGGGCGGGCGCTCCCTGTAGGAAGTTTTCCAGCAGCTCGGTGCCGATCGCGGGCCGCAAGTGCTCGAGCACCAGCCGGCCCAGCCGAGGGATGTCGTCCTTCTGATACCCGGCGGCCGCGAGCGCCGCCATGAGCCCGGCGGGGCCGACGAGTGCCGCCATCTCCCCGGTGCGCGCGCCGCTCATCAGTGCCCGACCCATCAAGCTCTCGCTGTTCGGGAGCATGTGCTTCACCGCCTTGAACGTGTCTGGGGGCAGACTCATGCGGAGCGCCATGAGAATGGCGCCCACACCCTTCTCGGCTTTGCCCGTATCGATCTCGAGATTGGCAGCGACCTGCCGCACGAGGTCCATGGGGGGACTACGATACGGTGTACGACGCGACGACGCTACGTTGTACGAAGCCGCAATCGCGAGCACCGTACAACGTAGCGTCTTACCGTCGTGCAACGCCTATTGACCTACCGTGAAGTCGAACCGCTTCAATACAGCACCGGACGCATCGCGCACTTCCACGTGCCACGCGCCGGTCCAGTCGGCGGGCACCGTCTTCCGGCTCCACGTGCGCCAGGGCGATCCGGCGACCTGCAGCTCGACATCGCCGACCTGGGTGTCGCCGTGGAACCACACGTGGTGGATGCTCGCGCCGCCGGCGCCTGTCACCTTGGTCCAGCAGATGAGCTGGCCCACGTCGGCGGGGAACGTGCTCCCAGTGTCCTGCGGCACCCGGTCCAGGACCGACTTGGCGATCGCGGCCTCGTCGACCGTGATTTGAGTGGCCGGTGCGGCAGCGGGAGCAGGCGAAGGGGCGGGCGCCGCGGCTTTCGATGTGTCCTGAGCGGCGAGACAGCGGCCCGTCACGAGCGACAGGGCCAACAACGTCCCGATGTGCTTCATGTGGGCTCTCCTTCAGGAGTTGACGGTTCTACGGGAGTTGACGGTTGTACGGCGCGGCGGCGGCGGTGTTCCAGTAATGCCCCGACAGTCGCGGCGATCACCAGACCGACGCCCGCGCCGCCGAGCTGGAATCGCACGTGGTACTCGCGCTGGCGCCCGGCGCACTTCCCGGCGAACAGCGCGCCGACCATCGCTCCGCACGAACCCTGAATCGTCGTGAAGTACCGGCCCCCGCCTGCCGCGAACAGGACCGGGAGGGCGCACAGGATGAGATACTTCAAAAAGGCTTTCATGGACGAAAAAAACCCGATCATTCACTATACAACGATGACGACGCTCACAATGGGCGGGGTCGGATGTTGAGCCCCCCCGCCCCCCTCGCCCCCCTATTCAGCGGCCCCGCTCCACCTTCCAGCGATCCACGACCTTCCCGCCCTGCACGACGTGATACTCATCGAAGTGTGCCACCGTGAGGCACGAATGGTTTGGTACCAGTTCGAGCCGGGTGCCCACCGGGAACCGGCCGTCAAGTTTGGCCGGAGACTCGGCCCGGATCAGGCCGTGCTCCTGCGAGAGGGTGGCGACGGTGAGTTCCGGCGCTCCCTGCACCGCGCCCATGGCCTGCGGGGCCACATGGGCCGGCCCGGGATCCTTCGACAGCTCGAGCGCCCCGGCGTCGACAACGAAGTGCGACGCGCCTGGCTGGTGCGACACGACGGTCGCGAGCACCGTAACGCCGACATCGGCGGGCTCGCAGCAGCCGATCAGGACCATCGTGCGATCGTAGAAGACATAGTTGCCCGGTCGCGCCTCCGTGACGCCGGTCAGATCGCGTACCGCGGCCATCGCGGGCGTCGATCCCACGCTGATCTCGCGCACGGGCACGCCCTGCGCCCGGAGCCGTCCCGCGAATTCGACCATGACGCTCCGCTCCTGTTCGGCGACTTGTGCTGCCTCGGCTTTGTTCGTCGTGCGGTACGAGTGGCCGGAGTGGCTGAGGATGCCGTCGAACACGAGCTGACGCTCAGCGCCAAGCTCGCGCGCGACTTCCAAGGCATAGGCCGACACGGGATCCACGCCCGCCCGGTGATAGCCGCAATCGACCTTGAGCCAGACATGAAGCCCCGACGCCGCGAGCGCTCGGGCGGTGCGCAGGTCATCGACCACCACGCGCAGGGTCGCCCCGGTGTCGTCCGCAATGCGGCGGGCGTGCGGGACATGGCTCGGATCGATGGGAAACGCCCAGGTAAGATCACGAACCCCGGCTCGGGCGAACACGTCGGCTTCGACCAGCGTCGCGACCGTCAGGCCGCGCGCGCCGTGCTTCAACTGAAGTCGGCCGAGCTCCACGCACTTGTGCGTCTTGGCGTGGGGTCGCAGCTGGACGCCCAGATTCCGCACCCGGTCCGCCATGTGCGCGAGGTTGCGCTCCACGACGTCCAGGTGCAGCAGAAGGGCCGGAGTCTCGAGGTCGTCGTACACGTTGTGCTATCGCACGATGTGAAACTCGGTTTGCCTGCGCAGGATCCAGTGCATCTTGCCGTCCGCGCCGAGTTCGGCGTCTTCCTCCTGCGCGGAGCGCACGGGTTGGTTCCCCCACTCGGCGACGGGTGTCGTGGCCTGGAGCTCGATCGAGAACCAGCTGTTGGGCAGGAGGTGAACGTCGCCACGCCCTGGAACGCCCTCCTGGTGGTCCCACAGGCCGATCAGCGGTCCAGCGCCATGGCCTCGGTCGCCGATCGGGTGCGAGTAGATGGTGCCCGTGAGTCCGTCGGCGCGCATGCGGGCCAGCGCCGCGCCCAGGACCTCGTTGCCCGTCCGCCCGGGCTGCATTTCCGCAAGGAGGATGTCCTGCAACCGGTTCGAGTTGCGGAGCGCGCGTTTGAGGCCGTCGGGGACGTCTTGCTCGCCGGCGCGCAGCACGTATCCCATGTGCTGAGTGTCGGTGTTCAGGCCGAGCGCGGTGATCCCGAAATCGCAGTGCAGGACGTCGCCGCGCTGGATGACCACCGAACCCGAGTCCGAGAGATCCACGCCGCGCCGCTGCACATCCACGTCCGTATGGAACCAGGTCCCGAAGCCCAGGTCGTTCACTCGCTGGCGCATCCACCAGGCGACATCGTCCGTGGTGGTCTTGCCCGGGGTGATCACGGCATTCGAGAACGCCGTGTCGATCGTCCCCCACACGACTTCCATCAACCGACGGTACGCGGGAACCATCGCGGGCGCTCGGATCTCCTGGTATTCGAGCGCGAGGTTCTCGGCTCTGACGATGCGAGCCCGATAGCGGTCGGGCAGGACGGCCTGCAGCTGCTCCCACTCGCCCGCCGACAGGCCGTCGGAGAAAGCGTGCGTCGTGGAGATGTCCACCGCAATGGTCGCGGGGTCTCGCTCCTCGATCACCCGCCGTAACAGGTCCCACTGGGCTTGCCCGACCAGCTCGGGCCGACGGCCGATCGACGGGTCGATCGTCTCCCGCGCGTGATAGGCGTCGTACAGCCCGCCCTGCGACGTGCCGCCGAGCGCGAGTCGCTCGACGGGTTGTCCGGACCCCCGATCGTAAAAGACGTAGATCGTGCGGCGCCGCGCGAAGAACGTGGTGGCCGAGACCAGGGACCAGAACACCGGGTCCTCGTTGTACTCGCGCATCGGCACTACCCACATCGCGACGTGGTACTGTCGCATCAGGCGAGGGAGCACGGAGTCGAGCCGGTAGCGCAGCCACTCCTGCTGCACGGCCGCCTGCTCGCGCAGCGTGCCGAGCGGCCGCGTCGGCGCGGACGTGAGCGCGGGCACGCTCGGTCCCTGGAGCAGGAGGGTCGAAAGCGCGAAAACGGCGAGGGTCATAGCGGGCGAGCTTCCGGTTGAGGTGGACGGAGACGATCGACCACAAGGACGGTGAGGAGCAGCAGGCTGCCCCACGTATAGTTGGCCACGCTGACGAAGGACAGCCATTGCGGATAGAGACCGAACGTCAGAACGCCGGACGTCAGGAGTCCCGCGATCCAGAGCGCCGCTCGGCGTGGCATCGAGCTACTGGCGGGTCGGGTGAAGGCGGCGAGCCACGCGGGCATGGCGAGCGTGTGGTAGTACAGCCAGGCGATCGGCGACAACAGCACGGCCGCGAGTCCGGCGACCGCGATACCGGCGAGATGCGCGTCGATCGACCGGCGGATCGTCACGACGACGGCGCCCAGACACGCGAGCGAGAGCGCCAGGATCACGGCGGGAGACCAGCCGAAGAACCTTGCAAAGCCGGGGATGGACTGAGATGGCGGCGGGCCGATCGCCGCCGCCTCCCGGCCCAGTCGGGCCCAGTCGAGGACGGCATGGACGCCACCGACCGGGCCGTAGGGCAGCATCGCCCCGAGTGTCAGCCCGCCGGCGACCGCGATGCCGACGAGCAGCCCGCGCCAACGGCCGGTGCACAAGAAATACAGGAACATGACGACGGGGAATGCCTTGATCGCCGTCGCCAACCCCAACCAGGCGCCGGCTCGCAGCTCGCGTCCCCCGCGCAGGTCCGCGGCGGTCGCGAGCACGAGCACGAGGAGAATGGGCGTGATGTTCAGGTGCTCGAAGTTGCTTTGCAGCGGCTTGCCGACCGCGGCGACGGCGATCGCGACGGCGCCCCACCCGCTTGTCCACCGTCGCGCGAGGGCCAGGCTCCAGCTGAGACACGAGACGTTGAGGACCGCCCAGAGTGCCTTCGCCACCGCGATGCTCGCGCGGGACACCAGCGCGAACGGAATGAGACCGGCCGCGGTGAAGGGAGGCCACCAGATGCCCGTCCCCGGCAACGCGGCGTAGAGCGGGACGCCATGGAGCAGCCGCTCCGCCTGGCTCAGCTCCGCCACGAAATCACCGCCCTTGTGCACGCCGATCGGAATGACGACGGCGGCGTAGCAGACGCCGATCCCCAGCAGCCAGCGCCGCTCTCGCGCGGTCAGCCCCTCCACACGCCCACCGCGAGCGCGAGCCAGCCTCCGAGAAACGCGAGACCACCGAGCGGCGTCACCGCCCCCCAAAACCGGACACCGGTTCCCGCGTAGAGGTAGAGCGAGCCCGAGAACACGATCGTTCCCACCACGAACAGCCAACCGGCCGCGCGTACGGGTGGCGCGGGCCACCGCGTGGCCGCCCAGGCGACGAAGAGCAGGGCGAGGGCGTGATACATCTGATAGCGAACGCCGGTTTCGAACGCGGCCAGGAGATCGGGCGCGAGGCGCGACCGCAGCGCGTGAGCCCCGAACGCGCCCGCCGCGACCGCGACGAACGCCGACGTCGCGCCGAGCGTGGCGAAGAGCCGGTCCATCAATCGAGCCGGCGGCTCCCCCCGGTCACTTCAATGCGACGACGGTACCGCTCGATCCCCCCCGACCCACCGACGAATGTCGACGCGAACCAGCTCGTCAACCCGACGATCACAGACCCGAGGATCGCGGAGCCGAGCCCGCTCAGCGTGAACCCCGGCATGAGCCACGCGACGACCGAGAGCGAAATGCCGTTGACCACCAGGATGAACAGGCCGAGCGTGAGCACCGTCAACGGCAATGTCAGGATGAGAATTACCGGTCTGATCACCGCGTTCACGATGCCCAGGAGCAACGCCGCGACGAGGAGATTCCCCCAGCCGTTGATCTGCACGCCGGGTATGAGCTTCGTGGCCGCCCAGAGCCCGAGCGCCGTGATCAGGAGCCGAAAGAAGAACCCCATCATGGCCGTTTCCTCGCGCGCCAAAGGTCCCACAGGAGGACCGCCGGTCCGGCCAGCCCCGCGACCCAGAGCCAGGGGCGAAAGGCGCGGAACGCCGTAGGCGACGTGCCGTAGTAGAGACCAGCGTCTTGCTCCGGGAGTCGCGGCAGCACGGCGGCGAGAAACGCGGCATCGATCAGGACCACCAACACGATCACGATCCCGAGCACCGACAGGATGCGAGCGGGGTAGCGGAGCGCGGCGCGGGCGCCGAACCACCAGACACCAATCGCCAGGATAGCCCCCGAAGCCCAAATCACAGGATCATGAATCAGCACGCCGGCCACGACGACCCAGATAAACCCACCGAGCGCCACGCCGCCCATCGCACCATACGCCGTTGCGCGCTGCCCGTTCATGGGAATCCCTCCCGTTCGGGACGGTCTCCAAAGATAGTGGCGCGAGTCAGTCGCGCGCGCGCCCGGCCACGAATCGCGCAGTAACTCCGGGACGGACCTCGACGCCCAGCCGTGAGTCGAACAGGATCGCGCCCGCTAGCGAGTCGCCCACGCGCGTGGCGCCGATCCCCGCGAACGGTCCGAGGTCCGCGGGCCAGCCGTAGACCAACGCCTGCTCGGGGAGCCCCTCCCATGTGACCGCAAGCGTCTCCGCGCGCGGGATGGCGAAGATCAGGGTCCCGCGGAAGTGACACGCAGGCCCGACCACGACACGCCCGGTGTCGAGGTCGACGGTGGTGAGCTTGAACCGGTCGCCGAGCTCGGGCAGGGTGAGCGTGTCGCCGCGCGCCACACGCCAGTGGCCCACGTACCGTTGCGCGAACCGTGTCGTCAGGTGCATCTGCGACGACGTGCACGGATTGGAGGCGCCGCACCCGATCCACGCACCCGAGAGCGTGGCGAGCAGCGCGCAGCGCACCGCCGCGCTCACGGGGAGACGCTGTCGGTGGCCCGGACCCGGGCGCTGGCGGAGTCGGCGGCGCGCATCGCGCTGCCGACGCCCGAGGCGCCGGGAATCTGCGATTTGGCGAGGATCGAGTCGCGCTGACGCTCAGTGAGCGTGTCGCGGGCGGCAGCGCCACTGCCGCCGGAGCGGCCGCAGGCGGCGAGCAAGACCACGGAGGCGATGAGTGAGCGGGTCATGCCTCTCATTCTAGCGACCCAGCCCGCGCCGCACGAGCACCCCGTAGGCGACGAGATTGACGACGAGGACCAGCGTTCCCAGTACCGCCTGACTCGGCCGGCTCAGGCTCGCGGGGTAGAGGACCGGAAGGATGTAATGCTCGACGAAACCGCCGGCGTACCCCGCGAGTCCGGCGCGCGAGCGGAGCGCGTTCTCGAGCGGCGTCAGCGGACAGACCCAGCCGCCGTACTCGATCGCCATCCCCCAGAGGGCGCACGGCACGTGCGCCCAAACGAGGCTCCGCCATCGCCACGTGAGGAAACCTCCGAGCACCACGAAGGCGACGAACGCCACGTGCACGAGTACGACGCAATCGGCAAGCAGGCGGTAGACCATCTTCAAGCGTCTCATATACGAAGAAAAGCCCCGCCGGACCAGTGATCCGGCGGGGGTTCTGGTGTGCGACGCGCTTCAGGCACCCATGAAGTGTTGGCACGGGTGGAACAAGCTCTCGACGGCGGCTTCCAGACTATCCGGCAGCTCGAACAAATGCTGGAGTGCGGTCAACTCGTCGAGCGAGAGCGCACTCCCGTCGGCGTGCCGCGCCTGAATGTTATTGCTCGTCGCGGTTGCCGTGCCGGTGATGGTGGCGAAGGGTACCCCATTCACCGTTACGGTCAGATTGGCCGTGACCGTTGCCGGCGAAACGACGACGGTGACGGTCCCCTGGACCCGTACCGTCTCGGCTCCGCGCGTCACGCTGAAATCGATCGTCAGCGTTGCTTGGTTCGCATCCGGTGTCGTCAGTGTCTCGTGCAGCGCCACGCTCACGGGAGGATTGTCGAGGCTCCAGGTGACGTCGATCTGGGCGTCGGGATTGTCGGTCGTGAGGTTCGTCGCGGAGAACGCGGCGTTGAACGTGATCGTATGCGTCCCGTCGCTCACGAAGCCCACGGCGGTCGCGTCGAACGCCGTCGCAGGGCTCCCCGTAACCGTCGCGGTCACCGTGTAGTTGGCGTATGTCGTGCCGGGGCTCGCGGGAGTCCCGCCGTTCACGATCACCTGGAGGGAGTTCGTGTTCCCAGTACTCAGGTCGATGAGATCGACGTAGCCCGTGGCGACCGGAGGCTCGACCACCGCCCCGGTGATGGGGTCGACGGCGTACAAGATGATCCGAACGCCGTTGGCCGGCGCCGCGGGCGTCGCGTTCGGATCCTCAACGTATTGATGCGTGTTCACGTCCCAGATGAAGGTTTTCCCGAGCACCGTCGGTGGGATGACGCTGGCGGTGATCCCTCCGCGCAGCACGCCCGCGGCCGTGCGGAGCGTCTGGAGTCTCGCCGGCGCATTCGCGTAGGGCTGCGTCGAGGTTCGGGGCGGCACGATCGGTGCCGCGCCCAGTAATGCGCCAACACGTGTAGTCGCGGCGACTGGGGACCCTGTCGCGAGGCCCAGCGCGCTGAAGCTCTGGAATGCCGGTGACGTGAAGACGCTGCCGACCGTTTGGAGGTCGGCGCTGAGCTGCGCGGGATTGGACAGGTGCGCCTGGGGACCGGTGTTTTCGTTGCAAGCGGCCGCCGTAAGGGCGGCGACGGTCGCGAGGACCCGCCAGGAGCGCGAAGAGACTGGCATACGGTACCTCCGGCTGAGCGGAGACCATGCGCCGGGGGGGGGGCGGGGGTGGGTCGCCCGGCCTGGTCCACGCTGAAACGTACCCTGGTGTCGATCGAATGGACCGTGACCGCGCGCACGGACGGGGCGGTCGCGGATCGGGCGAAGCGAGCTTAGGAGATGATGCCCCCGCCGAGGAGGCGGTCGTCGGCGTCGTAGAGGGCGCCCGATTGTCCCGGCGTGATGGCGCGCACGGGCTGCGCCAGATCGAGGGCCAGGGTGCTCTCGCCGGCGTCCGTCACGCGCCCCGGCACGGCGCGGGCCCGGTACCGGCACTGCACGAACACGCTGTCGCCGGGCGCGAGCGGCTCGGCAAGCCAGTTCACCTCGTCGAGCGTGACCGCATGGCCGAACAGCGCATCGCCCGAGCCGATGACGACTTCTCGCGTGTCGGGCCGGATTTCGACCACGTACATCGGCTCCGAGAATCCGCCCGGCAAGCCGCGTCGCTGTCCGACGGTGTAGCGCGCGAACCCGTCATGCTCTCCGACCACGTCGCCGCCCACCGTCACCAGGGGTCCGGGTGTCAGGGCCGGCGCGTCGGCGCCGAGATGACGCTCGAGCACGCCCACGTAGTCGTCGTCGGGAACGAAGCAGATCTCCACCGATTCCGGCTTCTCGGCGGTGACGAGCCCGAGGCGCCGCGCGGCGTCTCGTGTCTCCCGCTTGGTGAGCGTCCCCACGGGCGTCAGCATCCGCGCGACGACGCTGCGATCGATGCCCCAGAGGAAGTACGACTGGTCCTTCTGCACGTCGCGTCCCCGGAACAGTGCGCTGTCGCGGGCGATCGCATAGTGACCGGTCGCGATGTATCGGCAGTCGAGCGCGTCCGCATGATAGAGGAAGTCCCGGAACTTGGTGAATGAATTGCAGCGGACGCAGGGGATGGGCGTGCGGCCGCGCGCGTATTCGGACACGAAGTCCGCGATCACGTCGCGGCTGAACCGGTCTTCCAGGTTCAAGACGTAGTGCGGAATACCGAGCTTGTGGGCGACCAGGCGCGCGTCGGTGATCGAGTCCAGGGAGCAGCACGGACGGTCGGGCACGCTGTCGCCGTAGCAGAACAGCTTCATGGTAGCGCCGACGACGTCGTAGCCGGCGTCCACGAGCAGGGCGGCCGCGACGGAGGAGTCGACGCCGCCGGACATGGCGACGAGAACGCGGTCTGTCACCGGTGCAGCACGGCTGACAGCGCCCGCACCTTCTCCACGATTTTCGGCGTGGCGCCGATGACCGCCTCCACGTCTTCCTCGCTGCTGTCCTTCCCGAACGAGAAACGCAGCGCGGCCACGCCGAGCTCGCGCGGCACCCCCATGGCCGTGAGGACGTGCGAGGGCTCGACCGCCCCCGTGGAGCACGCGGATCCGGACGAGCAGGCGATTCCCGCGAGATCGAAGTGCATCAAGAGAGCTTCGCTGTCCGTCCCGGGGATCGACACGTTCGAGACGTGTGGCGCTCGCGGGCCGCGGGCCGCGTTGACGACGGCATCCGGCACTACGGCGAGCAGCCGGCGCTCGAGCTCGTCGCGCAGCCCCGCCACACGGGTGGCGAAACCCGCCTGCTCCTGGGCGGCGAGCTCGACGGCCTTTCCGAGCGCCGCGATTCCGGGGACGTTCTCCGTGCCCGGTCGGATACCGAACTGCTGCCCCCCGCCATGGATGATGGCTTCGACCACGTGGCGGTTGCGTACGATGAGCGCGCCGATCCCCTTCGGAGCGCCGATCTTGTGGCCGGAGAGCGTGAGGAGCGTGCAGGGAACGTCGCGGAGCGAGACGGGGATCTTCCCGAAGGCCTGGACGGCGTCCACGTGGAACGGGACGCCCGCCTCGCGACATCGCTCGGCGAGCCGCGCTACAGGCTGCACCGCGCCGACTTCGTTGTTCACCCACATCACGGCGACGACGGCAACACTGCCCCGGGCGAGCGCCTCGTCCAACGCCTCCAGCGAGACGGCGCCTTCCCCGTCGACCGGAAGGATGACTTCCTCCCCGCCGAGGTGGACGACGGCGTGCGCCGCCGCCAGAACTGCTTTGTGCTCGATAGCCGACACGGCCACGCGGAACGGCCCGCCGCGATCGCGGGCCGCCAGTGCGGCGCCGATCACCGCCAGGTTGTCCGCTTCGGTGCCCCCGGACGTGAAGATCACGTGCCCCGGCTCGACGCCGCCGCCCAAGACATCGGCGATCGTCCGCTTCGCCTCTTCCACGCCCGCGCGCGCGGTACGCCCGAAGCGGTGCGCCGAAGACGGATTCCCGAAGGCGTCGCGGCCCAGGTAGGGCAGCATCGCCTCGAGCACTTCCGGTCGGACGGGCGTCGTGGCCGCGTTGTCGAGGTAGACCAGGCGCTTGGGCATATGGGAAATCTAGAGGCTACAGGGACTGCACGCCAAGCGTGACCACGTCCTGCACTTCGACCGTCTCGTAGCAGAAGAACGGCTCGCCGTAGTGGGCGCGGATGAGCGAGCCGTAGTGCGCCGACTGCACGCGGATCAGCTCGTAGAGGTCCTGCCCGGTCGGATGGATCTCGCCCGCTGCCTTCGCCCCATCGAACTGCGACGCATAGCAGCGGATGGCGGCCATCTTCGTCTCGAACACGTCGCTGATGTCCACGACGAACGAGGGCTTCACCGGGTCCTCCCGATACGCGAGCGAGTAGAGAACCTTGAACGGCCGGTGCGGCTCCGCTCCGGTCGGTCCGTATTTCGCGAGTCCCGCCAGGTAGCACGCGTCTCGGCCGAGCTCGGACGCGACGCGATGATCGGGGTGACGGCCGACGGGGAAGGGGAGGATGACCACGCGCGGGCGCGTGGAACGGATCAGCTCGACCAGGCGCGCGCGCGAGGGCTCGTCGTTCTGGAGGTGCGCGTCGGGGAGCCCCGCGTTGAGGCGCAGGGTGACGCCCAGCACCTTAGCCGCGCGCTCGGCCTCGGCGGCGCGCGTGGCCGCGTCGCCGCGCGTCCCGCTCTCGCCCTGCGTGAGGTCGACGATGCCGACCTGGTGCCCGGCCTTGACCGCCTTCGCGAGCGTGCCGCCGCACGTAAGCTCAACGTCGTCGCGGTGGGCGGCGATGGCGAGCAAATCCACTTCTTGTGATGTCACAGTCCCTTTCAGAGTGCGGAGTGCGAAGTTCGGAATGCGGAATTGACCGCGCGGGCGTCGGGTCGTGTGGCGGCTCTCCGCGATCGGACTTTCCCTGGCGATTCCGCATTCCGCATTCCGCACTCCGCACTGTTTCTCATTCGTATCTCAACGCTTCAACAGGATCCAGCCTCGCGGCTCTCGCCGCCGGCGCGATTCCGAAGACCACGCCCACGGTGATGGACACGACCGTCGCGACCACCGCGCTCCAGACCGGGACCGTGGTCGTGAAGTCGAGGAGATGCTTCAGGAACTCCCCGACCCCGATCCCCAATACGATACCGATCACCCCGCCCATCAGGGTGAGCGTCGCTGCCTCGACCAGGAATTGCCACAGGATCTCTCGCCGCGTGGCCCCCGTGGCCTTCCGCAACCCGATCTCCCGCGTACGGCTCGTCACGGACACCATCATGATCGCCATCACGCCGATGCCGCCGACGAGCAGCGCAATGCTCGAGAGCACGAGCATCACGAAGAAGAATGCGAACGTCAAGCTGTCGAACACTCCCAGAACCTGGTCCGACGTCAGGATGTCGAACGTGTTCGGCTGCCCCACCCGAATGCCGCGCATGCGGCGTAACTGGAGCGTGGCGACGTCGATCGCCCGGCCGACACTCACCTCGGGCTTCGGTTTTACGAGAATGATCAGCGCATTCACCTGGTCGATCATGAACCGCGCGCGGGCCGCTTCGAAAGGAACCACGCCGGAGATTTCAGGGGCGCCGGGCACCTCGAAGATGTTCGTCGGACGCTGCCAAACTCCCACCACACGAAACGGATACCCTCCCACGCGCACGATACGGCCGAGGGGCTCGCGCGCGCCGAACAGCCGGTCCACGGTGCGCTGCTCGATGATCAGCGAGGGGGCACCCCCACGGAGCTCGGCGGTGGTGAAGACCCGGCCGCGGATGATCTCCCCGCCGAGGATCTCCATGAAGCGATCATCGGCGCCGAAGACGCTCAAGTTCTGGGTCCGGATGCCGGCGTATTCGAACCGATAGAATGCCTGCGTCCAGATCGCCGCATAATGAATTTCGGGGAGCCGCGCGATCGCCTCTGCTTCCTCGGGCCTGAGCGCCGGTCGGATCCGGACTTCGCGCGGCAGGGCGTCCGGATTGACGGGGGTCGAGGAGAAGAACCGGAGAACGCGGAACGTGGTCGGTCCGACGACCTCCAGCGTGTTGACGATCTGCTCGCGGAACCCCGCCACGATCGAAGCCATGGCCATGACCGTGGCGATGCCGATCACGACGCCGAGGATGGTGAGGCCCGAGCGAAGCTTGTTGGCGCGAAGCTGATCGACCGCGATCAGCCAACCTTCGACCACGGAATGGAGGGCCATGCTACTCGTACCGGAGCGCCTCGATCGGATCGAGGCGGGCCGCGCGCAAGGCGGGGTACACGCCGAAGACGACGCCGACCGACACGCCCAGGCCCAGCGCCACGGCCACGGACCAAAGCGTGACGCGCGCTGGCAGCGGTGAGGCAAGCTGCACGAGCGCCGCAAGTCCGGCGCCCGCAAGGAGACCCGCGACACCTCCCAGGAGCGACAGCATGATCGACTCAGCCAGGAACTGACGCCGGATATCCCGCCGGGACGCCCCGAGCGACTTCCGGATGCCGATCTCGCGGGTCCGCTCCGTCACACTCATCAGCATGATGTTCATGATCACGATCCCGCCGACGACGATCCCGATGGCCACGACGGCGGGCACCACCGTGAAGATCACGCGCGTGAGCTTTCCCCAGAACGCGATGAGACCCTCCCCGGTGTCGACGGTGAAGTCGTCGTCCTGCCCTGGACGCAGCCGATGCGCGATGCGCATCGCCTCTTCCGCGCGGAGCATGCCGTCGGCGACCTCCGCGGCCGCCGGCATCTTCACCGAGATCACGGTCGTCTGTCGCCGGCCGTACAGGGTCTCGAACGTGGTCAGCGGCAGCATCACGAATCCATCCCAGGACTGTCCCAGGACCGTGCCCTTCTTCGCGATCACCCCTTTGACCACGAACTGGGTCCCGAGCACGCGGATCACGCGACCGATCGCGCGCTCCGGACTTCCGAACAGCTTGTCAGCCGGGTCGTAGCCGAGCACGGCGACGAAGCGCCGTTGGCGCAGATCCATTTCGCTGAGGGCCTCGCCGGCCGCGAACGCGTAATCCTGCACCACGACGAAGGACGGGGTGACGCCAAAGATGAACGCGTCACCGACGGTGCGATTCCCCCACTGCACGTCCGCCAGCGGGGTCGGCCAGCCGGACTGGAGCGCGATGGCCTGCGCATCAGGCAGCGCGCGCTCGACGTACGGGACGTCTTCGAGCCCGATGATCGGCCGGCGCTGGATCTTCTTCACTTCCTCGTCGTCGATGAACCCGACCTGAATGGGGTCCCGCCGGATCTGAAACGCGTTGACGCCCACGATCGCTCCGGCGATCCGCTCCCGGACGTATGCGTTCATGCCCTGGATGACGGCCACCACGGCCACGAGGAACGCCACCGATACGATGATCCCCAGCAGCGTGAAGAACGAGCGGAGCTTATGGCTCCAGGCGGTTTGGAGGGCTTGAAAAATTGCTTCGGAGAGCTGCACGCGAGAAAACTAGTGCGGAATGCGGAATGCGGAATGCGGAGTGAATGCGCGGACTCCGATTCCGCATTCCACACTCCGCATTCCGCACTATTCGTATCGGAGCGCCTCTATCGGATCGAGCCGCGCCGCCCGGTTCGCCGGATACATTCCGAATCCGACGCCGGTGAGGGCCGACGCGGCCAGGGCTGCGAGGATGGACCAGAGGGGCACGTGCGCCGGGATCGGCGTCAGGCTCGAGACGACGAACGCGACGATGCCGCCGAAGAGCATCCCCAGGGCGCCCCCGACGAGCGTCAGCGTCGAGGCCTCCACGAGGAACTGCCACTGGATGGCACGCCGGGTCGCGCCGAGTGCCTTGCGCACGCCGATCTCGCGGGTGCGCTCCGTGACGGAGATCATCATGATCGCGACCACGCCCACGCCGCCGACCATCAGGGCGATGGACGACAGGACGAGCATGACGAGGAAAAACATGCCGGTGACCTTGTTCCAGGCGTCGAGGAGCTTGTCCTGAGTGACGATCGAGAAGCTGTTGTCTTGCCCCGGCTTGAGCCCCCGGAGCGAGCGGAGCGTCGCTACGACTTCGTCCATCGATTCCTGCTGCGTATAGGCAGGGGCGGGCGCGACCGCGAGCCGCATCCATCCCTTGGTGTACGGAACGTGCTTGACGAACGCCCCATGCGGGATGCCGACCCACGGAGGTGTCGCTCCGCTGAAGAGACTCGGCGGGGGCACGTAGACGCCGATGACCTTGAACGAAGCGCCCGCGACGTGAATCGTCTGGCCGATCGGATCGCGCCCGCGGAACAGCTGGTCCTCGAGCTTCGTGTTGATCACGGCGACGGCGTCGTTGGCCAGATCCTCGAGACGAGTGAACGTGCGTCCTGGATGGACGTCCCCGCCGTTCACCTCCACCCACTGGGCGGACACACCGGAGACGTTGATCGACTCGAGCCGCCGGTCGCCGTACTCCACGGTCGCTGAGCTTTCATCGCGGCGCGTGACGTAACGGACGGAGGGCAGTACGGAAATGTGGTCCGCCTCCATCTCGCTGATCGTCGGATTCCGCTTCCAGGGGCTCGATTCGTCGGAGCCGTCCGACACGTTCACGCCCGCCTGGAAGAACCGCCAGACGAGAAACGTCCGAGGCGCGATCGCCTCGATGTCGTTCGACACGCTCTGATTGATTCCGCCGATCATCGCGGCCATCACCATGACGACCGTGACGCCGATCGCGACGCCGAGGATCGTCAAGGCCGCCCGGCGCTTGTTGCCGCGCAGCGAGTCGAGCGCGATGCCGACGCCCTCGAAGAGCCCCCCCCCGGTCATGTCTCGTGCCGCAGCGCGGCGATCGGATCGAGACGGGCGGCGCGACTCGCTGGGTACACACCGGCGAGCACGCCGACGCCGCCGCCCAGGATCACGCCCAGCACGATCGACCAGGGGGCGACCGCGGCGGGCAGCGGTGTGAGCGCGTTCACCACGCCCGCCAGCCCCACCCCCAGCGCTACGCCGGCTGCGGCCCCCACGGTGGCGAGCATCGTGGCTTCCACCAAGAACTGCCGGAGGATATCGCGCCGCCGGGCACCCAACGACTTCCGGATGCCGATCTCCCGGGTCCGTTCCGCTACCGCCATCAACATGATGTTCATGATCACGATGCCCCCCACCACGAGGGACACCGCCACGAGGCCGGGCAGCGCCACGAACAGGACTGAGGAGATCTTCCCCCAGAAATCGAGGACCTCATCGGCCGTTTCCAGCGTGAAATCGTCGGGCTGTCGCGGCCGCAGGTGGCGCCGGTTGCGCATGATGGCCTCGGCCTGGCCCAACGCCTCACGCATCTCGGTTTGCGAGGTCGCCTTCATCGCCACGGCTTCGACCACGCGCGGCTGGTTGACGTAGCTCTTGAGGGGGGCGCTCGCCGGTGCCACCGCGAACTTGTCGAGCGACAGGCCGAAGAGATTGCCCTGCTTCTCGACCACGCCGATCACGCGGTAGGGCAGGTCGAAGATCTTCACCTCACGGCCGATCGGATCCTGGTCTTCGAACAGCTTGTCGGCCAGCTCGAACCCGAGGACGACGACCGGCACGCCGACTTGAACCTCCTGCCCGGTGAACGGGCGGCCCCGCTCGATCGCGAGCGAGCGGATGTCGAAGTAGAGCTCGGTCGCCGCGGTGACCTGGACATCCTTTGCCTGCTTGCGCCCGGCCACGAGGCTGGTGCGGGTGCTCGACTCCCACGCCGCGAGGACCGGAACCGTCACGCCGTGGATGACCGCCTGGGCGTCGTCGTAACTCACGCGCGGCCGGCGGCGCCAGACCCGCCACATGGAGTCGGTCACGTTGCCGATTTGTACGTCCGGAAACTGCCGCAGCCGGAACGTGTTCACGCCCAGGAGCGTCCCCGCAAACTTGTCGGTCATGTACCGGTTCATCCCCTGCACGACCGACACGACGGCGATCAGAAACATCACGCCGATGAACACGCCGATGATGGAGAACGCGCTCTTGAGCTTCTGCGCCCGGATGGTCTGCAGGGCGAGCCGCACGGCTTCGAGAAAGGCCATGCTAGAGGTCCACCATCCTACTCATATCTCAACGCTTCCACCGGATCGAGCCGCGCCGCCTTGCTGGCCGGGTAGATACCGAACAGCAGTCCCGTCACCGCCGCCAGAGCGAGGGCCAGAATGACGGAGCCGAGGGGGACGTACGCGGGCACGGGCGTGGCATTGGCGAGCACCAGCGACACCAGCCAGCCGACGAGCATGCCGATGACGCCGCCCAACAGCGTCAGAGTGGCCGCTTCCACGAGGAACTGCCACAGGATCTCCCGACGCGTGGCACCGAGCGCCTTGCGGACCCCGATCTCCCGGGTGCGCTCCGTGACCGAGATCATCATGATGGCGATCACCCCGATACCGCCGACCAGCAGGCCGACCAATGACAGGACGATCATCAGGACGCGGGCCACGAGCGTGAAGCTGTTGACCGCCTGCGTGTAGACCTCTTGGGTAACGGCATCGAAGTTATTGCGCTGTCCCGGTCGCAAGCCTCGCATCGTACGCATCGCGATCGTCACGTCGTCGATCGCGCGGTCGATGCTCACCGAGTCGACCGGCACCACGAACATGTCCATCCAGCCGTGGAAGTAGGGCAAGTCCTTGACGAAGGTCCCGTGCGGGATCATCGCCTCCGGCCGGTCCCCGTCGCCGAACAGGCGGGGCGGGGGATCGTACACGCCGATCACATCGTAGGGGACGTCTCCGATCTTGATGCGGCGCGCCACCGGGTCCCGCTGCCCGAACAGGTTGTCCGCGAGCTTGGTATTGACGACCGCCACGTGGCTGTTGGCGGCGTCCTCGAGGTGGCTGAACGAGCGGCCCGGCTGGATGTGCCCACCCTCGATCATGGGCCAGTTGGCGTCACGCCCTCGAATGTTGATGGCGGACAGCCGGTGGCCCTCGAACTGAATGTCGGCCAGCGTATTCTCGTCGACGACCACGAAGGCAATGCTCGGCAGCTGCTCCAGGCGGCGTGCCTCCTCGATCGTGACGGGGGGCCGGCGGCGCCAGGGATCCGGATCTTCCGGGTCCACGTCGCCTTGCCCGCCCCAGTAGCGGCCGACCCAGAACGTTTTCGGGCCGAGCGAGGCGAGCATGTCGGAGATGCCCTTGTTGAAGCCGCTGATCAACGCCCCGATCACCATCACGACCGTGACGCCGATGGCGACGCCGAGGATCGTGAGGCCCGCACGCAGCTTGTGCGCGCGCAGCGAGAACAGGGCGATACCGACGCCTTCGAACAGGGCCGTCACGGGCTACTCCTGGCGTAAGGCCGTGATGGGGTCGAGCCGCGACGCCCGGCTCGCCGGGTAGACGCCCGCGATCACACCCACGCCCGTGCCCATGACGGCGCCCAGGAGAATCGACGCCGGAGACACGCTCGCGGGCAGCGGGCTGATGGCGTTGATGAGCATGGTGAGGCCGATCCCGGCGAGGATCCCGAACACCGCGCCGACCGAGGCAATCGCCGCGGACTCCGCCAGGAACTGACGCAACACGTCGCGGCGCCGGGCGCCGAGCGATTTGCGCAGGCCGATCTCACGGGTGCGCTCCGTCACCGCCATGAGCATGATGTTCATGATCACGATGCCGCCGATCACGAGCGACACGATCACGACCCCGGGCAGGACCACGATCAGGATCCGGCTGATCCCGGCCCAGAATTGCTGGACACCCTCGGACGTGTCGAGCACGAAGTTGTCGTCCTGCCGCGGGCGGAGGTGGCGGCGGCTGCGCATGACACCCTCGGCCTGCTCCATCGCCTCGCGCATTTCGACCTCGGAGGAGGCCTTCACGAGCAGGGCATCGAGGACGCCGGGCGGGTTGACGAGATTTTGCGCCGGCGAGCGGGCGGGCACGACCACGAAACGGTCGAGTGGGAATCCCAGGACGCTGCCCTGCTTCTCGACGACGCCGATCACGCGATACGCGGTCCCGCCGATGCGCACGTTGCGCTCGAGCGGCGTCCGATCCACGAACAGGCGCTTCGCGACGGCGTCGCCGAGGACGGCCACCGGCACTCCCGAGCGGTTTTCCTGCGCCGTGAACGCCCGCCCCACGGCGATCCGGAGGTTCTTGATGTCGAAGTAGCGCTCGCTCGCGGCGGTGAGCTCGATGTCCCGGGCTTCTTTGTCGCCGTAAAACACCGAGACGTTTTCGCTCGACTGCCACGCGGTGATGACGGGGACGGTGATGGCGGCGGTCACGGCTTCCGCGTCGCCGAACTGAATGCGGGGCCGGCGCCGCCACGCGCGCCACACGGAGTCCGGCACATTGGGGGTGAAGATCGGGCGGCGACGCAGCTGGAAGGTGTTCACGCCAAACAGCGTCTGCGCGAACTTCTCGGTCATGTAGCGGTTGACGCCGTTCACGATCGACCACGCCCCGATGAGCGAGGCCACGCCGATGAACACGCCGATCAGGGAGAAGCCGCTCTTCAGTTTCTGCGCCCGGATCATCTGCAGGGCGAGGCGGAACGACTCCCACACCGGCACCGCTTAGGCCGCTTGGCGCTGGTCGGTGGCGATCACGCCGTCACGCAGGGTCACCACGCGCGCCGCGTGGGCCGCGATGTCGCGCTCGTGCGTCACCATGACGATCGTCTGGCCCTGGCCGTGCAGGTCGCGAAACACCGCCATGATCTCGGCGCTCGTGGTGGAGTCGAGGTTGCCGGTGGGCTCGTCGGCGAGGAGAATCGACGGCTCGTTCACGAGCGCGCGCGCGATGGCCACGCGCTGGCGCTGGCCGCCCGAGAGCTCGTTGGGCTTGTGTTCCATGCGATCGCCCAGCCCGACGCGCTCGAGCGCCCGGGCCGCCCGGTCGCGCCGCTCCCGCGCGCCCAGACCGGCATAGATCAGCGGCAGCTCCACGTTGTGCAGCGCAGTCGCGCGGGGGAGGAGGTTGAAGGTCTGGAAGACGAACCCGATCTCCTTGTTGCGGATGCGGGCCAGCTCGTCGTCGTCCAGGTCTGACACCTTCTGGGAGTTGAGCCAGTATTCCCCGGCGGTGGGGGTGTCGAGGCACCCGATGAGGTTCATGAGCGTGGATTTCCCCGAGCCCGAGGGACCCATGACCGCGACGTACTCGTTGCGCTTGATCTGCAGGCTCACGCCCCGCAAGGCGCGCACCACTTCGCCGCCCATGTCGTAGTCGCGCGCCAGCTTGTGCGTGAGAATGATGATGTCGGGCAGCGGCGTGTCGCCCGTGTGAAACGGCTGGGCCAAGGAAGCGGGCGCCGTCATGCGGCCGCCTTCTTCTTCGCGGAATCCGCCGACTCCTTCATCGCCCGCACGCGCGCGCCCTCCTTGAGGTCGCGGATCGCCTGGTAGGGCCCGCCCACGATCGTCTCGCCGTCCTTCAGGCCATCGGTGACCTCGAAGTACTCGTCGCCCGCGATCCCGACCTTCACCGGGCGGAACGTCGCCACGCCGTCCTTCACGACGAAGACACCCTCGGTCTCCTTCTTCTTGCCGGCGGCGGTCGTGTCGACCCGGCGATTCTCCGTCGACACCGGTTTGTTCTCGCGCACCGTGAGCGCGATGATCGGGATGGAGAGCGCCTGCTTCCGCGTATCGGTCACGATCCTCGCGGTCGCCGAGAGATCCGGCCGGATGTCGGAGGGCGGCTTGTCCAACGTGATCTCTACCTCGTAGTCGACGGCCCGGTCGTTCTGCCCCGTGGCCGTCGACGTCGCGTCCCGCACGCTCGAGTCGGAGACCTTGGTCACGCGTCCGATGAAGGCGGTGTCGGGGAACGCGTCGATCGAGACCTCCACCGAGTCCCCCAGGTGGACGCGGACCACGTCCGTCTCGTCGACCTTCACCTTCGCCTGAATGACCGACAGGTCCGACACGGTCAGCAACAGGCCGATGTCCTTTGAGAAGGTGCTCGGCACGGCGACCTCGCCCTCTTCCACGGCCAGCCGCGTCACGCGACCGGTCATCGGCGCGATGAGCGTGGTCTTTCGGAGGTTGTCGCGCGCCGACTGTACCGCGGCGCGGGCCTGATCCACCTGGTGCTGCGCAGCGGTCAGGTTCGCCTCGGCGACGTCGAACGCGGTCTGCGCCTGCTCGAGCTGTTCCTGCGACACGAGGTTGGGGCTCTGGGTGTGCAGCTCCTTGGTCCGCCCGAGGGCCCGTTCGGCTTGATCGCTGTTGGCCTTCGCCTGCACGGCGGCCGCCTGGGACGAGGCCATGGTGGCGGCGGCCTGCTGAAGGTTGGCCTGATAGACGGTCGGGTCGATCTGGATGAGGAATTGCCCCTGCTTCACGAAGTCGCCTTCGCGCACGGCGATCTTGGTGATCCGGCCCGTGATGTCGGCCGACACGTCGACCTTTTTCTTGGGCTGGATCTTGCCGCTCGCGGTGACGGCGGCGACCAGGTCCCGTCGGCCCACCTTATCGAACCGCACTTCCTGACCGCGGTCCCGTCGGGCGCCGGCGCTGACCACCACGAGCCCGATGACGAACACCACGCCTCCGGCTCCCAACAAAACCTTGCCTCGCGTCGACATTGCAGTTCGATCCTTCCGTTACCGCAGCGGCCGGCCGACGGCAGCCTCGAGCGCGGCCAGCGCTTTGTGGTAGTCGTATACAGCGTTGATATAATCGGTCTCCGCCCGCAGCGCGGCCACCTGGGCGTCGAGCAGCTCGAAAAACGTGCCGGAGCCGACGCGATAGCGCTCGGTGGCGAGCTGCAATTGCTCGCGCGCCGCGGTGCGGTTCGTGTCCTGGATGGCGATTGCCTGATAGTCCGTCTGGAGCGTGAGGAACGCGCTGTTCACGTCCGTCTCTACCTGGAGGCCGCGAGCGCGCACCGACTCCTGCAGGTCCTGTTGCTGGGCCTTGGCCTGCGAAACCTGAAGGGGCTGCGAGAAATTGCCCCACAGCGGAATCGTCACCGTGAGCCGCGCCTGAAACGGTTGGGGCGTGAAGTTGAAGGGGTAGCGGCCATTCTGGTCGAGGAAGGCCTGCTCGGCCGCCGCCGTATTGGTCAGCGCCGCGCAGTTGAGCGGCACCTGTCCCGTGTTCAGCCACGCCGTGTTCTCGTAGGCGCACGCCAGGGAATCCGTCTGCGCGCTCGCGCGGATCGACGCGATGGTCGGGTTCACGTCGGAGAGCTTTTGCGTGAATCCGGACCACCCGGCCGAGAGCGACACGGAGGGCGCGTAACTGGACGTCGCGGCCTTCACGCCCCATCCCGCAGCGCGCTCACGCTCGCGGAGCGCCCGGAGGGCGGGGTTCTGCTGCTCCGCCTGGGTGAGCAGATCGTTGAGCTGCCACGTGGGAGTCTGCACGGGAAACGTGTCCGTGAGCTGCACGGTCGCGACCGGTAACGGAGCCGAGACGCCGATGCTCTGGAACAGGCGGAGCTTTTCGACGTCGACGCCGGTTCGGGCGCGGAGCAGCGTGACCTCGGCCTGGCCCCGAGCAACCTGCGCCTGACGCACATCGAGGATCGAGGCGCGTCCCACGTCGTAGCGAGCCTGCGCCAGCTTCAGGAACTCCTCGTCATGCTGCAGCTGCTGTCGGGCAACCTCCGCGTTGTCGCGCGCCTGCAAAACGGTCAGGTACTGCTGCTTGACGCCCGTGACGAGGTTCGTCTCCGCGCCGTTCACGTCGGCGTCGGCCGCGTTGAGCTGCGCCTTCCGCATCCCGGGCTGGCTCAGGGTCTGGCCGTTCAACGTCCAGTCGAGCACGAAGCTGTAGCTCGAGGACAAGGTCGAGACGCTCTGCGAAAAGCTCGACGTCAGGAAGTTCTGCTCACCGGGACCCGCGTAGCTGACTCCGCCCGACGCGGTCACCGACGGCAACCACAGGCTGGACCACGCGTTCCGGACGCTCCAGGCGGCCGGCGCTCGGTCGTGGATCGCCTGGCGGTAGACCGGGTTATTCTGGCGGGCGAGTGAAATCGCGTCGGCGAGAGAGAGAGTCGCGGGAACCGGTTGCTGGCTGACGGCCAGTAGCGGGCAGACGACGAGCCCGACGGACAACAGCAAAGGCCTCATGGTGATCCTTGGACTAGTCGTTGGGACGTCCCCTCATACGGGGCGCGGGCCCAAGGGGTTTCGGGGTCCCCGCCCGAGCCCGGGCCGGCGAGAATCTTAACCTACGGTGCGGCTTGAGACGAAGGGCTCAGGAGGCGGGCGCCCGCTCGACGACCAGACGCCTGGATGGTATCTCCACCTTCGCCAGTCGCCCGTCGGCCCCCAGCCAGACGTGCACCAGTCGGTTCTCCCCGCCCGATACAGTGATGTGCCGCAGGGACGCGGGGTCGCGGTTCAGGGTCGTGGACTGCATCCCGAGGTCCTGGACGGTCAGAACATCCCGGCGGCCGGCCCGCGGGAACAGTCCCGTGACCGTCACCGGCTGGGATCGGGCCTGCCACGCGGCGGGGAGGTAGAGGGCGAACACCGAGTCATCCAGCACCGCTGCGGGCGTGGGCGCCGGGAGCTCTCGCGCCCGCTCGGTCCGCCGGCCCAATATCCGGACCGCGAATCGCCCCCGGCCGAGCTGGCCGAGGATGCGCAAGGGGTCGCGCGGGTCCGCGACGTTGTATTCGAGACTCGCGGGATTCGAATCGACACCGAGCTCCACGATCGGATCGAGCACGATCACCGGGCGACTGCGGTTGTAGCGCACGGTGGTAGCGAGCGTCCAGCGCGCCGCGCCGGCCGTCGTCCGCAACGCCGTCAGCCGGAACCCCTCGCGCGCGATCTCCACCGTGTCCTCCCGGACCACGAGCGTCCCTTCGTCCACGGGCGTCTGGAGCGCGAGGAGCGCAAGCAGGAGCGCGGTCACGGCACCGGTGCCCCGAGCACTCGCGTGGCGATGCGCTCGCGAATCATCTTATACAGCCGCTCGCCCTTCTCCCGCGTAGCGATCGACGGGCGGCCGAGCGAGCCCGGTGAGCGCTTGGGAAGAGGAAGGGAGCTGACGCGCCCCCGGCTCCGTTGCCGCTCGGGCACGGCGAAGTCCTGCGCGCGCTCCATGCGCACCAGCTCCGGGGCCAGGTAGAGGAGGAGGGAGGTGTCGAGCTCGCCACCATGTGTGGGTCCCTCGGGGTCCTCCAGGTCGTGCGAGAAGTCGAGGGCGAAGACATCCACGGTGAAGACCCGGGCGCTTCGCGTGCGCAGCGTTGACAGGGCTTCCTGGTGCGGGTCGTGCCCATGGGCGGTCAATATGATGAAAGAGTCCACACCCGCCTGCTCCCAGGAACCGAGCAGGTCGTTCATCCATCGATGTAATGTTTTGCGGCGGACCGATGCATTGCCGGGGAACGGCCGTATCGTCGCGGTGTTGACGCCATATTCGATGGTCGGCGCGCGCAGGATCTCGAACTCGGCCGACAGGTCGTCCGCCAGGTGCTCGACGATGATGCTGTCACACCCGAGGGGAAGGTGGGGACCGTGCTGCTCGCACGTTCCCACCGGGACGAGGAGGCGGGCATCGCGCTCGAGAATGAAGCGCACTTCATCGGGAACGAGGGTTTTGAGGTGCAGCGGCGCGCTCACGTAGCGCTCGCGGGCTGCGTCGTGGCCGTGGGAGCCGCGGAGTGGCTGCACGGCGCCGCGGGGGCCTGGGCCTGGGTCGCCGGCGCGGCGGCGGTCGCGGCGGCCGTGCTGGCGCTCGCCAGGCGCCCGCGTGACCTGCCCGCCGCCGGCGCCGCCATCGCCTGCCTCACGCTCGGCGTCGTGCTCATCACCGGTGTGCTCGAGGTCAAGCGCATCGAGTGCTGCTGGCCCGAGGTCCGCGCGAGCCGCGTTCCCCAGGATTCCTCGGAGCTCAAGGCCGCGCTGGCCGCGGCCGTCGCCGAGGCGCGCCGGCTCGCGGAGCGGGGCGCGACCGCCGCCTTGTTGCCGCGCGACGACGAATTCGATCGGCTCAAAGACGCCGTGCGGTCGGGTTCGCGGACGCCGGGCGTCGAGCGGGGTGTCGCGATCCTGGCCGCCGACGGGGAGCCCCTCGCCTGGGCCGGCCGGCACCGGTTCGTTCCCGCCCCCTCCCGTGATACCGCGGAGCTGCGCGCCGTCATCACTTCATTCTACGTGGCGCTTGAGGCCCGGCGCCAGACGCAAGGCGGTGGCACAGCGGTGGGGACCGTCTTGCTCGACGCGGCGCCGGCGGCTCCGGATCGCGGTCATGCCGTCGGCGCGCGCTTCGAGGAAGCGCACGGCGTGACCCTGCGATTCTCGGCGCCCGGCCTCGCGCCTCACGAAGACGACGTGTTCGATTATTGCCCGGGCGGCTGCGCCAACGGCGATACGCTTTTCAGCGTCCAGTCCGTGGCGCCGGCTCAGGGCGACGCTAAGCTCGCGGCGTGGCGCGGCGCGGCGGTACGCGCGGCCGTTGCGCTCGCGGCCACGCTGCTGCTGCTCCTCCTTGTGGCGCCTGCGGGCCCGTGGCGATGGCTGGTCGTGCTTGTCGCCGCTTGGTGCACGGCGAGGGCACCGCTCGGCCTCCCCGGACCGGCGGCCGAGTTCTTTTCCCCCGCCGTGTTCTATCGGTCCGCACTCGGCCCGTTCAGCGCGTCGGCGGGATCACTCGCGGTGCTGGGTCTCGTGGCGCTCTTGGCGGCGAGCACACTCTGGCGCCGGGGGCTGGCGCGGCGCTGGTGGCACATGGCCGCGGCGGGGTTGCTCGTGCTCGCGGCGCCGTATCTCGTGCGCTACCTCGGCCGCGGGATCGCGCCGCCCGCAGGCGGCGTCGGGTTCGCCCTGTGGATGGCGTGGGAGACAGCGGTCGCGGGCGCGGCGATGGCGCTGATTCTCGGCGCCGCGGCACTCGTTCGGGGTCCGGCCGAGCCCGTCCGCGTCCCTTGGGCCCTGCCCGCTGCCTGCGGGTGGGCGGCCCTCGCGGCGCTGGCGGGGCTCTGGCTGTGGAATCCCTACGGCGCCTGGCCCGAGTGGTACACCTTCGTGTGGCTGCCCGCGCTCGTTGGCGTCCTCGTGCCGGCGCCACGCCGCTGGGCGGTGCTCGCGATCGCAACCGTCGCCGGTACCGCGGCCGCCCTCGTCACGTGGGGCGCGGTGGTAGAGGGTCGACTGCGGCTCGCGGAGCGGGACGCGCAGGGGTTGGGACGCGCCGCCGACCCACCGGCCGTGTCGCTGCTCGAGCGGCTGGGACGGGAGCCGCCCGTCGAGGCGCCGCGGACTCCTGGTGAGCTGTACGCCTGGTGGCTGGCGTCGCCGCTGGCGGAGGATGACTACCCGGCGAGCCTCGCGCTCTGGACGCCCGCGGGCGAGCCGGAGGCGGAGATTCGCCTGGCGAGCCTCGACCTGCCGCAGGCGCTGGTCTCGGCGCTCGTGCGCTCGCCCGCGACCCGAGACGGCCCACGCGTCGAGCGTCTCGACCGCACGCCCGGCGTGCATTACGTGCTCGTCGTTCCATTGGAATCGGGCGACGTGCTGACGGTGGGCGTGGGTCCGCGCACCCGGTACATTCCGGCTGCGCGCGTCGCGCGGTTCCTCGGGGGCGAGGCGGGCGTGACGCCGCCGTATCAGATCTCGCTGTCGCTCCCGTCGCACGGGCCTCCCGAGCCGAGCGCGCGCGTGGTCTGGACACGGGCCGGTTGGTCGGCGCGGGGCGAACAACGCATCGAGACACCGGGCGGTGTGCGGCACGTGCACCTGCGGGTGGACCTGCGCGACCCGTGGGCGTTGGCGGTGCGGGGCGCGCTCGTCATGTTGCTCGACGCCGTCCTGCTCGCCGGGTGCTGGCTCGTGAGCCTGGTGCTGGCGGGAGAATGGCGACTCCGTCTCGCGCCGCTCGTCGCCACCTTACGCACCAGTCATCGCGCGCGCCTGACGGCCGCCCTGAGCGCGTGCATCGTGGTGCCGGTGCTGCTCTTCGCGCTCTGGAGCTTTGCGCGATTGGGCGACGAGGCCCGACGTGCGGGCGACCTGCTCATCTCCCAGACGCTGCGCGACGCGGCGGCCACCGCGGGACTGGTGGCGTCCGATCGCCCGACGGCGGTCGCCCGGTCCATCGTCGAGCTGGGCGATCGCCTGGACGCCGACTTGTGGTTGTATCGTGACGGCATCCTCGCGGGCACGAGCGCGCCGGTCCTGGGTGAGCTGGGGTTGGTCGATCCATTCCTCGCCCCCGACGTGTTCGTCCGCCTCGCCCTGCGGGACGAGCTCGAGCTCACCGACGATGGTCGCATTGCCGGGCGCTCGATTCGCATCGGCTACGGCGTGGTGCTCGCCGGTCCGCCGCAGGTGCAGGGGATCCTCGCGGCGCCGCAGCTGCTCGATGACGAGCGCGTGCGACAGCAGCAAGAGGACCTGGCGCTCGTCCTGATCCTCGCCACGCTCGTCGGTCTCGTCGGCGCCGTGCTGCTGGCGGGCCTCGTGGCCCGCGAGCTGGCTCGACCGGTCGCGGCCCTTCGCGAAGCCGCGGGCGCCGTCGGGCGGGGAGCCGCCCTCCCCGCGTTTCCCCCCGGCGCACCGCGGGAGTTCGAGCCCGTCATTTCCGCATTCGAGCGGATGGCGTCCGACGTGAAACGCAGCCAATCGGCCGTGGAGGAGGCGCGCGAGCGCACGGCGAGGGTACTGGCCAACGTGGCCACGGGCGTCATCGCGGTGGACGACGGGCTGCGGGTCACGATGGCGAACCCGCGGGCCGCGGAGCTGCTCGGGACGCCACTCACGCCCGGGGACCTGCTGCCGCAAGCGACCTCCGACGACTGGCGCGCGGTGTGGACGGCGGTGGGCGAGTTTCTGCGGTCCCGAAGCGAGCGAATCGCGGACCGGGAATTCATCGTCGGCGGCCGGCAGATTCGCGTACAGCTCGCCCCGCTGGGACCGGCCCCCGACGGCTGCGTCGTGGCGCTCGACGACGCCACGGCGCTCACGCGCGCGGCGCGAGTGCTCGCCTGGGGCGAGATGGCGCGTCAGGTGGCGCACGAGATCAAGAACCCCCTCACGCCGATCCGGCTCGGGATTCAGCATCTCCAGCGGGCGCGGGAGAAGGCCAGTGGCGGGGCGGGGGAACGAGACTTCGACGCGACGCTGGCGGAAACATCGGGGCGCATCCTCGCGGAGATCGACCGGCTCGACGCCATCGCGCGCGCCTTCTCCCGGTTCGCCTCACCGGGAGCCGAGGCCGCGCCCACACCTGTCGAGCCCGTCGACCTGCGGACCGTGGCGCTCGAAGTCGTGCACCTCTACACGCTCGGCGGCGCGGAAGCCGGCGCCCAGGTCGAGCTCGCCGTGGAGCAGGGGAGGGACATGCGGGTCAGGGCCCGGCGGGATGAGGTCAAGGAGGTGCTCGTCAACCTGCTCGAGAATGCGCGCAACGCCGAGGCGCGGCGCATCGTCGTCCGCATCTCGGACGGCGGCCGGGAGCTCGCGGTCGTGGACGACGGACGTGGTATCGCGCCCGAGGCGCTCGCCCACGTGTTCGATCCGGCGTTCTCGACCACATCGAGCGGCTCCGGACTCGGCCTCGCCATCGCGCGCCGCCTGGTAGAGAGCTGGGGCGGCACCATCGGGCTCACGAGCCGTCAGGGGGCCGGTACGACGGTCACGATCACGTTCCAGGTCGCCTCGGCGGCGAGGGGGGTGGGGACGTGACGCGGCTCACGCCCGTGCTGGGGGGTTTGTACGATCATTCCCACCCTTGGGGTCGGTCGGGCGCCATCCTTCGCCAGGAGTACCGTGCGCACATCCCTCGTGGGTTTTGTGTTAGCGACACTCGTCGTCGGGTGGGCCACATCGGCGACCGCGCAGGGAGCCTTCACCGACGCGCGGCGGGCCGGCATGGCGGGCCTGAGCCTCGGACGAGAGAGCGGGCTCGAGCGCTATAATCCCGCGTATCGCGCCGTGCCTGCGCGGGTCACCCAGCGAGGGCAACCGAAGTTCACCATCCCGATTCCGCTCGGGATCATCCAGTTCCTCCACGACCATCCGGACCTTTCGAACGACCCCGCCTTCGACCCCAAGTCGACAGGGTTCAATCCGATCCTGGTCGTGAACACGATTCTCAACCTCCCCGTGTACCTCGAGGTGAAGCAGGCGCCGACCCCGACGAACGACGTTGCGTTCACCATCGGGCGCGACTTCCTCTTGGTCAATCTCGGCCAAGCCGCGGAACTGGTGCCCGAGGACGAGTTCGGGATCAGTGGCTCGAGCCGGCCGCTGGACATCGGGTTCGGTGTGAAGGGCTTTCGGGTCGGCGCCACGGGCTGGCTCCACGATGAGGTAGAGCTGCAGCTCGGCGACACGCTGCTTGGATTTCTGCGCGACTCGCAGCCCGCCAAGCCGAACACGCGGTACAGTGCGCTGGTCCACGGGATCGTGGAAGGTGGGTTCGCGCCGACGGTCAGCTACTCCGGCAAGATCGTGGGGGACAGCTCGGGCGGATTGTACATCGGCGGCGCGCTGCATTACTACCTCGGCGTCGGCTATGGGCGCACCGACGGCGACGGCGGGTTCATCACCGGCGACACCATCTTCGGCGGCACGAACCCGGTCACGCCCGACGGCCGGACGCTCACCCAATACTCGAAGCCGGGGAACACCTTCGGTCACGGGTTTGGGGGCGACGTCGGCTTCGCGTGGGTCTCCGGGCCCATCGAGCTCGGGGTCGGCGTGAACGACATCGGGGCGACGATCACGTGGCCCGACACTCGGCAGGACAGCGCGTTCTACCGCAACGGGGCGTTCTCGAAGCCGGTCGCCAACCACGTGGAAACCAAGACCAAGCTCCCGGTCTCCTACATCGCCAATATCGGCTACAGCGTCGGGAACACGACCCTCGGCGCGGATATCCTGAATACCGGGCGGGGCAGCGTCGTGCACATCGGCGGGGAGCAGCGGCTCGGCCTCGTCGCCCTGCGCGGCGGCATCGCACGCGATCAACGCAAACGCATCGAGTTCGGCTGGGGCGGTGGCGTGCGCCTCGGCCCGGTGGGCCTCGACGTCGGCTTCTGGACGCACACAAACTCGTTGTCGAACGAACGCGGGATTACGATGGCGACGTCGCTGTCGGTCTATTAGGGAGGGCCGGATGCGGGCACGACTGATCTGGGGCGCGGCGCTCGCCGTGATGGCTGCGGGATGCGGCTCGGGTCGCCTCATCTTCGACATCGACGTCTTCAGCTTCCTGAGCGCCGCGGCCGCGGACACACTGCCGTACGTCGGCCCGCTGCCGCCCGGCGTGCCCGATACGATTCCCGTGCAGACGGTGCAGTCCCTCGGCATCGGGAGCTCGCAGATCGTCGATACCGTCCGGTTCACCGGGGCGGTGGACTTCGTCAACTCCACCGGAACGGGCAACGCGGTGTTCGCCGTGTATTTCGACTCGGTCAAGAGCAACGTGTACACGGGAACGCCGGCGTTCAGCGTGAGCGGGGCGGTGACACCGGGCACCACGACCCACAGCACCTTCGACATCCCGGACATCCAGACCGCGCTGAAGCCGCTGTTCCTGAAGACCACGATCTACGTGGGGATCCGGGCGTCCGCGACGCCGACCGCCGGCACCATGTCCGGCACCGCCAAGCTCACCGCGCTGCGCGCGAGAATCGTAGTCCAGGACAAGATCTTCTAACCCCCGGGCGCGGGCCTGTATATTGGGCGCGTGAGCGGATACCAACGCAGGCAGACCGCGGTCGTGGACGTCGCCGGGGTGAAGGTGGGCGGCAGCCACCCGATCGTCGTGCAGTCGATGACCAACACCGACACGGCAGACGTCGACGCCACGGCGGCGCAGGTGCGCGCCCTGCATGAGGCGGGAAGCGAGCTCGTGCGGGTGACGGTCAACAACGAGGCCGCGGCTGCGGCTGTTCCCGCCATCGTGGCCCAGGTCGCCGTCCCGATCATCGGCGATTTTCATTACAACGGCCACCTGCTGCTCACCAAGTTTCCGCAATGCGCAGCCGCGCTGTCCAAATACCGCATCAACCCCGGCAATGTGGGCGCCAAGCGGCGCGACGAGCACTTCCGCACGATCATCGAGGTGGCGCTGGCGCACGGTAAACCCGTTCGCATCGGCGTGAACTGGGGAAGCCTCGACCAGCAGCTGCTCACCGAGCTGATGGATGAGAATGCCCGGCAGTCCGATCCCCTCGACGCGCGGGACGTGATGATCGAAGCGATGGTCGCCAGCGCCACCCGATCGGCCGCGCTCGCCGAGGAGTGCGGCGTCGCGCACGAGCGGATCATCCTCTCGGCCAAAGTGTCCGGCGTGCAGGATCTGGTCGAGGTCTATCGTCGGCTGGCCGAGCGCTCGGATTATCCCCTCCACCTCGGGCTCACGGAGGCCGGGATGGGCGCGAAGGGGATCATCGCCAGCGCGGCAGGCCTGGCCATCCTGCTCCAGGAGGGGATCGGCGACACGATTCGCGTGTCACTCACGCCACGGCCGGGCGGAGACCGCACCGAAGAGGTGCAGGTGGCGCAGCAGATCCTGCAGTCGCTCGGCCTCCGGAGCTTCACGCCGCAGGTGTCGGCGTGCCCGGGCTGCGGCCGCACGACGTCGACCTTCTTTCAGGAGATGGCCGAGCAGATTCAGGACCACTTGAAGCAGCGGATGACCGTGTGGCGCGCGCGCTATCCTGGCGTCGAGGCCCTGCGGGTCGCGGTGATGGGATGCGTGGTGAACGGCCCCGGAGAATCGAAACACGCCGATATCGGCATCTCGCTCCCGGGCACATTCGAGGAGCCCAAGGCGCCCGTCTACGTGGATGGCAGGCTCAAGGTCACCCTGAAAGGCGAGGCGATCGTTCCCGAGTTTCTCAAGATCCTCGAGGAGTACATCGAGGCGCGCTACGGCACGTCAGCCGATTCGGCTTCCCAGCGGGACATCGCGCTCGGGATGAACCAGCACGATGTCGCCGTCTCCAAGCACCACGCCAAGCGTTAGGACTTCCGAAAAGAAGTTCGCGATCTGCCGCGGTGGGAAGTTGACCACCGCGAGCACCAGTTTCCCCACGAGATCGGCCTTGTCGTAATACTTCGTGATCTGCGCGCTCGACGTCTTGATCCCGAGCTCGCCGAAGTCGATGCGCAGCTGGTAGGCGGGCTTTCTCGCTTTGGGGAAATCGTCCGCCTGCACGATCCGTCCGACCCGGATGTCGACCTTCGCGAAGTCGTCATAAGTAATGAATGACATGTGCGGAATCTCCGACGCGGTGGGGGGCGCCGCAACAGGGTGTCGCGTCGGCGCCACGCACTTTCGTCACACGCCACGCTGTCCTTCCCCGCGCGCCGCCGGTGTACGGAACGTGCGACGTGTACACGAGCCATGCGGACCACTCCACGCCTCGCTCTCGTGCTCCTCCTCGGCACAGCGTGCCACGTGGATTCGTTGTTCACGAGTCCACGGCAACCGAGCACCGGGTTCGGGCTCGGAGCGCTGTCGCAATTCCAGAGCGATTCGACGACGACCATTCCCATGGGCGGATCGGCGACGAGCGCCAGCATCGTCGTCGGAGCGGTCGTCGCGGACAGCGATACGACCGCGTCGGTCCGGCTGCAGGTCGAGCTTCACCCGGTCGGCACGGCGTTCACGGGGCAGGCGACGTCCCAAAGCGACCTCGTCAAAAACGGCGCTCGGGCGTACGCGCTCGAGAGCGGTCTTGCGGACAACACGGCGTATCACTGGCAAGCGCGGATCGTCGATCAAAAGGGTGATTCGACGGCGTGGCAGCCGTTCGGCGGGAACGCCGCGAACGCGACGGACTTCCGGATCGCCACCGCCACGCTCCGCCTCATGTTTCGCAGTCAACCCAAGACCACAACGGCGGACTCCGCGATGTCGCCGGTCGAGGTGGACCTCGTGGACGACCACGGCAGCACGGTCACGACGTTCACCGGCACGGTGACCCTTGCGATCGACCCGAGTGCCAACCCGGGCGGGGCGCCCTTGGGGGGAACGACGAGCGCGAACGCGGTGGCGGGCGCGGCGATGTTCTCGGATTTGGCGATCACGACCGCGGCAAGCGGGTACCGGCTCGAGGCGACCTCCGACACCTTCTCGGCGGCGACGAGCGCGTCGTTCGCGATCAACCCCGGAGCTCCGGATCACTTGTCGTTCTTGAACCAGCCCACGAACACGACCGTGAATCAGGCGATCACGCCCGCGGTGCGTGTCGCGGTTCAGGACGTCTATGGCAACGTGTGTACGTCGTTCACGGACGTCATGTTCATGAACATCGGGAACGACGCAAGCCTCTTGAAGAACGCGACCCTAGATCCGGCAGGGACTCACCGCGCGGCGAGTGCCGGCATCTCGACCTTCGAGGACCTGAAAATCGACCAGATCGGGCTTGGCTACACCATCGCCGTGTCCGCGGCGGGCACCCGCGGGACGACCAGCTCGCCGTTCGACGTCAACCCGTGACGGTGGAGCCGGAGAGCGCGCCCGCGGTGGTAGGGTCCGCCCCGAGGCTGGCGAACGCGGTCGTCGCCGCCCGGCGCTCGAGCTCCGCGTCCTCGCCGGCCCCCGTGGTCCGGTAAGCGTCGGCCAGCAACAACCGCGCGCTCGCCGTCTCGTAGGGGAGCTGTACCTCCTGCCATAGCTTGCACGCGCGCCGCAGCGTCGGTACCGCGCCGGCGCCCGAGCCCTCCGCCAACTCGACGGCGCCCCGGGCTTGCGCCGCGCTCGCTCTCAGTGCCGTGGAGCCGTACGCATTGGCGATCCCTTCGAGCTCCGTCGCCGCGCGACGCGCGACGTCGACATCCCCCTTCGCCAACGCGATTCGCACGCGCGCCGGCAACAGGCGCGCCCGCTCGAGGGATCCCTCTGGGCGGTCGGTGACCGCGCGGTCGATCAGGCCGCTGGCCGCGTCGACCTTGCCTTCAGCCAGACGCAGCAGCGCGAGCCCCGGTACCGGCTCGCGCCCCAGCTCGTGCGCCTGGCGGAAGACCTCCTCCGCGCGCTTCAAATCGCCCATCCGCAGGCGGATCTCGCCGATCTCGTAAAACGCTTCCCCGGCGGCGATATGGTAGAAACCCTGGAGCTCCTGGGCGGCGCGGAGCGCTTCGGTCTCGGCGCTGCTCCAGGAACCGCGGAGACGCATCAGCTCCGCGCGGTGGACGCGGCAGATCCCCGGGAATCCGGACTCGGTGTGCTGCTCGCACCAGCGGTGGGCCGCCTGACTCCATTCGGCCGCGCGCTGATAATCGGCGAGCTTCTCGCAGGTGCCGAGCATGTTGCAATAGATGCGCCCCGTCACTTCGGGGCCGATCTCCCCGCCCACCGCCGCCGCCATCGCCTCGTCCACCAACGCCATGCCCTGCGCCAGGTCGCCCTGGGACACGAGCATGCGGCCGATGTCGTGCAAGGCGAGCGCGTGCAGATCGTGATCGTGGAAACGCGTCGCGAGGTCCAGCGTGCGCCGCGCGAGCCCCAGGGCCTTGTCGACATCGCCCTCATCGAGGGCGAGTATCGCGTGTAACCGCAACAGCCCACCCTGCTCGACGCATTCGGGAACATCCTGGAGGAGTCTTTCCGCCCGCTTCAACCAGCCGTTCCCGAGCGATTTCGCCTGCCGGCGGAAGAAATCCTCCGCCAGGCGGACGGCCACCACCGCCGCCGACCGTGGGTTGCCTTGATCCATGTAGGCCGCGAAGGCTCGTTCGCGCGCGGCGATACACTCGTCGATCCGGCCGATCCACCACGCCGACTCAGCCAGACGCTCGACGTCTTCGACCGAAAGCGGCTGCTCCTGCTGTGCCTGACTGAGCGTCTCGAAGGCGTGCCGCCAGGCGTGACGGGCGAACGCGTTCCGCCCGGCTTCTCGCGCGTCCTCACGCGGTCGCGCCTCCACGACCGGCGACGGCGCGAGTGGCTCCTCAACGGGGTCTCCAAGCGCGAGCAGCGCCTTCGCGAAGTCGTGCGGGGTGGCAAACCGGTCCGCTGGCGCGCGCGCCAGCGCCTTCGCGATCGCGCGATCCACGGCCAGCGACACGGTATCTCGCAGGCGCCTCGCCGACGGCGCTGGTTCGGTGAAGCGCTTCGCGATGATGGCCTGCGCGGTCGGCCCGGTGAACGGGGGCTCGCCGGTGAGCATCTCGTACAGGACGCAGCCGAGGCTGTAGACGTCTGAGCGTCCATCGAGTCCCCGCTCGCCTGCGCCTTGCTCGGGACTCATGTAGGCGGGCGTACCCAGGATGATGCCGGTTTGCGTGAGCCGTCCGCCCGCCGCGAGCACCGCGCCCGCAATGCCGAAGTCGGCGACGATGGCTCCGCCCTCAGACAGGAGGACGTTGTCCGGTTTCACATCCCGGTGCACCACATCCCGGCTGTGGGCGTAGCTCAGGGCACTCGCCACCTGGCGCACGATCGTGATCGCATCTTCGATCGGCAGCTGCTTCTCTCGGACCAGCCGGTCGCGAAGGGACTCCCCTTCAACGTAGGGCATCACGAAGTACAGGAACCCGTTCGCTTCACCCGAGTCATGCAGCGGCAGGATGTGGGGGTGGCTGAGGCGGGCGGCGGTCGCGATCTCGCGGAGAAAGCGCTCCCGGCCGAGCGCGGCGGCGAGTTCGGGCGCCAGTACCTTGATCGCCACCGGCCGGCCGTGCTTCAGGTCTTCGGCCAGGTACACGGTCGCCATCCCGCCGCGGCCGAGCTCGCGCTCGATCGCGTACCGCCCGGTGAAGGCGGCGCGCACTTCGGGGAACATGTTCGACACGGGGGTACTCGGGCGCGCGGGACACTGGATGATATGTCTCAAGGGTGAACGGGGCCAGAGGCTGAGCTGTTCGCGCCTTTTAGCTCAGCCTCGCGTAACTTCGCCTACCTCGTTGTCCCCCCTTCGCCGTACCGTCCTGTCATGCTCGCCCGCGTCCGCTCCGGCGCCGTACTGGGCATCGATGCCTACCTCGTGGATGTCGAGACCGACATCGCGAACGGCTTGCCGACGTTCGTCACGGTCGGCCTTCCGTTGGGCGCGGTGAAGGAAGGTCGCGAGCGGGTCTACGCCGCCCTAGCGAACACGGGCTACACGTTCCCATTGAAGCGCGTAACCGTGAACCTCGCCCCGGCGGACATCCGCAAGGAGGGATCGGCGTTCGACCTGCCGATCGCCGTCGGGATTCTGGCCGCCACGGAGCAGATCTCTCCCGAGCGGCTCGGTCGGGTGGCCGTGCTCGGTGAGCTGGGACTCGAGGGCGCGATCCGGCCGGTGCGCGGCGCGCTGCCCGTGGCGCTGGCGGCGCGCGCGGCTGGGCTCGAGGCGCTCGTCCTGCCGCGTGAGAATCTCCCCGAGGCCGGTGTAGTCTCCGGCGTGCGCGTGCTGGGTGCCGGGACGCTCGCCGAGCTCGCCGATTTCCTGGACGGCCGGGCGGAGCTGCCCGAGGCACAGGTCGATCTGGCCGCGCTCCTCGCGGAGCGGACCAGGGGAGACGTGGACTTCGCCGAGGTGAAGGGGCAGGCTCACGCGAAGCGCGCACTCGAGGTCGCGGCGGCGGGCGGCCACAACATCCTGATGATCGGGCCGCCGGGGAGTGGCAAGACGATGCTCGCGCGACGCCTCCCCACCATACTGCCCAAGATGAGCCTCGACGAGGCGCTCGAGACGACGAAGATCCATTCCGTCGCGGGCGTGCTGCCGCTCGGCGAATCGCTCGTGGCCCGGCGGCCATTTCGCGCGCCGCATCACACGATCTCGGACGCGGGATTGATCGGCGGAGGCTCCTACCCCCGGCCGGGCGAGGTCAGCCTCGCTCATGGCGGGGTCTTGTTCCTCGACGAGCTTCCCGAATTCCGCAAGAACGTCCTCGAGGTGCTGCGGCAACCGATGGAAGACGGTGTCGTCACCATCGCCCGCGCGGCGATGAGCCTCACGTATCCCGCCCGCTTCATGCTCGCGGCGGCGATGAACCCGTGCCCGTGCGGCTACTTCGGCGATCCCCAGCACAACTGCGTCTGTGGGCCGCTCGGTGTGGAGCGCTATCTGGCGCGGGTCTCGGGTCCGTTACTCGACCGGATCGACATCCACCTCGAGGTCCCCGCGGTGAAGTACCGCGCGCTCGCGGACCAGGGCGGCGGCGAGCCGAGTGACGCGGTGCGGGAGCGGGTGGACCGGGCGCGGGCGGTCCAGCGCGAGCGCTTCGCGGCGCGCCCGGGAGTGTATGCGAACGCGCATATGTCGGCTCGCGATATCCGCACCTGCTGTCGCATCTCGGACGGGGCGGACGCGCTGCTGCGTACCGCGATCACCCGTCTCGCCCTGTCGGCACGGGCGTATCATCGGATCCTCAAGATCGCCCGGACGATCGCCGATCTCGACGGAGCGGCCGACTTGGAGCCCAAGCACGTGAGCGAAGCCATTCAGTATCGCAGTCTCGACCGGCGGGGACTGGCGTGAAGCCGGGCGCGCGCGTGAGTATCTTCCCCCGTCCCCAACCCACGCTCCGGTCATGCCTGGCGCCCACGGCGGCACACCGACCCTCCTCGGCCTTCCTTACGACGGGAGCTCTTCGTTCCGGAAGGGCCCGGCGGCCGCCCCGCCGGTAATCCGCCAAGCGCTGCACTCCCCGGCCGGAAATCCGTGGACCGAAACCGGTGTCGACCTATCGGCGACCGGGGCGCTCGCAGACGCGGGCGACGTGCCCCTCACCAGCGGCGCGGACGCACGGGCGAAGATCGAAGCGTCGGTCCGCACGCTCCTTGAGTCGGGCGGCCGCCCGATCGTACTCGGCGGCGACCATTCGATCAGCTACCCGGTGGTCCGCGCCGTGCGCTGGTTCCACCCCCACCTCAGCATTCTTCATTTCGACGCGCACCCGGACCTGTATCCCGAGTTCGAAGGCGACCGGTTCTCGCACGCATGTCCGTTCGCGCGCGTGTTGGAGGAGAAGCTGGCCGATCAACTGGTGCAGGTGGGCATCCGCACCATGAACGCAGTCCAGCGCACGCAGGCCGAGCGGTATGGGGTGGAAGTGATCGACATGCGGGCGTGGAGCGCCGGACGGCGCCCTACGCTGCGCTATCCCGTGTACGTCTCGATCGACACCGATGCGTTCGACCCAGCCTTCGCGCCGGGCGTGTCGCATCGCGAGCCCGGAGGCCTCAGCGTCCGCGACGTGCTGACCGTGCTCCAGGGCGTGAGCGTGCCGATCGTGGGAGCGGACGTGGTGGAGCTCAATCCCGAGCTCGACCCGAGCGGCGTGACGGCGAGTGTGTGCGCGAAGCTCGTCAAGGAGCTCGCGGGGAAGATGACTAGGTCGGCGGGATCGTGATGTTGATGACGTCGCCAGGCTTCACCGAAATCGTCTCGCTGATCGGGTTCCCCCGGCCGCCGATCGGGTGTACTTCGAATTGCAGCTCCGTGCCGTACCCGATTACGTCCGGCCGCACCATGAGGATCTGCTTCGAGAGTCCGGGCACCATGCCGAGCCGGATGCGCTGGCTGCCACGGATCAAATACACGTTCATGTCGAGGAAATTCTGATTGTCCACCGTGACCGCGACCTCGGCCTGGGGATTGATCGGCTCGGCGGCGCGGTGGTGACACGCCCCCACGCCCGCGAAGACGGCCGCGAGGAGGAGATGGGCTGCGAGGCGCGGATGCATCACAGAGAAGTATACCCCGACAACTGGCGCCGTGCCGGGCCGCCCCCTATCCTTCTGCCGCCACTCACCCACACGCCATGATCGACTGGGTGCAAACCCATCTCGGCATCAGCCCCGAGCTGCAGCTGCGGATCTTCGCCACCCTCGGGACCGTCGTCGGGCTGTGGCTGCTGCACAAGCTCATCCTGGCGTTGGTGTACCGGCGGGTCCACGACCCCTGGAGCCGCTACCGTTGGCGGAAGAGCCTCACCTACGTCTTCATGGTGGCCGGCATCATCATCGTCGGCCGCATGTGGTTCGCCGGCGTCCAGGCGCTCGCCACGTTCTTCGGCCTGCTCTCCGCCGGCCTCGCCATCGCCCTCAAGGAGCCCGTCTCGAACCTCGCCGGCTGGGCGTTCATCATGTGGCGGCGTCCCTTCGAGGTGGGCGATCGGGTCCAGATCGGCGCACACGCCGGGGACGTGATCGACCTCGGCGTGTTCCAGTTCACCCTCAACGAGATCGGCGCGTGGGTACAGGCCGATCAATCGACCGGGCGGATCATCCATGTCCCGAACGGGAAGGTGTTCACCGATCCGGTCGCGAACTACAACAAGGGATTCCGCTACATCTGGAACGAAGTCCCCGTCGTGGTCACGTTCGAGAGCGACTGGCGAAAGGCCAAGCACATCCTGGGCAAGATCGCTCTCAAGCACGCGGAGCATCTCACCGCCCAGGCGGAGCAGGAGCTCCTCGCCGCCTCCCAGCAATACCTCATCAACTACCGGAAGCTCACGCCGATCGTGTACACGAACGTCGTCGACTACGGTGTACAGCTGACCATCCGCTACCTGATCGAGCCCCGCAAGCGCCGCGGCACGGAGCACGCCATCTGGGAGGATATTCTCACCGAGTTCGCCGATTGCGAGGACATCGACCTGGCCTACCACACGACGCGGTCGTTCAAGTACACGGAAGAGGGAAAGCCGGGCCTGCGGGCGCCGTCGGTCGCCCCCGACGCGCACAGCCCGTCGCCGGTGGACGACTGACGCCCGTTACTGCTCCAGCACCTCGTAGTGCGTGACGGTGGGCTCGAGCTCGAGGAGATAGTCCCGGTCCTCTGGGTAGTAGTGCGCGCGCTCCGGGTCGTCGCCCGCGAAGGTCCGGACCGCGTCCATCGAGTCCCAGTATGAAATGAAGACGAAGTGCGTCTCCCCGCCGACCGTGCGCCGCAGCACCTCGACGCCCCGGTTCCCCGGCGTGGCGCGACATTCCTTGACGCCGGTGCGGCGAAGATACTGGGTGTACGCCTCGCCCTTCGCGGCCGGCACCGCGCCGTGCCAGTACCGCGCGATCAGTGGACGCTTAGATGCGCTCGAGCTCGCTGACGGTCCGTTCATTGCGGACGTTCCCCGTGTTGAGCGTAGATTTGGGTTCGAGCAGCAGCACGTGCGTCTCCTCCGGCGCGATCGGCAGGTGCTCCACGCCGCGTGGCACGATCGCGAATTCCCCCTCGTTCAACCAGACGTCGCGATCGCGGAATCTGAGCTGCAACCGCCCCTTCACGACTAAGAAGAGCTCGTCCTCCGCGTCGTGATGGTGCCACACGAACTCACCCTTCAGCTTGACCAGCTTCACATAGTGATCGTTGAGCTCGCCGACGATCTTCGGGCTCCACAGATCGTGGAACGAGCGGAGCTTCTGCGCCAGGTTAACGCTGTCCATAAGACGCTCCTCAGGAGGCCGCTTGTCGGACGGTCGGACTGTCGGCCTGTCTCACCGTAGCTGCGCCTTCAGTCCGACTGTGGGACGGACCGACTTTTCGACTGAACAGTTGGATCCACAGGACCGCGCCGATGATCAGCGCCATGGCCAAGAACGTCCGAGCGGTCACCGGCTCGTGGAGCAGCAGCCATCCGAGCAGCACCGCGATCACCGGGTTCACATACGCATACGTCCCGACGATGGTCGCCGAGGCGTTCCGGAGGGCGTAGGTGTACGCGCTGTAGCCGATGATCGAGCCGAACACGACGAGATACGCGAGCGCGCCGATGCCGCGGCCGGTGAGGTGCCAGCGGCTCCATTCGCCGAGCAACGTGCCGACGAGGGCGGTCGCGGCGCCGCCCACCACCATCTGGATGGCCGCCCCGACGTAGGGGCTCGTCTCCGTCTTGTGCCGCTTGCCGTACACGGAACCGATCGACCAGGAGGCGCTGGCGCACGTGAGCGCGATGGGCCCCCGCAAATCGGCACGGAGAATCTCCGCCGGGCTCGCGCCCACGAGGAGGGTGGTGCCGAGGAAGCCCAGGAGCAGTCCCGCCACGACGCGCCAGTTCAAGTCGCCCGAGCCGCCCGGGATGATCGCGTCGAAGAACGCCATCCACAGCGCGACGGTGACGACGAAGATGCTCGCGATTCCCGACGCGATGTACTGCTCGGCCCATACCACGAAGGCATTGCCACCGGCGAGGAGCAACACGCCGACGATCGCCTGCGTTCGCCAGTCCACCGCCCGCCGGGGCAGGGAATCGCCCAGGGCCAGCGCGACCGTGAGGAGCAGCAAGCCGGCGATGACGAACCGGAGTCCTGCGAAGAGGAACGGGGGCAACACCCCCACGCCGACACGGATCGCCAGATAGGTCGAGCCCCACACCACGCACACGACGAGGTACGCAACGAGCGCTCTCCCGCGCAGCCCGGCCATCAGTCGAGCTCCACCGGGACGAACCCCGGCTTCTCGAACAGCGTGCTCAGGACGATGGTGGTGCGGGTGTCCATCCGGGCCTGTCGCGAGGGACCGCGCAGGTCACGCAACAGACCCTGCAGGCTCTCGAGATCGGGCGCCGCCACCTTGAGGATGTAACAGTCTTCGCCCGCCACATGGTGACATTCGAGGACGCCTGGGTGCTTCTCCATCTCACGCATCCGCGGCTCGTCGCCCACGTAGTCGGAGTTTCCGTAGCGCACCGCGACGAACGCGGTCACCGGAAACCCGGCCTTCGCGCGATCCACGCGCGCCCCGTAGCCGCCGATGTAGCCCGCTTCCTCGAGTCGCTTCACGCGCTCCATCACGGCGGGCCGCGACAGCCCGACCTCATCGGCGAGGGCCTGATAGCTCGAGCGTCCATCGGTCGCGAGCACGCGCAGAATCTTGCGGTCGACGGCATCCAACTCGGTCTTGTGCGCCATTTCGGAGCCTCGGTAGGTTTGCGACCTACTAGACGTCACCGTTCGCTGCTCGTGGTGAACGTATCATAAGCCTAGCAGGTTTCTTGCCTACGAACTATCCGGTTTTGATGGAGGAATTGTCCTTTGATGGAGACAGTCTAAGTCATTAGTATTTCGCCATGTCGAACCCTCTCGCTCGCTTGCGGGCCTTGGCCCGCACCTACTCCTCTGCCCTGGTGGGCTACTCGGGTGGCGTCGACTCCGCGCTCGTTGCGGTCGTGCTGCGCCAGGAGCTGGGCAGGGAGAAGATGTTGGCGGTGATTGGTCGGAGCGCCTCGTATCCCGCAGCCCAGTGGGCGGCCGCCCGCGCCGTTGCGGAGCAATTCGATGTGCCGCTCCTGGAGCTCGAGACGCACGAGCTCGAGGATCCCAGCTATCTCGCGAATCCCACGAACCGCTGTTTTTTCTGCAAGACCGAGTTGTGGCGGCAGCTCGTCCCCACAGCTCAAGCTCGCGGACTGGCCGTCGTGTGCGACGGTACGAACGCCGACGATCTCGGCGAGCATCGGCCGGGGTATGCGGCGGGGCGCGCCGCCGGTGTGCGCTCGCCGCTCGCGGAGACCGGTTTGACCAAGGCCGACGTGAGAGGCGCCGCCCGAGAGCTGGGGCTGCCCGTCTGGAACGCTCCCGCCGCGCCCTGTCTGTCGAGCCGGGTTGCCTATGGGCTGTCGATCACGCCGCGGCGGCTTGGACAAGTGGAGCGCGCCGAAGCATACCTGCGCGAGCTGGGTGTCACCGGCGACCTGCGCGTACGCCACCACGGCGACCGCGCGCGGATCGAGGTGGAGCCACCGTGGATCGCGTGGATGACCGATCGGTTCCCGCTCGTGCAGGAGCGGCTTCTGGCCCTGGGCTTCGCGCGCGTGGAGATCGATCCACGCGGCTACAGGCGCGGCAGCCTGCTCGCCCCCGCCGATCGGGCGTGAGGCTGTTCCTCGCACTGAACCTTCCACCGCCGGTTCGCGACGCGTTGTGGGCTGCAACGGCGCCGCTCCGCGAACGGGGACTTCCGGTCAAGTGGGTGCGCGGGGAAGGCATCCACGTTACGCTCAAGTTTCTCGGTGAAGTGGAAGATGAACGGGAAGGCGAGCTCCGGGACGCGCTGGGCCGGGCCGTGGCCGGCGCGCATGCGCTGCCGCTCGCGCTCGGCGGCTTCGGCGCATTTCCGGACCTCCGGAGGCCCCGCGTGATCTGGGTCGGCATCGCGCCCGAGCCGGCGCTCGAGATCCTGCAGGATCGCGTGGAGCGGGCGTTCGCCCCGCTCGGCTTTCCGACGGAGGCCCGGGCCTTCCGCCCCCATGTCACTCTGGGACGCGCCACCCGCGATGCGCGGCCGGCGGCGTTTGGCGGTTTGGAGCGGGCGTTGGCGCCGCTCACGTTCGCGGAGACAGCGCTCGTGGAGTCCGTCGATCTGATGCAGAGCACGCTCCAATCGGGAGCTGCGGTGTACCACGTGAGACACCGTGAACGGCTGCCTTAAGGGGCTCTTTCGGCTCGCGCTGCTCGCCGTCGTTTTCGCGATGGCCCTCGTGGCATGGTGGTTCCGGGAGCCGATCCTCCATGCGGCCTCCCGCTGGCTCGGGCCGCGGCGCACGGCGCTTCCCCCGGTGTCGGACACGGCGGTAGGGGCGCCGACCCCGAAGGCCCTTTCCTCGAGTCAGACCAAGTACGACAAGCTCAAGAAACCCGTCGGCCCCGACTCGGTCATCCTGTCACCCAATGAAATCGCTTCGATGATCGGGAGCGGCATCGACTGGTCGGTGCGGAAGAGCTTCGACTCGCTGCGCGTGGAGCTCCTCGAGGGGATGGTCGCCGTGTACTGCCGCCTCGACACCCGCGTCATCCCGCCGGACGCGATCGGCCCGCTCGCCGGCATGCTCAATCCCATGGAGCCGCTTCGGATCGCCGGGCCGCTCCGCATCGACCGGCCCGGGATCGCGCACTTCACCGTGCAGGAGTTGTCGTTGCGCGGTTTCCCCTTCCCGGGACCGGTCGTGAAGCAGCTGGCCCAGCGGGTGGCCGGCGCGGACTCGACCGGGGCGGTGCCGTTGCGCGTGTCGCCGACCTTCGTCGATGTCGCGATCCACCCCACCGGGGTCGTCCTGTACCGGCACCGGCGGAGGAGCCTGTGAATCGGCGCGTGCTGGTGGTCGACGACGAAAAGGGCATTCGCGAGGCGCTGCAGCAGGTGCTCGAGTACGAAGAGATCGAGGTGCAGGCGTGCGCCTCGGGATCCGAAGCGCTCGTCCGGTATGCCGAATTCCGCCCGCATCTCGTCTTCCTCGATGTGAAGATGCAGGGGATGGACGGGCTCGAGACGCTGCGCAAGCTACGCGAGCTCGACGCCCGCGCGCAGGTCGTCATGATCTCCGGCCACGGGACGATCCAGACGGCGGTCGAGGCCACCCAGCTCGGCGCCTACGATTTTCTCGAGAAGCCGCTCGACACCGATCGCATCCTGCTCACGCTGCGGAACGCCCTGCAGCATCTCGATCTGACGAGCGAGAACGTCCGCCTCAAGGCGGAGGTGCACGCGCAGTACGAGATCGTGGGGTCGAGCCGCGGGGTGAAGCAAGTGATCGAGCGCATCGAGAAGGTGGCGCCGACCGCCGCCCGCGTGCTCATCACCGGGGAGAACGGAACCGGCAAGGAGCTCGTCGCCCGTGCGATCCACACGCTGTCGACGCGGGCGCGAGGGCCCTTCGTAGAAGTCAACTGCGCGGCGATCCCCACCGAGCTGATCGAGAGCGAGCTCTTCGGGCACATGAAGGGGAGCTTCACCGGCGCGTTCGCCGACCGGGCGGGAAAGTTCGAGCTCGCGGACGGCGGGACGTTGTTCCTCGACGAGATCGGCGACATGAGCCTCTCGGCCCAAGCCAAGGTCCTGCGCGCACTGGAAGAGGGCGTCATCTCCCGGGTGGGATCGGGGAAGACGCTCGAGGTGGACGTGCGCGTCGTGGCGGCGACCAACAAGGACCTGCAGGCGGAGATCGCGGCCGGCCGCTTCCGGGAGGATCTGCTCTATCGCCTGAACGTCGTCCCGATCGAAGTCCCGCCATTGCGCGCGCGCCGCGCCGACGTTCCCCAGCTGGTCGAGCATTTCGTCGCCGAGATGGGGCGCGGTGGGGGGGGTGGGGGGCTCCCGGCCAAGCGGTTCGATCCGGAAGCCGTGAAACGGCTCGCCGCGCACGACTGGCCGGGCAACATTCGCGAGCTCAAGAACGCCATCGAGCGACTCTTGATCCTCGCTCCCGGACCCGTCGTGACCGTGGACGACGTCGAGCGCGTAGCCGGCGTCGGCCCGGTCGACGGGGGCGGGGGCGGGGCGGGCAGAGCGACGCGGGGTGTGGGCGCGGCGGACGTCGCGAACGCGCCGTGGATGCGTGCCGCCACCTTCGAGGAGTTCAAGCAGGTGGCGGAGCGCACATACATTTTGGCAAAGCTGAAAGAGAACGACTGGAATGTGTCGGAGACCGCGCGCACATTGGAGATGCCGCGCAGCAACCTCTACAAGAAAATCGAGCGCTACGG
>Ga0070711_100000052_pt1 | contig 73490 bp, 64 predicted proteins | sample LARL53metaG_FD_65452 | JGI IMG/M metagenome (GOLD analysis project Ga0070711, IMG submission 65452) | Corn, switchgrass and miscanthus rhizosphere microbial communities from Kellogg Biological Station, Michigan, USA - LAR L5-3 metaG | ecosystem: Host-associated > Plants > Roots > Rhizosphere ... | reverse complement strand
CGAAGTCGGAGTCTGAAAGCTTTACTTCGGCTCCTGGCCATGTCCACAAAGGGTCAGTCGCTTGCGTTTTGAACAGGAGGCAAGCCGTGCCAAACCCGCGAGCTTGTGTGCTAAACTTTTCGCATGTCCGATCACCGCGTGCTGATAGTCGATGATGAAGAGCCTTCCCGGCAAGGACTCAGCGAGGTGGTTGGAAGCTGGGGTTATGTCACAGAAACTGCCGCCGACGGACGCGAGGCAATCGATCGCGTGGAGAGTTTCGCCCCGCTTGTGGTCATCACCGATGTCGTGATGCCCAACCTCGACGGCTTCAAGCTCCTGTCTCATCTGCGAAACGAACATCCCGAAACCGCAGTGATTCTTCTCACCGGACAAGGTTCAGTCGACGCCGCGATTCGCTCAGTCAAAGACGAAGGCGCGTTCTATTACTTCGAAAAACCAATCGATATGCGACGGCTGCAACTCGTCGTGAGGAAGGCCGCTGAATACAGCAGCGCACGCCGAGAGAATTCGCTTCTTCGAAGGCAGCTCCGACAGTATGGCGCCTTCGGCGATATGGTGGGCGCATCGGACGCGATGCGCGAGATTTACACGCTGATCGAGCAGGTCGCCCCAAGCGCCGTCTCGGTATTGGTCACCGGCGAGTCGGGCACCGGCAAAGAGATGGTGGCTCGCACGATTCACCGGTTGAGCCCGCGTGCGACTCAGCCGTTCATCGCGATTAACTGCGCGGCAGTGCCGGAAACGCTGATGGAATCGGAGTTGTTCGGCCACGAGAAGGGCGCGTTCACCGGCGCCGCGGATCGCCGCATCGGCTGCTTCGAGCTTGCAAACAATGGAACGTTGCTGCTCGATGAAATCGCGGACATGCCCTTCCTGCTTCAGGCTAAGCTTCTGCGTGTGCTCGAAGACAAGACCGTGCGGCGACTCGGCTCGACCAAAGAGACCGGCGTCGATGTTCGAGTAATCGCGGCTACAAACAAAGATCCGGTAAAGGCTGTTCAGCAAGGCATCTTGCGGGAAGACTTGCTGTATCGATTGAACGTTATTACAATCCACCTTCCGCCCCTGCGAGATCACCGCGACGACGTGCCGCTCCTTGCTCAGCATATGATAGAAGAGCTGAGCAAACGTCACGGCAAGTCTGCTCGATTGATAGCGCCGGAGGCAACTGAGGCGCTGCTTTCTCATCATTGGCGCGGAAACGTTCGCGAGCTTCGCAACGTGATCGAACGCGCGGTAGTGATTTGCGACGGAGAGCAAATAGAAAAGCGCCATCTGCCCTATCACATCACCGGCCAGGAACCCTCACCGACCGCCGACGCCGTGATGATACCGATCGGCTTGCCCCTTGAAGAAGTGGAGCGGCGAGTGATACTCAGCACACTTGCGCGCTCAGACAACAACAAGACGCGAACCGCTGAAACTTTGCACATAAGCCTCAAGACGCTTCATAACAAGCTGCGCGCTTACAAGGAAGCGGAGGGCAAGGACGACGGGGCAGCGTAAGAACTTCCTTCGGACCGACGGCTTCCAGCAAATGGCTACGACGGTTACTGCTGACAATCAAGTGGAACGCGCGGTTCCCGTGACCGCACAAACGGCAAAGCGGGTGGGGAGTTCTCCGTGGTTCAATCCTGGAGTTCGTTCTCGTCAAATCGCTTTGATCACGTTGCTCGTCGCTGTAGTAGTCATCATCACCACTGCGGTAAACATCGCGCACTTGACCGGAGTGATTATCAACCGCACTCAGGAGGAGGCCAGTCAGTTGTCGAACCAGATCGATTACGCGGTCCGACAAGAGCTGGAACACAACAGGACCGTAGATCATGTCGACGACTATTCAGCTCTTTCCAGTGAGCATTCGGGAGTGCGAGGGCTGATGGAATCGACGATCGTTACCTCCAGAACAATCGCTTATCTTTATCTTACCAATCCGAGCGGCCAGATAGTTACCGATTCAGAAGGCCGGCGCGAGCTGGCTGCCAACAGGTATATGATCGGCGATCCCAATTCCGATCGGCCCAACCTCGATCAACTGGCCGATCAAAGCGGCTACGTTCAACTCGCTCGAGTATTGTTCGGTCCTTCGGTCTACGAATATCGCGAGCACCTTCCGATCCCTCGCAAGAACGTTGGCGATATCGAGAGCCCTTTTTCGGGAGACCTTCACATTGGTGTGTCGGCGGCGGCCGTGCGCAGCGAACTCCTTTCGCCAGTCGCTACTAATTTGGTAATCGGATTGTTGGCGATCGTTGGAGCGGCGATCGTTGCCATAAGCTCGGCAAACCTCCTGCTGCGTCCTCTTGAAGCTATTTCTACAAGCATCGATCGATTGGGATTGAGTGATCATACGGATTCAATCGCTGAAATCGACCTGCCGCGCGATGAGATGGTCACCGGAGTTACTGCTCGCCTTCGTCAATTGGGTGAGCGGCTTGCAGGCGAGCGAAGCGAATTGGAAATTATGCGCGGGCGTTTGCGTCAGGTCGTTAGCCATCTCGAAGAGCGGCTGCTTCTGATAAACCGCGAAGGCCGGGTGATTCTGGCAAGTCCGGATGCCGAGCAGATTCTGGGCCTGAATGATGTTGAGCTCGCCGGACTTCCGATCGACGAAACGCTTGGGATCGATCACCCGCTCGTCGCTACAATCGAGCGCGCATTCCGAGAACGTAGCTCAATAGCGCGCACGACTCTGGTTCTTCCGGGCAAACCGCGACCACGGCAACTCCTGGCCTCGGTTCAATACATCGAGGACGCAGGCGAGCCGGTCGGCGCTTTGGTGAGCATGCGGGACTATGAATCGTTTCAAAAACTTGAATCACAGTGGGATTTGTCGAAGCGATTGGCTGACCTGGGGCGAATCACATCGGGCATTGCCCACGAGGTCAAGAATCCGCTCAACGCGATGGTAATCCACCTCGAGATTCTGCGCTCAAAGCTCGAGTCGGGGAAGGCCGACCCTCAACCACAAATCGATATTCTGGATTCGGAGATAAAGCGGCTCGATCGAGTCGTGCAAACTTTTCTGAATTTCACCTGGCCAGTTGAAATTCGCCTTCAGCCGATAGACTTGAACACGATCGTAAGTCAGGTAATCGCGCTCGCTTCGACCGAGGCCCAGGAGCGGGGCGTGACGATCAACAAGCAACTCGAGACAGGACCGCTGGTCATCAAGGGCGACGCTGATCTTTTGAAACAAACGCTGCTGAACATAATCATGAATGGCTGCCAGGCTATGCCTGAGGGAGGCCCGCTAAAAGTTTCGACAACTCGAGGTGCAGACGGCTCAGCTCGAGTCACGATAGTTGACCGAGGCGTCGGTATAGCAAGCGAAGATCAGGAGCGGATTTTCAATCTGTATTACACAACTAAGAAGGGCGGAACCGGAATTGGTCTCGCTCAGGCATTTCGCGCGGTGCAACTTCACGGCGGAGAAATCCGCTTCGAAAGTCAGATTGGGGTTGGAACTGTATTCGAGATCATTCTTCCTGCGACGAATTGATAGGCCAGTCAGAACAAGCCAAGGCGTTTGGGCTCATTCGAACTCATCCGATAGCGGTTGTCTTCCAGCGAAGCCGGCATCCGTTTCGTGCCACCACTCGATTTCTTCTTCGTCCAGCTTCCAGCACAGATAAACGATGCGGCCGTCGCGGTCGTAAGGGAAGTCGACAAGACCGGTGCGAAAATCTTTTAAGTGCACTCCCAGATACTCGATTTCCTGAACTGCTTCACTGAAGGCGATCAAGCGAGCGAGATAGGCAGAACCAACTCGAGTGCCGCCGCCTCCCTCGCTGGCCTTCGCTCTCGCGAGATCGATTTCGACGCGCATATCGAGCAACGCTTCGCGCTCTCGAACCACGCGTGTCAGCAGGTTTCGCAGGCGAGGTATCAAGCTTCGAGCCTCGTTTAAAGTGAATACTCTGATCTCTTCAGTATCGTCGTACATCATCGGCTCAACTACCGCTTCGGACGCCTGCGTAAAGGCTGTTTGAATTCAGGAAACTTCGAGCCCGCGCCCGCCGAGTCGATTGCGGCCCGCGTTTGCTCGATCAATCGTCGCCGAACGATGTTGCGCAAACGCTGGCTGCGTCCTTCGGTGAAATGATCGATCAGGAGAATCATTCGTTGCCAACCCGATTCGAGCTCATCCGCGATTCGTGAGATCTGGCTTATGTCGTAAGGCACTGCAATCACATCGCAGCCCAGGCGCGCGAACACTGACAGATATCTCGCAGTCGCAAGGTCAGGGCAGAGCAATCGTCGGTTGCCGACCTTCAGCTCGATTCCCAGCAGCGTGTGAAGCACATCGACGGGTTGCTTTCTTGCGCTCGCGCGAAGCTCATACTGGCGCGTTCGTTGACTGCGAATCTTGTCACGGTAGATGGTTGAGATCGAGAGTTCGCCAAGTTGTTGTCTCACTTCCGTAGCGATGTCTTCGCCCTTGACGGGCCGAACGCGGCGCGAGATATGAGCATCAATCGATTCCACGTTGATTGCGTTGGATTTCATGTTGGAGGTCACTTGCGAGCTTGCGTTACTTGATCGCGGGCTCGCTCAAGCGTATCAAGTACGCGACCCGGAAGAATTCCCAGGTACAACGTGCCAAGCACCGCCAACACCAATGCCGCAGCCATCGACCTCGCGACTGTCGGCGGTTTGAATCCAGTGGCTGGCTCCGAAAAGAACATCGCAACTATTACGCGCAAGTAATAAAACCACGAGATCGCACTGTTGAGGACCCCGATAATTACCAGCACGTGGAAGCCTCCAGCCCACGCCGACTTGAAGACCAGAAGCTTTGCCATGAATCCGCCGGTCAGCGGCAGACCCGCAAGGCTCAGAAGAAAGAGCGACAGAATGCTGGAGAGCATTGGCGAGAGAAATCCGATTCCAGCGTAATCGGAAATCTCGACGCGCTTATCGCCACGCCGCGCGATCAACTCGATTATTCCGAACGCCCCGATGTTAATAAGAACGTAACTCAAGAGATAAAACGCAACCGCTCGCCAGTCGCCCGCCACCATTCCCACAAGCGCATACCCTGCATGCGCGATTGATGAATAGGCCAGCATGCGCTTGATGTTGCTTTGAACGATCGCGACAAGATTGCCGATGGTCATCGTCAAGATGGCCATAATCATCAGCGCAGTCGTGATGGAGCCTTCGAGAATTCGCAGGGTGCCCGTACTGGCCGCGAACGATGTCGCGGCAAATGTCAGGATGAACACGCGCGAGAAAGATGCGAACGCAGCGGCCTTCGAGCCTGTTGAAAGGAACGCAGTGACCGGAGTCGGCGCACCTTCATAGACGTCGGGCGACCAAACGTGGAATGGAGCCGTTGCGACCTTGAAGCCGAATCCGACGATCATCATCGCCGCGCCGGCCAGCAGCATCTCGGGCGAGTAAAGAGTGCCGGCAATTATTCGAGCGCTGATCAACTTCAGATTTGTTGTCGCTGCCGGATGCGCAGCCGCGTTATAGCTCGCTCCGTAGACTAACGCGATGCCGTAAAGCAAAAACGCCGTCGAAAACGAACCGAGTATGAAGTACTTCATCGCCGATTCGTTTGAGCGAAGATCGCGCCTTCGATATCCGCAAAGCACGTAGGTAGAAATCGAAGTTATCTCGAGTCCCAGAAAAATCATCACCAGATCGTTCGCGGCGGACATAAAAAGCATTCCCGTTGTTGCAAACATCAACAGCGCGAAGTATTCGCCCGCAGGCAATTCTTCTTCATCGATCCAGCGAAGCGAGATCAGCACGGTCAAGAAGGTGACGATCAGGAAAATCAGCGCAAAGAACAATCTGAAATCATCGGTGATGATCATGCCTCTGAACGAAATCGCACCACCTTGCCCCCAGAGGCTCACGACAGCCGCGGCCGATGCTGCGAGGCCGAGCAGCGACACGAGTCCGGCGACTCTGCGCTCGAGCTTTCTGGAGACGGCGTCCAGCATCATTATCAGCACCGCCACTACGGCGGTGATGGTCTCGGGTAGAATCGCGTGATAGTTGATTCCGAGCGTTTCCATCTATTGCTTCTCGACGAGGCTTGATTCTCGAGTTTGGCTCAACGCGAGTTCAGATGTTGAGGTAAGCCGCTCCTTGATCGATTGAATCGCCTGCGCACTCCGCGAAAGAAAGACGCTTGGGTAAACTCCCATCGCAAGAACGAGAAGCGCGACCGGCGTCAGCACGAGCTTCTCTCGAAGGTTCAAATCGACAAGTTTCAGGTTCTCCGGATTGCGCACTTCTCCGAAGACCACTCGTTGAAACATCCAGAGCATGTAGACTGCGGACAGAATCATTCCCAGCGCGGCCAGTGACGCGAACAGCTTGGCGTGCGGCAGCAGCGTCGATGAAAACGTGCCGATAAGAATCAGGAACTCGCCGACGAAACCGTTTAAGAGCGGCAAGGCTATCGAAGACAACGTCACTACCATGAAAAAAGTAGAGAAGACCGGCATCACGTTCGCCAATCCGCCAAACTCAGCAATCAATCTCGTGTGCCGGCGATCGTAGACCATGCCTACGATGATAAACAGCGCGCCGGTCGAGACTCCGTGATTGAGCATTTGATACAGCGCGCCCTGCATGCCTTGATCGGTGAATGAGAAGATCCCAAGCACCACGAAACCGAGGTGGCTCACCGACGAGTAAGCGACTAACTTTTTCAGGTCAGGTTGTACCATCGCGACAAGCGCGCCGTAGATAATGCCGACCACGGCAAGCGACGATATCAACACTGACCACTGGTGCGCGGCGTCAGGAAAGATGGGCAGGTTGAAGCGCATCAGACCGTAAGTGCCCATCTTCAGAAGCACGCCGGCAAGGACAACCGATCCGGCGGTCGGCGCTTCGACGTGAGCGTCGGGCAGCCAAGTGTGAAAAGGAAAGAGCGGAACCTTGATCAGAAATGCGAGCGCGAACGCCCAGAACAACCAGCTCTGCGTTGTCGGATCCAAAACAAACGCATTGGTCTTGACGTCGTTTGTGATCGTAGCAATGTCGAACGTATAGTTGCCAAGCGTCGCGTTGCCATGAATGTAGTAGAGCGCGATTATGCCCGCCAGCATTACAAGCGAGCCGATGACGGTGTAGATTACGAACTTCACTGCCGCATAAATTCGACGCTCGCCTCCCCATACTCCGATCAAAAAGTACATCGGCACCAGCATCACTTCCCAAAACAGATAAAAGAGGAACATGTCCATCGCGACGAACACGCCGAGCATGCCGGTCTCGAGCGCGAGCATTGAAACCAGAAACTCACGAAGCCGCTTGTGGATAGAATTCCACGAAGAGATCAGGGCGAGAGGAACGAGAAACGTCGTCAAAATGACGAGCCATAAACTCAAACCGTCGATCGCGACGTGATAGCGAACTCCAAAATTGAATGCGTTGATCCAAGGGACATTGGTTTCAAACTGAAGGCCCGCTGCTTTGTTGAAGCCAAGCGGCAATGCCAGCGAGATCACAAACGTTGCAACAGAGAAGAGAAGCGCGGTCCACTTCATCGCGCCTTCGTTTGGTTTATCGCCTCGCCAAACGAGCAGCAACACGATCGCGCCCGCGAGCGGTAACAGCGTTACGATGGTAAGAAGATTGCTCGTCATAACACTCGTGAGCCGTTAGCGAATCACAAAGTAAGCGATTAGCAACAAAGCTCCGAAAACAAGTACTGCCACATAACTTCTTGCGAGTCCCGATTGCAGATATCGCAGGCCGGTGCCGAGCAGGCTCGCGAGATGCCCGGCTCCATTCACCGCGCCGTCGATGACGTGAACGTCGATGAACTTCCATAACACGTTAATTGAACCCTGCTTGATGGGTTGCACGATCGCCGCGTCATAGACTTCGTCGACATAGTATTTCTCTTCGAGCAACCGAGGCGGCTCCCAAAGAGGCTTGCGATTGAACCACACCCAGCCAATTGCTATTCCAGCAAGCGCAATTGTTATGGATACACCGGTGAGCGTCAGTTCGAGGCTGTGGTTTGCGGGCGGCTCGACAATCTCCGGCATCAGGGAAAACTCAGGCACCGAAGGCTCGCGATGTTCGCGCACCGGTTCTTTCGCTTCCTTCATGTGCGGACTCGCAATCGACGGCTTAAGCAAACGCTCGAAATAGTTCGGCAGCGCGCCGCCCGGCAAACCCTCGGGCACTCCGAGATATCCGGCGAACACAGCTCCTGCCGCAAGCACAATCAGCGGCAAGACCATCGAACGGGGCGATTCGTGCGGTGGCCCCGCATGATGCTCGCCTGACGTGGAATGAGCTTCCAGAGCCGGTTCTGGGGCTGTGAATCTTTCACCCCAGAAAGTGAGCACCATTAATCGAGTCATATAAACAGCGGTTACCAGAGCTGTTATCGCGCCAACGAACCATAGAATCTTTGCCCACGAGTCGGGCAAGCCTTCGGCGACGAACGAGCGATAGAGAATCTCATCCTTGCTGAAGAAGCCTGAGAGAAGCGGTACGCCTGAAATCGCCAGCCACCCGACGAGCATCGTCGCGAAGGTCAGAGGCATGTACTTTTTCAGCCCGCCCATTTTTCTCATATCCTGCTCGTGATGCATTCCGACTATCACCGAACCGGAGCCAAGAAAAAGCAACGCCTTGAAAAACGCGTGAGTGAATACGTGAAAGATTCCGGCTCCGAAGGCTCCCACACCGCAAGCCAAAAACATGTAGCCGAGCTGCGAAATCGTTGAATAAGCCAGCACCTTCTTGATGTCCCATTGCGCAAGGCCGATCGTCGCCGCGAACAGAGCGGTTGCCGCGCCGACAATTGCAACGATAAACATCGCAGTCGGCGCGTGAACGTAAATCGAGCTCGCTCGTGAAACCATGTAAACACCCGCAGTTACCATCGTCGCCGCGTGTATCAACGCGCTGACTGGAGTCGGACCGGCCATTGCGTCCGGCAGCCAGACGTACAGCGGCAACTGCGCGCTTTTTCCGATCGCGCCTACAAACAGAAGCACCGCGATTGTTGTGATACCGCCGGCGAAGATTGCTGATAATGCGAGCGGGTCGGTGGTCTGGGCCATCGCCCAGTCAAACGCGCCGTGAACGCCTCGACCCGGATCGTCGAAGAAAAAAATCGTTCCGGCTTTTGTGAACAGCAACATCACACCTAACGCGAATCCAAAATCGCCGATTCGATTTACGATGAAAGCCTTTTTCGCGGCATCGTTGGCAAAGTCTTTCTGAAAGTAGTAGCCGATCAACAGATATGAGCAGAGCCCCACACCTTCCCAGCCTACGAACATCAAAAGGAAGTTGTCGGCAAGTACCAGCGTCAGCATCGAGAACATGAAAAGATTCATGTAGGCGAAGAATCGCCAGTAGCCCTTGTCGCCGCGCATGTAACCGGTCGCGAAAACGTGTATCCAAAACCCTACAAAGGTGACGAATAGAATGTAAATTGCCGAGAGTGAATCGAGCACCAGCGAGGCATCAGCGCGAAACGAGCCGACATTGATCCACGTAAACAGATACTCGTAATGCTTATCTCCGTGCTCTAGCGCCGAAGCATGGTTGAAGAATGAATAGAAGGCGAGAATCGATGAGACCGCGACGGTCGAGCAGGCGATCCAGCCGATCACGCGCTCGCTCATTCGCTTTCCGAACAATCCGAGGATTGCGGCGCCAATGAGTGGAGCTAGAATAATGATTGCTAACGGATATTTCACGCGCGAGTTACCTTCACTTCTACAGCTTCATCGCATCGACCTCATCGACGTTGAGTGATTCGCGATTGCGGAAAATAGAAATGATTATTGCAAGTCCGACTGCGGCTTCAGCAGCGGCAACGGTCATCACGATGAAGACAAAGAGCTGTCCGCCTACGTCGCCGAAAAAACCTGAAAGCGCAACAAACGTTAGATTAACTGCATTCAGCATGAGCTCTATGCACAGGAATATCGTGATTGCGTTTCGCTTGATGAACACGCCCACGGCTCCGATCGTGAAGAGCAGAGCCGAGAGCGCTAAATACCATGACAGTGGAACCATTGCATTTCCTGCGAACGAGAATTGCAATTTGCAATTCCTGCCTCTCGGCGCGTCAGTCTCCTTCTCGTCTTGCCAAAACCATCGCTCCGACGACCGCCATCAGAATCAATACCGAGGTAACTTCAAACGGAAGCAGGTAATCGCTAAACAATGCCGTGCCGATGCTCCAGGTTGTCCCGACCACCTGGTCGGGATCTCCGGAAAGAACAGGCAAGGTGAGTGGACGAATCTGGCGAAGCACGAAGAACATCTCCGCTATCAACACGCCAGCGAATGGAATCGCCAGCAAGCGCAGTCCTTTTTGTTTCTCGACTTCCGGCTGAGTCTTCGGCACGTTCAAAAGCATTATGGCGAATACAAACAACACCATAATCGCGCCGGCGTAGACTACGATCTGAATTGCCGCGATGAACTGCGCTCGCAACGTTAAATAGAGCACGGACAGCGAGAGCAGCGTTACGATCAACGAGAGCGCGCTGTAGAGCGGGTTTCGTTGAATCAGGATATTCAGCGCGCTCGCAACAGCGATCGCCGCGACGACTATGAAGAGAATTTTTTCCAGTTCACCCGTCATGCCAGGAACAGAATCACAGTCGACGTAATGATTATGTTTACGATCGCGGCCGGAACCAGAACCTTCCACCCAAACCGCATAAGCTGATCGTATCGAAATCGCGGCACGGTGTAGCGAATCCACATCGCCAGGAAAATCAGCGCGAGTACTTTGATCACAAAGTAGACCGGCCCAAGAATCGGTAACCTGCCGACGAAGGGACCGTTCCATCCACCGAAGAACAATGTCGTCGCAATCGACGACGCCGTGATGAGGTTCAGATATTCAGCCATTTGAAACATCACGAACTTCATCGATGAGTATTCTGTGTGATAACCGGCGACAAGCTCGGAGTCGGCTTCCGGTAGATCAAACGGCGTACGATTGGTCTCCGCAAGCGACGCAATATAGAAGATGATGAACACAAACATCAACGGAAACCGAAAGATGTTCCAGCCCATGTGTCCAAACCAGACGCTCTGCTTGTTGACGATCTCAACCAAATCGAGCGAGCCGGAGTACAGGAGTACGCAAACGATCGAGAGTCCAAGCGCCAACTCGTAACTTATCATCTGCGCGCTCGATCGCAGACCGCCCATCAGCGAGTACTTGTTGTTTGAAGACCAGCCTGCCAGCACGATTCCGTAGACACCAACCGAGGTGAGCGCGAGTACGTACAAAAGGCCGACGTTCATGCGCGTGACGTGAAGCTCGATAGCGCGACCGAATAGGTTGATCTCGCTTCCATAGGGAATCACGATGAATGTCATCAACGCGGGTATCAATGATAAAGCAGGGGCGAAGATATAAAGCCAGCGATTGGCTTGAAGGGGAACAATGTCTTCCTTGAAAATCATCTTTAGGCCATCCGCCGCCGGCTGAAGCAAGCCCCATAGACGGAAGCCAAAAAGCCCAACGCGATTGGGTCCTACCCGCATCTGAATCCAAGCCATGACCTTTCGCTCCATCAGGGTGACGTAAGCGACCGCCGTCACCAGTATGAGGAGAATAACTATCGTCTTAATAACCCACTCGAGCAGGAGGTTGGTCATAGCGATTTTGGATTTTGGATTTTAGATTTTGGACTAGGATCCTGGAGGCTGGCGGCGCACCCGTAACGATAAATCCAAAATCTAAAATCCAAAATCAGACTAGCGGTTCCACTCAAGTATTCCTTTGCGCCACACGTACACGAGGCCTACGAACAAGACCACCATGAAGAGCATCATTTCGCCGTAGAAGACGTATTTCAAATGCCGGTACGCATCGGACTCGAGCACTCCTCGAAAGACTACGGCCCATGGCACTAGAAACACGGCTTCGATGTCGAACAGAAGGAAGGCCATAGCTACAAGATAGAACTTGACTGAATGGCGCTCGCGCGCGGTTCCGACCGGTTCGACGCCGCACTCGTACGGCATGAGTTTTTCCCTGGTCGGGTGTCCTTTCGACGCAACTCGCGAAAGAATGATGATGACTGCTGCCATTCCGATTGCGAGAATGAAGATCAGGAGAACGGGAATGTAGTTGCGCATCTTTAGGCCCGGGTGTTCATATCAGCGGGTTACAGATGGTGCTTGTAAAACAGTCGCGAAATTGCCTTTGGTAATGACTAGGCATCTTATCGCCCGCCGAATTTCAGTGTCAAGCAATGAAGCTCCGAACGACACAGAACAAAGCATCTTGCGAGCGCCGCTGCGCGCCGACAAAGAAAAGTATTGTTGCTCGAAAGAGCTTCGACTAACATCGAGGCAAAATCGAGGTTGAGAGCGTCAACCGGATCAGTTGAGAGCTAGAGTGGAAATGACGTGCGAGTACTGTAAGAGCGCGATTGCGAACGGTCAAACACGGTGCGAAAGCTGCGGAGCACCGATTTCTGACGAAGCCGGAGCGATGACTGACTTTCGTCTTTGCCCGATGTGTCATCGCAAGCTGCTGGCGCTCGGTAGTCCCGCTTGCAACTATTGCGGAAGACGGCTTCCAGAAGAGTACATCAGGGCTCGAGGAAGCGATCTTAAACGAGTGACGGAATTGGAAGGGAATGAGAGTGCCACAGAAGCTCGCACTAAGCTCGATTTGTTCTTCTCCGAATCCAACCGGCATTACCGGGGAGGCTCGTCGGCGCTCGGCCTTTTCGACATCACAAGTTTGTTCGACTTATTCAGCTAGCGTTGAATGCGCAGAGGCATCCCTTCGACAAGAAATTTCTTTGATGGGTTTGAATCAGGGTTGGCTTTGTCCAGCATAGCGTAGCGGGTCAACAGCCTGATCGTTTTCTCGAATCTCGTAGTGCACGTGAGGGCCCGTTGAACGTCCCGTGCTGCCAACGTTTCCGATCTGATCGCCGCGCTTGACTCGCTGACCAGGTTCGACCGAGATTCGCGACAGGTGCCCGTAACGCGAGGTGATTCCGTTGCTGTGATAGACGGTGACGAGGTTGCCGTAGCCCGCGTGTGGAGAGGCGTAGATCACTAACCCGTCGGCGGTCGCGGTGACGGGCGTTCCAAAATCGACAGCGATATCGAGTCCTTCGTGGACCTCTCGCCCTTCACCGTTGAAAGGATTCCGCCGCATTCCGAATCCGTCGGTGACGTACCCGTTGACCGGGAGACCTCGAGGGATCGAAGCCAGGCGAAGGACGTTTGAATGAATGCGATCGTTTATGTGTCTGACTTCGCGCTCCAGATGGTCTGCAGCTTTATCAAGCGCGACAACGGTCTCAGGTCCGCCGATTCCGACCAATTCATCGGTCTCGGGTGAATGCTCCATTTTGGCTTTGCGAGCGAGTTCTTTGGACATATCTTCGACGTAGTTGATTTGTCCTTTCAATTTCGCGTATGAGTTCTGGTAGACATCGTTGGTCTGTTTGAGGCTTTCATTTTCGGCCTTCACCGAAAGATATCTCAAGTTCAGCGCCTCGTGCTGACCCAGCCTGAAAATGCCATATACCACCAATAAAAGGGTGACAGCGAACACGCCAAGGCCCAGGCGAAGAATGTTGCGGTGAATGCTAAGCTGTCTGACTTTCGATGTGCGACTCGGGGAAATTAAGACTGTATAAACCCGATTATCCTTCGCCATTCATCGCTCCTTAGAGACCTTACCTATGGCTTATGATGCCGTTGCCATACTTCCTTCAGCTTCACGGCTTTTTGAGTGAGGGGTCATTCCGCTCAATTGGAAGCCGGAGAGTATCACACGACAAACAGGTTGGCAACAGAACCGAGGCACGTCCCGGGCGATTTAAGAAATTCGCAACAATTGAGCAGATTTGAGGGGCTGTCCGATGGAATGCTGACGATTTGCGAGGCGGAGGGCGGGAGAAGAGCGGCAGAAGCGAAGACGACGCATTATTGACGTCGTCTGCTTCTGCGCCTCGACCACTTGATCTTCTCGACTACACAGCGCGGCACGCTAAGTCTGTGGGGCGCTGCGTGGTGCTATCAGCTTATAGACGAGCCACGCCGCGAGCACCAGGAATCCCAGAACAATGGCGATCCAAAGAAGTTTGAACGCGAAGCCGATCAAAAATAACAGAATGCTGACCAGTTTGATGGCTATAACGAAAGCCACCAGTCCAAGTACGAATCTTAGAAAACCCATAACTCACCTCCTGTCGAACTTGTACGACCACCGATGTGCTTCAATTAGCCAAAGCGGTGGTCTGCGTCTGACGAGCTGCGCCCGCCTGAATGATTATGTTTTTAAAAGAAGTCCTCAACTTAATTATCGGGCCGTTGGACCCGAGCGACGCGACTAGAGCATTTCGCGTAACCTGATCGAGCTGATTGAAGCCGATCGGCTGAATCTGACCGTTCTCGGTTTCGGCGTCGAGTTGGAACCGGCTCGATTGCGGCAGCACCAGCTTGATCAGACCATGATTGTTTTCAACTTCGATGTCGCCCGCCGGTTCCGTCGCCGCAATCAGGGTGACATCGCGATAACTCGTCTCGGCTCGAACACTCTCGTAAAAATTCCTGACGGTGATTTCGCCGTGCGAGGTCTCAATCGATACGGCTCCGCGAATATCATCGGCGTTGACGGAGCTCTGCTCGGCCTGAACATCGAGGTCGCCGGTGATTGAACCAAACTGAAGATCACTGTTTGAGGAGGACACTCTCAAGTCGCCGTCGATGTCCCTGGCGCGAACATCGGAATTCGGCGCGTCGATGGTCAGCTCCGCCGCGTGTGACACGTCCACGCTGGCGTGCTGAGTCTTTAGCTCTGACGCCTGACTGAGACCCGCGGCGACAATCCTCGAGAACGGCGCATCAACATGAACCGGGCCGGTGATGTCGCGCAGCTCGACGGACCCGTGGCTCGCAGTCAGCACAAGCGCTCCGGCAATGTTTGAGAGTCGCGCTCGCCTTGCGCCGTTGACTGTCACGTCACCGTCGACTTTTGACACGCTGGCGTCGGAATAGGTAAGCGCGAGATTCACATCACCTCGAATGCCGGATATGTCAGCCTGACCGTAGCTCGCTTTGGCGATGAGCCCGCCTTGCACTCCGGTTGCGGTAATTGATCCATAGCTATCGATCACGGTGACAATCGCTGACGAGGGCACCTCAATTTGAACATCCGTAGTGAACTGCTCAGCCAGCTGGTCGCGGTTTGTGGTGACGGAAACGTTGTCGCTTGTCTGATTCACCACAAGATGAATGCGATCGGCAATCTTGCGAGCTTCCGTCTCGCTCCAACCGCGAACTCCTTTTACTAGTGTCGCTCGCACGGCTGAACTGCCGCCGGTTATTCGAACGCTGCCGTAGCTGTTATTGATTACAACCTTGACGTCGGGACGAATATCCGTAGTCACTATGGTCGGATCGGTAAAGGCATAGGCGTCTCCGACTACCGAATCGCGCAGACCGCTTAGAAAGCCCGGCAGCTTGAGGGCAGAAAGAACTGAAGGTTTGTTCGCTGCTCGGTTCGCAAACACTCCTGTCAGCACAATCAGCAAAATCACCGCGATGCTAAGGGGCGTGAAAATTCGAGGGGCCGGTCCTTCACTGTGACGATGTGAATAAATACGAATAAGTTCGACGCCGGCGAATACAAACAACAGAAGCATCCAATACCGTCCATATACCTGGAGCGCGTTTAGGCCGGGTTCGAATCGCGCGGCGAGGAAAAGTACGCCGACGATTATCAGGAGCATTCCGCCGAGCGGAGATCGAGGCTTGCGCTCAACTGCAAAGCCCATCACTCGGACAACGCCGGCGCAAATCAAGAACACCGGCCATAGAGCGATCAGCCAACCTGCCGCTCCCGATCTGGCTGGAGCAAGAACCAGGACGAGGCCGACACCCAGCAGCAGAATTCCGAGCAGCAGGGTTCCCCGTCTGTGTTTGCGTTCAGTAGTCAACTCTCTACCTTCGGCCGGCCGAGTAAGACCGCTTGTTCGCTTCCGATGATTGTCGACTGAATCTGTCCGGAACCAGCGGATAAGGCGCTGATGGATGTTCGTCGTAGCTTTCTTCTCTCGACCTCTTGAAGTAGCGAGTCAGAAGATAGCCTCCAAAGATAATTAATGCGACGGGAAAAAGTTTGGTGAACGCTATGAACGCAAGTGGTCGCGCGAGTTGGATAACAAGCAGGAGCCCCGCGGTTATCAACACGATTCCAATGACTGGAGCGCGATTGATCAAGGAGCGCTTGAAGCGAAGCTCGTCGGCTGCAGGGCTCTCTCCCTGATCGATCAGTCGCGCAGTGCGATAAGCGTCCACGATCGAGTACAAATAGAAAGCGAGACCGGAAAGGACAAAAAAACCGGGCGCAATCCGCAGAGCCGTGAGCTGGAACAATCCGACAATAGTTACAAAATGAACGACTCCCTTAATGTTCTGACGATTGTAAACTGCACCCATTCCCGGTAATAGAGCGAAAAGAGCTGCCAACCTGGCTTTCCCTTTGTTTCTCCCGCGAGAGTAGTTTCGCGACAGACCTTCAACTCCCAACACGATGCAGTCCTGACAATACGCGAAGCCCTTGATCCGGTGGTCGCACGCCGAACATAACGGACGCGCGCAGCTCGAACACTGAGCCCGCGCTTTAGTTGATGTGTGATATGAACAATACATCATCAAATCTTCATTCCATTTAATTGAGATTTTGTCCCATCGCGTTGAACGTTTTTCTCCTGACGGCGGTTCGAGAAAATCACTTTGTTTGGGGAAGAGTTAATTCTTTTCATTCGATTGCGCTCGTTTGTTTGAATCACGTTCTCGCGGCTGAATTTCATCGTGCGCTGGGTCGGACGGGGCATCTCCTCCAAGCGTATTCCAGAACTCGCCAATCCCGAACCCTACACTTTCCAAACGCGCGACAACTTTGTCTGTTTGCGCGTAAACATCCGTGCCGCGGCTGTAGACCTCGGATGCCCTCACGTGCGCCTGGCGATAGACTCCTGCGAAAGTTCGATCGTCTGAGAACCCGAACAGCAAAAAGGCAAAAGCCGCAAGCGTAAGCGCCGCCGAAGTCGCGAACGTCCATCGAGCGGTTTGTGTCGCGCGCGGAACAAGGCGCTCGGCCACACCGACCAACCAATCTCGCGCGAGGCGCGCCACACTGCGCCGTCCTTGGGGCATAACTGAAATCGCACGCACGATCAGTGATTGAGGGACCTCTATCTCTTCAAATGTGTGAACGGAATGGCATGCGGCTACTGCGTAAACCACATCGGTCAACAGAGCTGAGCACTCGTCACAGGCATCGGCGTGCTCTTCGAACTGATGATAAGTAGAAGCGGGCACGAATCCATCGAGAAATTCGGTAATCAAATCCTGAAAGCTGCCGCAGTCGAAATGTGACCGATCCACGGAAATGGCTACCAGAGCCATTTCCAGGGCGCCTGGTGTCTCCAGATCATCGTGTTGCTTGCAGATCTGAAGGGCGGCTTTTACTTCATCCATCAACGAACGGCAGGATCTGCACTGGAGGGCGTGGCGACGAAACAAGTTGCTTTCCTCGAAGGCGAGTGCGCCGTCGAAGTAATCGCTAAGCCTTTCCTCGAATCTTCCGCAATCCATAACTGCTCTCAATCAAGGGCTAACTGGTGGGCGAGTGAATGTCGCGCACGAGGAAGCTTCCTTGCAGCTCTGCATCTCTATATCTGTTCGCGCGGTGCGAAGACAGCCATTGAGCGCAGATCGTGAGCCTCTGACTTCGGGCCACCGATCGCTGACCGTCCTAGTCAGGGTTTACCTTCATTCTCCGTAACACCTTGGCCAATTCGATTCGGCCGCGGTTAATGCGACTCTTTACCGTGCCTTCCGGTATTTTGAGAAGATCCACTATCTCCTGATATGTCAGTTCCTCGATGTCCCTCAGAATCACGCATTCTCGTAAATCCGGTGAGAGTTTGTTAATCGCCGCGAGCACTTGCAGTCTCCGTTCGCGACGTTCAAGAGCTCGCTGCGGATTATCGCCGGCAGATGGGAGACGGTATTCATGATTGGCAAGATCATCGCCGGAGTCGGTCGGCGTTCGCTGTCGTTTGCGATAATCATCGATGACCAGATTCCTGGCGAGCCTCATCAGCCAGTTCGACAAATCGCCAAGCGATGCGTCGTACTGATTCAAGGAACGATAAACGCGAATGAAGACTTCCTGGGTCAGATCCTCTGCCGCGCTGTGACTCGAAGTAAATCGATAGGCCAGGTTATATATGCGTCTTGAGTACTGACGCACAATCTCCGCCCAGGCTTGCTGGTCATGTTGCACACAACGCTGAACCAATTCAGCATCGGTCGATGTCAAAGCGAGTTGTGCTCCCACCCCTGTCGCCTTCTCGCAAGCTACTCGTCTTGCTTCCCGATGTTATGTGAAGTCTTCCAAACTCGCTAAACGAGACGGTGACTAAAAATGTTTCAACCCCGGGCAGCCGCTCCGCCTCAGACTGTGTGCGCCGTGCGAAGGCTCCATATTTTGTGCTAGAATCTCCGCTCGCTACAGTCGGTAGCGCCTGACATCAGTTGAAAGAAACCGCGCAGCGCAAGTTCTGCGCTCAATTTCGAAACAAAGTATAGCAGAGTACATCGGAGCACTGTGAGTGGGAGAGTCAAAACCATCCTAAGCCTTCTGGTCGGCGCCTTGTTCGTCTATTGGTTCGTTCACAAGCTCAATTGGCGGGACGTGTGGTTCGAAGTGCGCGACGCTAACTTCGGCCAGCTTGCTCTCGCACTTGCTCTGTTGGTTGGGACCTACGTTCTTCGCACGCTGAGGTGGCGAAGATTGCTGGAACCGATGGCGCGGCCTCCGCTCAGCGCGCTGTTTCGAGCGACCATGATTGGCTTCACGGCGTTGTTCCTGGTGGGCCGAGCTGCGGAGATGATCGTGCGGCCGGCGGCACTTTCAGTAAAGGAACAAGTGCATCCTTCGGCGAGCTACGCGACTGTAATGATCGAGCGAGTGTTCGACATGGTTATGGTCGTAGTGTTCTTCGCCGTGAATCTGATCTTCTTTGAGTACATCGCGCGCGATGCCGACGCAATGCGCCTGTTTGGCTGGATCAAGATTACCGGGGCCGTGCTTTTGTTGATCGCTGCTGCCGGAATCTATGGGCTATCGTCTTTCAGGCGACGCCGAGGCGGCGCGCTGGCTTATCTTGAAACGAAGTTATCGCGGCTTCCTCGAAGCGTCGGGGAAGCGTTGATTAGTTTGCTCCGGCACATTTCCGAAGGGCTTGCGGTTTTACACGATGCGCGAAGCCTGACTATCACGGTTTCCTACACGGTCCTGTTGTGGTTAATGGTCGCGCTCGCCCATCTGCTTGTCGTGCGCGCGTTCGGTATCCCCTATGCCGACGTCCCGTTCACGGGAGCGGTCTTTGTTATGGGCCTTTCGATGCTTGGATCGGTGGTGCCGACACCCGGCGGGGCTACCGGGCCGTTTCACACAGCGACCGCCGCAGCTTTGGCTTTTCTCGGAGTCCAGCAGAATAAGGCCGCGTCGATCGCGATAGTCCTGCACGTTGTCATATTCGCTCCGGCAACAGTATTCGGGATGTACTATCTGGCGAAAGAAGGTCTATCCATTGGACGGCTGCGACGCATCGGTGAACGGAAAGTTTCCGAAGATGAAACCGATGAACCAGTTCAGCAGCAAAACAAAGAAGCAATGGCAGCACGAGGCTGAGCCATCAATCTAGAGAGACAGTTATGAAATGTCCTTTTTGTGCACACCTTGAAGATCGAGTCGTCGATTCACGCGAGAGCCGCGAGGGCGATGTGATACGCCGTCGGCGTGAGTGCTTGAAATGCGAGCGCCGCTTCACCAGCTACGAGCGCATCGACGAGATTCCTTACATGGTGGTGAAGAAAGACGGCACTCGCGCACCTTTTGAGCGCGAGAAGGTGCAGACGGGAATACTGAAGGCGTGCGAGAAGCGACCTATTCCTACGGCCAAGATCGAAGCGCTTGTGAATCAGGTCGAGAAATACGTGCAGGAGTCGCGCGAGCGCGAACGATCAACCGAGAAAATCGGCGAGTTGATAATGCGTCGACTCAAAGAACTGGACAAAGTGGCTTACGTGCGGTTCGCGTCGGTTTACCTTGACTTCAAAGACGCATCTGAGTTCATGAGCGAGCTTCGGTCTCTGGTACGCACAGGACGAGTAAAGTAGCGAACTTTCTCGAGACGATCGTCCAAACCTGGCCAGCGAATCCTCATTTCGGGACACGTTGGAAAGCGAAGCGAAGGAACTGACCAGAATCGGAAATAACTTCCCAAATTCGTGCCACAGAGCTAGACAAACCGGCGATACAGGATAGCGCGAACATTGACTACTTATTTCATAGGCTTTTCGCATTCATCCTGCTACTCCTTGGGAAAAGATGAACGCGAACGTCCACGCCGGAGCCGGTAAGGAAGATCGAATTGTGAAAGAAGTAATCATAGATGACAACCTGCTCAGCGTGATTGTCGACCGACTCGTCAAGGCGATCGACCCGGACCGAATAGTTCTCTTTGGCAGTCGAGCGCGAGGCGACGAGCGAGGCGATAGTGACCTCGATCTCCTTGTTATTAAGGACTCCGACGATCCTCCCCATAGGAGGGTCATTCCCGCCTACCGCGCGTTGACAGGCATTGGTGTTCCCAAAGACATTCTCTGGCGAACTCCGAACGAAATTAGAGACTGGGCGGGCGTCGAAAACTACATCGCTACACGAGCCTTGCGCGAGGGAAGAGTGCTTTATGAAAAGCGAGCTTGACCTTGCGCGGGCCTGGCGAGCAAGGCCGAGAGTGATCTGCGTATGGCAGAGATTGGCATGTCGCGCTCCCGGAGCGCTGTCGCTTTTCACGTCTAGGTGAACTACTCGCTTGTGCTAGAATCGTCAACGGTCATCTAGGTCTTACGGTTGACTGAGGAAGGAACCGACCCTTGCGGAGATTCAATACGTGGCAGATGAGGACGGTAACACCGTCGCAGCCATAGTCCCAATAGAATTGTGGCGGGAGATCGAGTCTGAAAGAGAAACGGCTACCTGCTCAAGAGCGAGAACATGAAGCGTCGGCTCGTTGAAGCTAAAAACCGGCAAGAAGGGATCAGCCTTGACGAAGCCTGTGAGAATCTTGGAATTTGATTCCGCTGCTTTTGAAGACTGGCTTGGTGGGTAGAGCAAGTTCTAATAAGGCCCTGCGCATAGCTTGTAGATATCATTACTAGTATCCTTTCAGTTCTATGTCTTCACTAATCGAGCCAGAAGAGATTCAAATCGAACAAACCGACGAGCAATTGAAGTTGCCCGATTCGCTACCCGTCTTGCCGCTTCGAGACATCGTCATCTTTCCTTATATGATCGTGCCGCTCTTCGTTCAACGCGAGCGTTCGATTCGCGCGGTGGAGCACGCGCTCGCTGAGAATCGGATGATCATGTTGGTCGCCCAGCGCGACCTCGAGAAAGAAGAACCGATCGGCGGAGATCTCTACAACTACGGCACTGCTGCCTCGATCATGCGGATGCTGAAGATGCCCGACGGCCGAATCCGAATTCTCGTGCAGGGACTTGCGCGGGCAAGCGTCACTCGCTTCGATGAAAACCTTCCGCATCTTCTTGCTCACATTCTTCCGCTGTCGGACAGCGAGCCTGACGCCGACGAGCTCGAGATGGAAGCTCTCATTCGAAACGTGCGAGCCTCCCTCGAGCGCGCGATCACCCTCGGGAAAAACATCTCGGGTGAGGTTATGGCGATCGTCGCGAATCTTGAAGACCCGGGACGTCTCGCCGATGTAGCTGCCTCGAACCTTGAGCTGAAAGTCGTCGATGCACAAAGCGTGCTCGAAAAGCTTAACCCAGCCGAGCGCCTTCATCGCGTGAACGAGTTGCTTGCGAGAGAGATCAATGTGTTGATGGTTCAACAGGAAATCAACACTCAGGCCAAGGGCGAGATCGATCGCAGCCAACGAGAGTTCTACTTGCGTCAACAACTGAAGGCCATTCAATCAGAGCTTGGGGAAGGGAACGAGCTGGGTGAAGAAATAGCTCAGTATCGAGAGAAGATGCTTCAATCGAACCTTCCCGATACAGTCGAAGAAGAAGTAGACCGGCAGATCAAGAAGCTCGAGCGTATGCATCCCGATGCGGCCGAAGCCGCAACGCTGCGGAACTATCTTGACGTGATGGTTGCCTTGCCGTGGTCGAAATCGTCCGAGGAGAACCTCGATCTCAAGCGCGCTCAAACCATCCTCGATGAAGATCATTACGGCCTCGAGAAGGTCAAGGAGCGAATCATTGAAACGCTCGCCGTGCGAAAGCTGAAAGACAAAGTCAAAGGCCAGATACTTTGTCTCGTGGGGCCGCCCGGCGTTGGAAAAACGAGTCTTGGCCGGTCGGTCGCTCGCGCGTTGAACCGCAAGTTTCAGCGCCTGAGCCTCGGCGGCTTGCACGATGAAGCCGAGATTCGCGGTCACCGCAGAACCTACATCGGCGCGATGCCGGGCCGAATCGTCCAGTCCATCCAGCAGGCAGGCACGAATAATCCGCTGATAATGCTCGACGAGATCGACAAAGTGGGCGCCGACTTCAGAGGCGATCCTTCATCGGCGCTTCTCGAAGTGCTTGACCCTGAGCAAAACTTTTCCTTCCGCGACAATTATCTCGGAGTGCCCTTCGATCTTTCGAACGTAATGTTTATGACAACGGCGAATATGCTCGACACCGTGCACGCGGCGTTGCGAGACCGGATGGAAGTCATAAGACTCGCGGGGTACACCGAAGAAGAGAAGGTCGAGATCGCTCGACGCCACATCATTCCGAAACAGATGGACGCTCACGGAATAACTCCTCGCCATCTTACGATCAGCCGTTCGGCGTTGAGGGGCATCATTCTTCAATACACCCACGAGTCCGGGTTGCGTCAATTCGAGCGTGAGATCGCCAGCGTCTGCCGCAAGGTTGCGCGCCGCGTCGCTGATGGAAGCGAGTCGATGGTTCGCGTTACGGTCAATAATCTTCACGAGTTCCTCGGCGTGCCTCACGTTTATCCCGATGAGGTGCTCAAGAAAGATCAGGTAGGCGTAGCGACTGGGCTCGCATGGACTCCCGCGGGCGGCGATGTTCTTTTTATCGAAGCGTTGCTTACAGCAGGGAAGGGAACGCTAGTACTGACGGGCCAGTTGGGTGATGTTATGAAGGAATCCGCGCAGGCCGCTTTGTCGTGGGCGAAGTCGCGCGCTGAAGAATTGGACATCGATCCGGAGAAGTTCGGAAAGTATGACATCCACATTCACGTTCCTGAAGGGGCGATTCCTAAGGACGGCCCTTCGGCGGGTGTGACCCTCGCTGCTGCAATGGCTTCGGCTTTGTCGGGAAAGGCCGTCAGGCGATCGGTTGCGATGACCGGCGAGATTACCCTCCGCGGAAACGTTCTGCCGGTCGGCGGGATAAAGGAAAAGGTTCTTGCCGCGCGCCGCGCGCGAGTGACAACAATCGTCCTCCCTCAACAAAATCGCCGCGACCTCGAAGAGGTGCCCAAAGAGCTACAGAAGGAAATCAACTTCGTGTTTGTAGAATCTGTTCGCCAGGCATTGAAGGCTGCGTTGATGTAATCCGAGTTCGAACTCAAGATGGCGGCTCGGGCTAAATTGTTTCAAATTTGTTGCAGGACGGCTCTTCTTATTGACTTGTCAGAAATTAGCGTGATATAAAAGCCCCACTCGGCAGGAACGTAGCCAGAATGGTTGAGACAGCGGCTCTCGGCCCTAGCATCTGAAGTGATTCAGCAGAAGAACGAGCCGCGACTTCACCTACATTTCGAGAACGGGAAGGTAAAACTCAAAGATGAGGCTAGCAAGAGAAGCGAGTCGTGTTTCAGTTGCCCTATTGCTTTCAACATTGCTCATCGGCGCGGTCGGACCAATCAAAGTCCTTGGTCAATCACAACAACCGGCCTCATCTCAAACCACGCAAGCCGTAATCGATCGCGCGGAGGAGAGTTTCCGGCGAGGTGAAGAGGCTTCGGCGAAAGGTTTATCTGACATCGCTCGAAAGATGTTCGACAACGCGGTGGATGTCGTTCTTCAGTCGGGAATCGATCTCAAGACAGACGCAAAACTCTCCGCATACTATCAGGACCTCCTGAATAGAATTCACAAGCACGAATCCCAGCCCGGCGATATTCACGACGCAGCGGAACATCCTGAAGTGGCAGAGCCTTCGGTTCTCGACGAAGTATCTGCGATAAAGGAAGACGAACTCGCCACGGTCACTCCTGAGGGGGTGAAGATATACGGACATTACGACTTCGATTTTTCAGTGGCGCCGCCCGTCTTTCAGTTCATCAACTTTTTCGTTTCGGGCCGCGGGCATTCGACGATGGAAGTGGGACTCCAGCGCTCAGGGCGTTATCGTCAGATGGTCGAGAAGATTTTCAAAGAAGAACACGTGCCGTCCGATTTGATCTGGCTTGCGCAAGCTGAGTCGGTCTGGAAGCCAAACGCTCTTTCGCGGGCAGCCGCGAAGGGAATCTGGCAATTTATTCCGTCGACCGGCACTCGCTATGGTCTTGCACAGACAACGTGGGTCGACGATCGCTCTCAGCCGGAGAAGTCGACACGCGCGGCTGCAAGATACTTGCATTGGCTGCATGACCACTTCGCAGGAGATTGGCTGCTTGCGATGGCCGCGTACAACTCCGGCGAGAATCGAGTAGACAGCGCGGTGGCAAGATGCGGCTACGCGGATTTCTGGGAATTGTACAAGCGCGGGCTTCTGCCACAAGAGACTCGCAATTATGTGCCCTGCATTCTATCTATAATCATTATCAGCAAGAACCAAAAACGCTACGCCTTTAATGTAAAGGCTGACCCGTCGCTCAATTTCGACACCTTTGAGCTTCCCGGGCAGACCGATCTGAAAGTCGTCGCCGATCTGATGGGTGTTCCGTATGAAACTGTCCAGGACCTGAATGCCGAGTTGCGACGCGGGACATCGCCGGTCGGCCAGGTCTACACCATACGAATTCCAAAGGGATTGAAGAAGCAGTTCGAGGTTGCTTACGCCAATCTTCCCGAAGATCAGCGAGTGCGCAAGATTACAGTGCCGGCCGAAGAAGTAGCCGAACGCTATCGCAGCGCGTATCGCGTTCAGGTTGCTTCATATCAGGTGAGACGGGGAGATACTCTCGCTTCCGTCGCGCGACGTTCAGGTGTGTCAGTGAAGGAGCTTGCTCGATTGAATCGAATGTCGACACGCGGAGAGCTTCGAAAGGGACAGACTGTTAAAATCCCAAAGACGCTTCGCGCTTCACGAGGACGGCACGGTCACATCTCTCGCTATCGAGAAGTGCCTGCCGTTCAGTCGCGCCATCGAGGGGGCTCACGGACTCACGCGTCGGCAAAGCATTCTTCGCGGCATCACCGCCGCTAGCGCATATCTAACCTTTACCGCGAAGATAATCGTCAGTGCCCTCAATCCAATCTGCCCTTATCGGCGAGAACACATCCATCTCATCCGTGTCCTCGAGCGCTTCAGCGCTATGGTTCGCGAATGCGGGGATGAGCAGAGTTTCGCCTCCGCGAACAATCACTTCGCTGCCATCGATCTGAAACTTCAATGCGCCGGTAAACACTGTAGTAAATTGCTCGCTCTCGTGATTGTGAGTTGGTACGAAGCAGCCCTTCTTCAGGAAGATTCTGGCCATCGTCATTTGCTCACCGAATATGAAGCGGCGGCTGAGGAGTTCGGTGAGGCGCTCTTGCGGCATCGCTTCCCAATTGTAGAGCTTCATTGCGACCCTCCGTTTTATTCACGACCTGATTTGCCAGCCACGCCCGGTGATTATGAAACACCAGTGCGGCATTACGAAAGCACAATCTCGCCCTGGCCTGAGATCACAACGTCTCCTCCGACGCGAACCCCTGTCACTGCACTCGTAATTGGATCCACAGAGACATCAATGTACAAGAGGCTTGGCCGCTTCATCTCGTATCCTTGTTCGCTTACGACTCGCGTAGTTGATTCGACTTCAACGAGTTTGTGTCGCACCAGATAAAAACCGAGAGGGCCATTGGCTGATCCGGTCGCGGCATCTTCGGCGACACCAGCGGCTGGAGCGAATACTCGACAGTGCACGGTGCCGGCTGCTGAGACTGTGTGGCGATTGAAGACCAAAACAGTCGACGCGCCTACTTCACGACTGATCTGTTCGAGCGCGCCGCTGTCAACTCTAATTCCCTCAATCGCTGCCGGCGAGTCAACCGGTACTATCATCACCGCGATGCCGTTGAAGATCGTTTCTACCGGCAGCCCTGTATTTTTGATGTGAGCGGCGTCAAGCGACAATGCCCTGGCGAGTGCGCTCATGTCTGAGTACTCGCCACGAACCGTTGGAAGGGGTTGCGTCATGGTTGTGCGGCCCGGCCTTCCATTCTTTACTGCGACTTCGACTTCAATTGGACCGACACCGGTTTCGAGAGTGAGCCTGGTCAATGGGCTGTCGGGCGCTTTCAGCTTCTCAGAGACAATCACGAATGCAGATCCGACCAGCGGGTGGCCGGCGAATGGTAGTTCCCGGGCGGGAGTGAATATCCTTACTCGAAAATCACCGCCCCGTTCCGGCGGCAGCAAGAACGTCGTCTCCGAATAGTTCATTTCTCGGGCGATGTTTTGCATAGCAGCCGGGTCAAGCTCTGAACCGTCGGTAAAAACCGCAAGCTGATTGCCCCCGAACTGCTTCTCAGTAAAAACATCCGCGATGACAAAGTGTTTGTTGGTCACGATAGCCTCCGCTTGAGAACCGAACCGATTCGCTTGATGCCTTCTTCGATCATTTCAGGCTTCTGATTCGAAAAGTTCAGCCGCATGAAATTCAGCTTAGGCTCGCAAGCGAAGAACGATGTTCCCGGAACAAAGGCGACGCCTTCAGCCAGGGATTCGGCAAACAAGTCTTCGGCGTTGAGACGCTCGGGCAGCTCGACCCAAAGGAAGAGCCCGCCTTTCGGCCGGGTCCATCGGGCTTCGGAGGGGAAGTGGCGTTGCATCGACTCGAGCATCATCTGACAGCGCTCGCCATAGACGGTGCACAAGGACCGAACATGATCGTCGTACTCAAAGAACTTCAGCAGTCGCGCAGCGGCGTGTTGCTCAACCGAGCTTGTGTGAAGATCGGCGGCCTGCTTCGCAATCACGACGTTTTGGAAGATCTCTTCGGACGCCGTGAGCCACCCAAGTCGCATGCCCGGGCTGAGAGTCTTCGAGAAAGTGCTCAAGTGGATGACCAGGCCGTCTCGATCAACGGCCGCGAGCGGTTGCGCGCGCTCTCCGGAGTACCTCAGTTCACTGTAGGGGTTGTCTTCAAGGATCGGAATGCGATGGCGCGCGGAGATTTCAATCAGCTTTTCTCGACGCGCCCGTGACAACGTAGTGCCCTTCGGATTCGAAAAATCACTAACAATGTACATCAGTTTTGGGCGGGAGCGTTTGAGCGCATTTTCCAGTTGATCGACGCGCATTCCTTGGTCATCGCTGTCGATTCGAACGAATGTTGCTTCGTGGCCGCTGAAGACTTGAAGCGCGGCAAGGTAACACGGATTCTCGACGACCACAGCATCGCCGCGCTCGAGGAAAACCTTTCCAACGAGGTCTATCCCCTGCTGAGAACCGCTTGTGATCAGAATCCGATCGGCAATTGCGTCGATGCCCTTGTTCTGCATCCGCGCGGCGATCCATTCGCGGAGCGGCCGCCACCCTTCTGTCGCGCTGTATTGCAGGGCGGCCGGACCTTCGTAGTCGAATGCCTCCTGAAACGCGCGAGCGATCGCGGAAATCGGAAAGAGTTCGGGCGCCGGCAGGCCTCCGGCAAACGAGATGACCTCGGGTTGTTCTGATACTTTTAGTAGCTCGCGAATGGCGGAAACCGGCATCCTGGACATTCGATTTGCGAACCGGTACTTCTTCGTTTCAAGAGCCGGCGATTGAGCTGCGGCAACCGGCCTAATTCCAATTGATCTTCTGTGAGTCGACATAGGATTCCTCCGCTTCCTAAGTAAAGCGATAACTCAGCTCCGTTTCCGAGAAGGCTTACGCCGGCGGCGCTTGTCAATTTGAAGCTTATGGGATGCTCCAGGCGTTATGTGTGCGCCTTCCTTTATCGAAGAGGTGACGACGGTGGTCAGAGTGCGCGTCACACCGGGGATATGACGCAAGAGATCAGAGATGAGCAGATCAAGACTCTGGGTGTCTTCAGTAACAACTTTCAACAGGTACGAATCGGGACCGGTGATGCGATGACATTCAAGCACATCAGGCAGCTCGAGAATCCGTTTTGCGAAGCCGGCGTTAAACTTCGGATGCTCGATCCGCACTCCGATGAATGCGCAGATGTCCTTAGCCAGCTTTCGACGGTCCACTCGCGCGGCGTAGCCGGTTATAACAGCTTCCTGCTCGAGCTTTCGCATGCGCTCGGCCACTGCCGGCTGCGATAGACCAACCTCCGCTGCCATTTCCAGTTGAGTCATCCGAGCGTTTAGTTGAAGGAGGTCAAGCAGCTTATAATCTATCGGATCAAGATTCATAGCACTAAGATAAACTAAGTCAATTATGCTTCGCGCCTATAATATCCCTGTCACGCGAACAGGTCAATTAAAATATGTGCGCGTTCGAGCCGGCAAAATGGAAAGATCTCGAATTGTCTCTTTCCGATTTGACAACATGCTGACAAGCACGCAAGCTCAAACCAACGCTGTCGAAAGCGGGAGCGGGAATGACAACCTGGAAGCTGACGGTGGAGTACGACGGCACGCGCTACTACGGTTGGCAGGAGCAGAAAAACGCGCGCACTGTTGCAGGCGAGTTGCGCACCGCCGCAGAGCAGACTTTCTCTCGTCCTGTTGATATCGCCGGCGCGGGGCGCACAGATGCCGGCGTACACGCGCTCGCTCAGGTTGTTCGCCTGAGAGTGGACGGGCGTCAGAAGCGCCGCGAGGTGTTATTCGGGTTGAACGACAGGTTACCCTCAGACATCAATATCCTGAGAGCTGAAGAGGCGCGCGCCGATTTCGATCCACGAAGAGATGCAAAAGCTCGGTACTATTTCTATCAGATATCAACGCGACGCAGCGCGTTCGCTAAGCGATTTGTTTGGTGGGTGAAGGACTCACTCGATGTTGATGCGATGAAGGCGGCGTCAGATGTTCTTGCAGGCCGTCACGACTTTGCCCGCTTCTGCGACAAACGAGCGAGCGATGGATCAAGCGTCGTAGTAGTCAACAGTGTTGAACTTGAGGTCGCGGAAGAGTTGCTGCTCTTTCGAATCTGCGCTTCGCACTTTCTTTGGAAGATGGTGCGACGAATTGTGGGAGCGCTTGCCGAGGTCGGACGCGGCTCAATCACCGTCGATGACTTCAGCGGACTTGTCGATTCACGGCTGAGCGACGACCGCTCGAGCGAGTTCAGGGTTGCAAGCTGGACTGCGCCTCCTTCAGGTTTGTTTCTTGAACGTGTTGTTTATGATGAAGGCGATCACGTGAAACCGCTTGCTCCGGCTTTTCACGTTCAGAAACTTTGAGATCACCTGGCGATCGGCTCGGGACTTGCGACTTCCTTTTCGCGTGATTTTTCCGCGCGTGACTCTTTAATGTGACGCCATATCCACCAAGCCACGACCAGAACCGCGATAATCGCGATCACAAAATCGAACCGATGAAACCATGTCCTGAGTGTGTCGTTCTTATTCCACTGTTCGCCTAGTTTCTGACCCACATAGGCGAGCCCGAGACACCATGGCAATGACCCGAGAAAGGTGTACAAAACGAATCGGGCGAGATTCATCCGCGCTACGCCGGCAGGAAAAGCAATAAACGTTCTTATGACCGGCAACAAGCGGCTCGCGAAGACGATCGCTTCGCCTCGCCTTGCGAACCATCTGTCTGCCAGATCGAGATCCCGGCGCGAGATCAAGACAAAACGGCCGTACTTTTCAATCAACGGGCGCCCGCCGTACATGCCAACCCAATAAGCCGCCAGCGACCCGAGTACGCAGCCGGCTGCGCCGGCGACGGAAACTGCCCACAGATTGAACCGGCCGGTGAAAACAAGGTAGCCGGAGAAGGGCATTATCACTTCCGACGGAAGCGGAATACACGCGGACTCTATGCCCATTAAAAGCACAATTCCGGGATACCCGAGTGCGGATATTGTAGCGACAATGAAGGTTGAAAGAATTTCAATTATTCTGGCGACCAAATGCGATTCTCCGATTCTATGCGGGCCAGCCGTATCGACCTATCAGCTTCACAAACACACACGACTCAAAGTCCTCGCGAATGATACCGCTTTCGGTCTTCGTGACGCGCACGAGACTTTGATGCTCTTCATTACCGATTGGAATGACCAATCGACCACCGACTGCGAGTTGGGCCACCAGCGGCTCTGGCACTTCAGGGCTTCCCGCAGCTACCAGAATCGCATCGTATGGGGCGTGCTCGCTCCACCCAATAGTGCCGTCGAACCACTTGACCGTAGCGTTGTAGCAGCCCAATTGCCGGATGTTCCTTTGAGCAGAGCGCGCAAGGTCGCTGATCCGTTCGATAGCCAAAACGCGGCCTGCGACTGCCGATAGCACCGCGGTTTGATATCCCGAGCCTGCGCCAATTTCGAGAACGGTAGAATCTTTGTTTACCTCCGCCAGCTCGGTCATTCGAGCGACCATGTAAGGTTGAGAGATTGTCTGCATCTCTCCAATTGGTAGAGCGTGATCGCCGTAAGCTTTCGCGGCCAAGGCTTCGGGCACAAACAGATGGCGGGGAATCTCCGACATCGCTTTCAGCACGCGCTCATCTCGGATTCCACGAGACCGAAGGAGGTCGACCATTCGCGCACGCTGAGATGAGTATAAGCCGGCGTTGTGAGCTCGTTCAGCGGTGTGCTTGATCATTTGAATTGTGGTTCCAAAGCGAAATCCCAGTCACGCATTTTGAATTCATCAAGGACGCGGTAGTCGGTCAGATCGGTGCGCAACGGCGTGATAGAGACGAAGCCCTGGCCAAGAGCTTCGTAATCTGTGCCGGCTTCTTCGTTCCAGGCAAGCGACTCTTCCCCTATCCAGTAATACTTTCGCTGACGAGGATCGGTGCCCTCGATGATGTTTGGCCTGATGTTCTTTGTTCCCTGTCGAGTCACTCGGATGCCGCGAACTGCTCCAGGGGGAACGTTGACGTTGAGCAGTGTTCCGCGTGGCAATCCGTCGCCAAGCACGCGTCTCGCAAGCTCCGCCGCGAACTCCGCCGCCGGAAGAAAGTCGAAGTTTGTTCGTTGAACGAGGCTAATGGCGATGCCTGGAAGACCATAGATCGAAGCTTCAAGGGCTCCGGCAACCGTTCCTGAATAGCTTACGTCTTCGCCGAGGTTGCCGCCCTTGTTGATGCCCGACACTACCAGATCGGGTCGGTCGTCTTTCAGCAAATGATTCATCGCCAGCGTAACGCAATCGGTTGGCGTTCCATCGACCGAGAAATGCCGGTCGTCAATCTTTTCAATGCGAAGAGGACGCGTCAACGTTAGCGAATGAGAGGCGGCGCTCATTTCGTGAGCGGGCGCCACTACGGTCACATAACCAATCGACGTGAGCGCTTCGGCTAGCGAGATGATTCCCGCCGAATGTATTCCATCGTCGTTGGTGACCAGAATTCTTGGCATCGTACGATTTCAAAAACGACAAGGCCCAGGAACGAAGCTTTAAGATCGAGACCGGAGTCTTCGCCGCGTCGGCGATCACACTGGAGGTCTCCGTCTTGGGTCTTTCGTCCTGGGTCTGGAGTCTAATCGGGACGACTGGATTTGAACCAGCGACCTCTTCCACCCCAAGGAAGCGCGCTACCAGGCTGCGCCACGTCCCGTCCATGTTGGAAGCTTATGGGTGTATGTCGTTCAACGCTTGATGCTAGCATCCGACTTTAGTCGTGTCAATAAATCCTCAAGATCGCTCTTGATAACTCGGAGTACACGGCGCACCTGATTAGACGTAGAGGACGAGGAGTCGGGTGTGGAGGAAGGCGCGGTGGACGAGCCGGAAGCGTTACTAGCCTTCGAAGGCTCCGCGGTGTCCTCAGCGAGCCTTGCGCGCACTGCGCCGGCTCGTGATTCATCCATCAGCTTTTTCTTTGCGCCGGCAATCGTAAACTTCTCTTCGTAGAGAAGGTCGTGAATTCGGAGGACCATCTCGACGTCTTTGCGGCGATAAACTCGTTGGCCGGCGCGATTCTTCTGCGGCGCAAGCATCGGGAATTCGGTTTCCCAGTATCGGAGCACGTGAGGTTGTACCTTTATTAAGTCGCAAACCTCACCGATTCTGAAAAACAATTTTTCCGGGATTCTGGATGCGGATTCCATGTTTATCCGCGCGCCTCGTGACCTTTGAAGTTTCTTTAAGTGTCGCAGGTTCTGATCGCTGAGCCCGCGCCCGTTATGTTATGCAAAGCTGCAGCCTGTGTCAATGTTGCGGTGAAATAAAAAGCTCGGTTTGACAGCGGTTTAGCCTTGTAATGTGAAAGCAACGCTCAAAGTTATAAGACGCTTAAACTGCAACAGCCGACTCGGCTTGCGGCGTTGTAGGAAGCAGTCGTTCGAACCGAACTTCTACGTCGAAGATCTCCGCGAACCATGTCGACTTCCGTTCAGCCGACCACAGCTCGAGCTCGCTCTCAGCAACGAGTGTCGGAATGAAGGTGACCGCATTCTGTTCTACGCGGCAAGCAACAACGCTTATCGACTGCCGATGAGACCTGTCGAGTCCATCGGCGATCTGAAGTATCGAAGCAAGTCGAAGCAATCGGCCGCGCTGTTTGCGATCCAGCGCGTAGTAATCTTCGTGTTCGCGGCGGGATTTGGAATCGGCGCTCTTTCGCGGCAGCGAGCCTCGATGGTACCGCACCATCGCGCCCATCATCGCGATTTCATCGCCAGTGAAGCCGGGCATCTCCGAATTCTTGATCAGGTAAAGCGCGTGGCGGTGATGATTGTTGTGGGCGATATGGTAGCCAATGTCGTGAAGTATCGCGGCGTACTGCAAGAGCTTGCGATCCTGATCGCTTAGCTCATGAAGCTCCCTTGTATCGTCGAATATTTGCATCGCCAGTCGAGCGACGTGGTGTGAATGAGCGACATCGTAGTCGAATCGTCGAGCTACCGACAAAACCGAGCGAGATCGAACGTCAAGCGCTGAGTCGTCATTCAGTGGATGAAGTAGAGCGTCCTCATCCTGGTTTGCCGAGGCCGAGCGTGGTTGATCAACACTCGACATCTCGCGCGAGTAACTTGCTCTCCGAAGATAGTTGAGAATCACTCCTTCTCTAAGCGACCAATCACAGCTTGCAATCTCCGCTGCACCAAGGTCGGCGAGGATGTACTGCAGCAACAATCCTCCCGCAACGATGATATCGGCTCGCGCCTTTTCAATTCCCGGCACACGGCGCCGCTCGCGAAGCGTCATTCGCGCAAGCCTGCGATTCAGCCGCGCGATCTGATCCAGCCCAACCGTCTCGCTGAACGTTTCGTACTCGGAGAGGGACTCGCTCGAATGCGAGTCGTCGGCTTGCACGGCCGCGTCAACCATGTTGAGAACGGTCCCCGATGTCCCGATTACGAAATCGAACCCGACGTTCTTGATTTCTGACGCAGCGCGAGTGAAATCGGATCTGATGCTTGCGATCAGCCGATCGCGTTCTTCGTTTGAGATCGGATCGGTGGTGATGAATTTCTCAGTCAGTCGAACGGCGCCGACTCGCAGCGACAACAGCAGCTCGGGCTCCCCGCCGGATGTGATGATGAACTCGGTGGAACCGCCTCCAATGTCGATGATCAGCGCACGCCGGTTATTGAAGTCCGTAACCTCTGATACTGCCATCGCGATTAATCGCGCTTCTTCAACTCCGGGAAGCACCTGAACATCAAGCCCGACTTCCCTGCGGACTCGTTCGATGAATTCGAAAGAGTTTCGCGACTCGCGCACCGCTGAAGTAGCAGTCGTGATTATCGGCGAAGCGCCGTTGTGCTCCGCCATCTTTTTGAAGCGTCGAAGCGATGTTACCGCGCGCTCAATAGTTTCTCTCGAGAGGTTGTGCTCTCTCAGAGTGCCGGCTCCAAGCCTGACCATCTCCTTCTCGCGATCGATGATCTCGGGATGCTGGCCCTTCACCGCGCGCACGATCACCAGATGAATGGAATTTGATCCGATGTCAATTGCAGCAAGCTTCATAAAATGATCGGTCAACGTCCTCGAGTGTTAGTGCTTTTCGCCCAAACTTGCTTTCGTCGCCCGCACGCTGTAATCGAGCCAGCCTCGTTCATTTGTATTCTTACAGCGGGCCTGCAGTATCTCAAGCGCTTTCAGCCGCGCCTCGAGCGAACTTCGATTGCTCGAGTCGGCTGCAAGCGCGATGTCGGTCAAGTGAAGAGCGGCTACAGCGTCACCGGCTTCAATTCGTTGAAGTGCGAGCCTCGCGATGGCGTCAGGACCGCCGGCGAGCTTAACAACGTCCGGATAGACCGATGCCGCAGATGTATCGTACATAGTCACCGGGTCCATATCGAACCAGCCGACGTAGCCGTCATAGATTCCGCGGATCGACCAAATTAGTTTTCCATAGCTCTCGCCAACATCGAGATTGGCGGGCAGCTTGATCTCGTGCATCAATGTGTACACATCTTTTCCTGCGTTCATACCCTTGACCACCTCATCGTGCACGTATTGAATCGCATCGCGGTATTGCGTCAAGCGGCGAGTGACTTCAGCGTTGCCGCGAATCGGCATCCCGTGACTCGGAATCACGATTTCGGGATTGAATGACATGACCTTGTTCAGCGAATTCACATAATCAAGCGCCCATCGCGGTTGAGTTCCGCGCAATGTGTAGATGTTCGGAAAGGACTCGTAGTAAACATCGCCGGAGAAAAGAGCTTTGTACTTCGGCACCCATACCATCAGATGATCGTAAGTCTCGCTCGGCGCGCTGCAAATTTCGAACTTCACGCCGCCGAGCGTGAATTCGTATTTGTCATCGAACAAAATAGTCGGTTCAATCTTCGCAGCATAATTTCCTGCCCAGCGCGCGGGCTCGGGAATGTTCAACGCGAATTGCGCGGCGTTGCGTTTGGCATAGAACCCTGCAAGACGAGTCTGATAGTTCATGAAGTCGACGTGATGCTTTTGAGCGATGATCTGCGTCCCGGCTTCTTTCCAAAGCGGCACGCCGCCTGTGTGGTCTCCGTGGCCGTGCGTAAGAATGATGTACCTGACGGGAGATTTGTTCTCAGCGGTGAGTAGTTCGTGATGCTTTCGCGCGTGAAACACGCTCGAAGTGTCGATGATGACATTGCCTTCGCTTGTCGAAACCATGAAAGTGTTGCCGAAGCCCTGGACCATGCTGATTGCATCGTTAATCTTGATTACCTTGTCGCCAACTCTAAGGAGTTCGGCCGGGTTGTTGGCCACCAATCCTTGCTGAGCGAAGACGAGAAGGTTACCTGTCACCAGAAGCGTCAGCAGAGCAAGAGAAAGCAATGTTGAATGGCGGTTCATAGGTTTTCTCTTCTGATTGGGCAATCAATGTACGTGAGTGTTTATCGTAGAGGGGCGCTGATGTCAAATTTTTGCACGCGAGACACTGCCAGAATCGGTCGAAAGCAATGTCATTTGCTCAGTTCAAAAAGATCGTGGAGGGCCCTCACTGCACGCTCGGCATCACGATCGCTGATGACGCAGCTTATTCGAATTGCCGACGTCGAAATCATCTTGATATTGATGCTCTCATTTCCGAGCGTAGAAAACATTCGGGCCGCAACGTCCGGCTGGTCCATCAGCCCCGCGCCAACGATGCTTATCTTCGCGACGTCTTCATCGGCAAGTATGTCTTCCGCTCCGATCTTATTGGCAATATCTTTGAGCGCGAATTGCGCAGTGCTTAAATCGCTCCGCTTAACCGTGAAGGTGATGTCGTTGACCGAACCGCCTTCATGAAAGGCTTGAATGATCATATCCACGCTCACTCGATGTTGAGCAAGCGCGGCAAAGACCTCGCCCGCGATGCCGGGCCGGTCGGGCACTTTGAGAATCGCGAGGCGAGCCTGGTCTCGATCGACTGTAACGCCGCTCACTGGCCGGTAGATTTCCACTTCGTCAGCTCCTTTTAAGATCGTGCCATCATGATCGGGATCGAATGTGTTTCGAACTCTAACCGGGATTCTGTGTATGCGAGCGAGCTCGACCGCGCGAGGGTGAAGCACTCGAGCTCCCACTCGCGCCATCTCGAGCATCTCGTCGTAAGAGATTTCCTTCAGCAGACGCGCCGTCGGCACGATGTTTGGATCCGCAGTATAGACTCCGCTCACGTCGGTGAAGATATCGCACTGGCTTGCGTCCAGTGCCGCCGCAAGCGCCACTGCCGTTGTGTCTGAACCGCCACGACCGAGTGTAGTGACGTCGCCGTCCCGCGTCTTGCCTTGAAAGCCGGCAGCTACAACCGTGAGCCCTTCGGCAAGACACTGTCTAATTCGTTCGGTGTTTATATCGACTATTCGCGCCAACGTGTGAATGCTCTCGGTGGTGATGCCGAGTTGATTCGCGGTCAGTGAAACCGCTCGAGTGCCTGCCTCGTTTAACGCCATTGCGACTAGCGCGACCGATATCTGCTCGCCGGTCGCGAGCAAAACGTCGAGCTCGCGATGCGCCGGCGAGCTACTCACCTGATGAGCAAGCTTCGTAAGATAGTCGGTTGTGTCGCCCATAGCTGAAACAACCACGACGACAGAGTCTTCTTTCGCCGCACGCGCGATGATGCTCGCGACGTTCTTGATGCGAGCGACCGACTTGAGTGATGTTCCTCCGAACTTTTGAACGAGCATAAGAGAACCAGGAGTCAGAAGTCAGGAGTCGGAGGTCATTGTGTGAGCGTAGGATTCTGACTCCAGACTCCAGACTTCTGACTCCTGTTAATCAAACACTCTCAGCACGACTCCTACCTCTTTTGTCGTAGGCTGAGACTCGATTTCATTAATCGCATTTGCTACGTCGATCTCGCGTGCCTGGTGTGTCAGTAGAATTATCGTAGCTGGGCCTTCGCTGGGAACGCCGCGTTGAAGCAAGCTGTGCAGACTCACGTTATGAACTCCAAGCGCATGCCCTATATTACCGATCACGCCGGGCGTGTCTTCTGTTTCAAGCCGAATGTAAAACGCAGCTTTGGCTTCGGAAATCGAACAGAGCGCGGCCTCCGACGAGTCAATAACCGGTTGAAAGTAAGGCGCGAAGTCGGGAAGCCTCAACGCACTCGCGAGGTTGATCAAGTCGCCGACTACCGCGCTTGCCGTCGGCATCTGACCCGCGCCCGGCCCGAGCAACATAACTTCACCGACCGCGCTTCCGCTGATGAAGATCGCGTTGTTTGCGCCTTCGACTGAAGCGAGCGGGTGATGAATCGGAACAAGCATCGGTTGAGCTCTCACATCGAGACAGCCATCGCCGCGCCGCGCCTGGCCAATCATCTTGATTCGATAGCCGAACTCGCCCGACATCGCGATATCCAAATCGGACACTCGAGTGATCCCACGTCGATGAACCGACTCGGCGTCAACGAAACGTCCAAACGCAAGCGATGAGAGGATTGTGATCTTGTAAGCAACATCGAATCCTTCGACGTCGTTCGTTGGATCCGCCTCGGCGAAACCGAGTCGTTGCGCTTCCGCGAGCGCCTCTTCGAAACTCTGGCCACGAGCTTCCATCGCAGTGAGGATGTAGTTGGTTGTGCCGTTGAGAATGCCGGCGACGCTTGATATTTCATTCGCCTGGAGACCGCGTTGCAGCGTCGAGATCAACGGGATGCCGCCGCCCACCGCAGCTTCAAACAGCACTGTCACATTGTGCTTATGTGCAAGCTGGAAGATCTCCGATCCGTGCCTTGCGATCATCTCTTTGTTCGCGGTGACCACGTGCTTGCCGTTTTCAATGGCTCGTTTTACGAAGCCGTAAATGTGCTCGATGCCGCCCGCGACTTCGATGATGATCTCTACTTCGGCATCTTCTACCACTTCGCCAGGCTGATCGGTAACCCGCACGGAAGACAGATCGACCTCGCGCGGCTTAGCTTTGTCGCGCACAGCTACCCACTTGATTTTGAATCGTGGATCGCTCGCTAGGAGCTTGACCACGCCCGTGCCAACAGTGCCGAGACCGAGTATCCCGATCGTTATCCGTGCCATCGTTGTTGCTCCGTCGATATGCGAGAGTATCGAGCATAGTGTTTGTCGCGCGCAACGTTTGTGAGCTCAAAGCTTCACGTTTACGGTTCCGACTCGAGTGCTCGTATTCGAAACTCCAGCTTTGAACGCACGACTTTGGGCCAAAAACACGCAACTTTGACAACGATAATGGGCGCGCCTAGAATGGTTCCTCGCTTAACTACTGATGAGAATCACTAAAGTCTACACGCGAGCCGGTGACGGTGGACAAACCTCTCTTGTTGGAGGCCGGCGCGTAAGCAAGTCGAGCTTGAGAGTCGATGCATACGGGGATGTCGACGAGCTGAGTTCGGTAATTGGGCTGGCTCGCGCTTCGATTGACGACGAACAAATAGCTGAGACGCTTGGAGTGATTCAAAATGATTTGTTTACATTGGGCGCCGATCTCGCGAGCCCATCCAATATCGCCGTTCCTCGAATAGACGATGCGTTCATCAAGAAGCTTGAAGACCTGGCCGATCAATTTCTGAAAGAGCTCGAGCCATTGAAGGAATTCATTCTGCCGGGTGGATCTATCGGAGGCGCCGCGCTTCATCTTGCGAGAACGGTCGCTCGTAGAGCCGAGCGGCGGGCAGTGGCCTTGTCGGAAGCGGAGAAACTCAATCCGGCGACAGTTGCTTACTTAAATCGACTCTCGGATTTGTTGTTTATTCTGGCGCGCCTCACGAATCGACGCTCCGGCATTCCGGAAACGATGACCGACTTCAGTAAAAGGGCGAGGGACGAGCATTGAAGATCGAGGATAGGGTGTAGGTCGATGATCGATTGCTATCCTCGATTGTCAATCTTCGATTCTCGTGAGGTTGACGATGAGTTGGTTTAAGAAAAGAGGGCAGCCGGAAAAGCCGGACGAGAACGAAGAGAGAACGGTCCGCACCGAAGGACTGTTCGTCAAGTGCGAAGGCTGCGAGGAGATGCTGCTCAAGCGCGAAGTTGACGAGAATCTCAACGTCTGCCCTCGGTGTGGTCATCATCATAGAATCAGTGCCATCGATCGATTGAGGCTTACGCTCGACGACGAGGAATGGATCGAGCTCGATGCCGGATTATCTTCACCCGATCCTCTCAACTTTGTTGACACCAAAAGCTATCGCAAACGGCTCCGCGATATGCAGGAAAGCACCAAGCTGCTTGATGCGCTGATAACCGCGGAAGGCAAGATTGGCGGCGTTCCCGCCATAGTGTGCGCGATGGAGCTTGCATTTGTGGGAGGCTCGCTTGGCGCGGTCGTCGGAGAAAAAATCACTCGCGCGATCGAGCAAGCTATCCAGACCCATTCGGCGCTGGTCATTTTTTCAGCATCGGGCGGCGCGCGCATGCAAGAGGGCGCAATTTCGCTGATGCAGATGGCCAAGATATCAGCGGCACTGGCCAGATTGGATGAAGCCGGGTTGCTGTTCATTTCCGTGCTGACCGATCCGACCACGGGAGGCGTGACCGCCAGCTTTGCGATGCTCGGCGATTTGAACATAGCGGAGCCGGGCGCGTTAATCGGATTTGCCGGCCCCCGAGTCATCGAACAGACGATAAGACAGAAATTGCCGGAGGGCTTTCAACGGTCTGAGTTCCTTCTCGAACACGGGATGCTTGATGCAGTGGTTGAGAGAAAAAACTTGAAAGACTTCATTGTGGACTCGCTCGGTTTTATGAGTCAAAACGGCAAGGTGGGCCGATAGTCATCTTCGTTTGGTCTCCGTTACACCTGCTTGATGAACTTCAATGAGTCACTCAGATATTTATATTCGTTGGGGCACGAAGTGCTTGCAGCGAAGTTCGGGCTGGAAAGCATAACCCTCCTGCTGGATAAGCTCGAGCGTCCCGATCGGTCGTTCAAATCTGTAATCGTCGCCGGCACCAACGGCAAGGGATCTGTTTCGGCGATGATTGATTCGATCGCTCGGGCCGCTGGCCATCGATCCGCGTTGTTCACCTCACCGCATTTGATCTCGATTCAGGAACGAATGCGATGCTTCGGACGCGAGATTTCCGAGGAGCACTTTTCGACACTTGCTTCCAAAGTTCGTGAAGCTTCTGAAGAACTGGTTCAAATCGGTCGACTCGAATCGTTGCCAACTTTCTTCGAGCAGATCACCGGAATCGCATTGCTTTATTTTCGGCAATGCGGAGCGGATCTCGCGGTCCTCGAAGTGGGGCTTGGGGGCAGGCTCGACGCGACGAATGCAGTCGATCGAATCGTATCGGTCATTACATCTCTCGATTTCGATCATCAGAGTATTCTTGGCAACTCAATCGAAGAGATTGCCGCCGAGAAGGCCGCAATCATAGTTCCAGGAGCTCGAGCGGTGATCGGCCGCCAACATCATCAGGCAGCGGCCGAGGTTTTGATGCGCAGGTGTCTCGAGACGGGGGTACTACCTCTCTTCGCTAATCAGCCTTCGGCGATTGAGCCCGCCGGTTTCGGCAGAGTGACTTTCGACTACGAGTCTTCTCATTCGAACTACGGTCGAATCACCGTGGGTTTGAGCGGCCGGCATCAGGCTGCCAACGCTGCGGCGGCAATTGAAGCCGCCGAGCTGCTGAACGAGTTGGGATTTCCTGTTTCACGAGCGGCGATCATCGACGGGCTGCGCGAAGTGAGCTGGCCGGGCCGATTGGAATTGATCGAGGACCGGCCGTTGATCCTGCTCGACGGCGCGCACAATCCCGCCGGAGCTCGCGCCCTCAGAGTGTTTATCGATGAGTTCTGGAGCGGCCCGGTCACTCTCATTTTTGGAGCGATGGCCGACAAAGACATCGATCGCATGGCGAGCGAGCTATTCAGTGTTGCCCGAACGATCGTCTTGACTCGGGTAAGAGACGAGCGCGCTGCAGACAACGCTCGACTGGGAAGAGCGGCGCTCAACGCATCGCGCAACGTCATCTTTGCCGAGACCGTCAGACAAGCGATTTCGTGGGCTCGCAGCGTGACTCCGGACGACGGGTTGATTTGCGTGGCCGGCTCGCTTCATCTTGTCGGCGAAGTGAAGCGCCTGATCGAAGAGGCAGACTCGCAACGCGCGATGATCGGAAGGCGTGAAACGTGATGCGTGAAAATTGATTGCCTGATCGATACCTTCACTGTTTGGATACGAGTTCTACTCTCACACACCAGGCATCACGTTTCACTCGTCAGAAATCGGATCGGATGCCAATGTCACACAACTTGATCGCACGCGATTACCTTTATCGAGGCAAGATTCTCGACCTTTCAGTGAGCCGTTTCAATTCCGAAGCGAAGGGCGAGGTTCAACTTGAAATCGTTCACCACAACGGCGGCGCCGGTACAGTGCCGCTGTTTGAGGATGGTTCGATCGCGCTTGTGCGGCAGTGGCGTTATCCACTTGGGCGTTACTCGCTTGAAATCGCGGCAGGCAGAATTGAGCCGGGTCACACACCTGAAGAAACTGCGGCGCGCGAGCTCGAGGAGGAGTTGGGCTATCGCGCCGGCGAGATGAAAAAAATCGGCGAGTTCAACGTTGCGCCCGGCTACTGTGAGGAACGGATATTCGTTTATCTTGCGACGGGGCTCGAGCGCTGTTCTCAGAACCTCGATGATGACGAAGAAATCGAAGCTGTGCGAATGCCTTTTGCTGACGCGTTGGCGCTCGTGCGATCGGGGGAGATCGACGATGCCAAGTCGATTATTACCCTGCTGCTTGCGGAGCGGGTGATTGAGCAGAATCGGTAGAACGCTTTGGCCCCTTTGGATTTTGTTAGAGGCTCACGGTGAAAAAGCTAAAGAACATCCCGGTTTATTTGTGGGCTCCCTTTGCCAACCTTCTTTGGTACACGCACACCGTAGTGATGGCTACATTATCGCTATTGCTGTGGCCGTTCGATCGGACAGGCGCGTTGCAGCACTGGTGCGCCCGTTGGTGGTGCAGGCTCGTCGCCTGGAGCATATTCGCTCGCATTCGAGTTTATGGAACCGAGAACGTCAGCAAAGATCAGAACTACGTTTATATGGCCAATCACTCGAGCCTCATCGACACTCCCGCGTTGTTTGCATACCTTCCTCATCAATTTCGCATAATGGCAAAGAAAGAGCTCTTTTATGTGCCGTTCATGGGTTGGCACCTGGCGACGGCCGGCAATTTTCCAATAGATCGAAGTGATCCACGCAAAACTGCGAACAGCCTTCGCCGAGTTATCGAAGGAGTGCGAGCAGGGAAGTCGCTCGCCGTCTTTCCTGAAGGCACTCGCACACCGGACGGCAAGCTCCAGGAATTCAAGTCCGGCGCGTTCAAGATCGCCGTTCGCGCAGGAGTGCCCATCGTGCCCGTCTCCATTCGCGGAACCTTCAAGCTTCTACCGAAGACGACTCTTGCCCCGCGGCCAGGTCGAGTCGACGTGGTAATCGGAAAACCAATAGAGACCAGTGAGTACTCTGACAAAAATCTTAGCGAGTTGATCGCTCGAACGCGAGCTGCGATTCAAGCGAATCTTGACGCAGCTCCGCTGCACGAGGAACAACTCGCGAGTGCGAGGGGTTAGCTCGATTCGTCGGAAGCATTGCCACAGCCTGACTGTCGATGTTACTTCTATCTGACAATGGTCGATCAATTCACTTCGGTTGAGACCTGCCGAACGTGCGGGCTCCCGCTCAGCAACGATGAGTTCGGCTCCGGCGGAGTTTGCGTGCGATGTATTTCGTTGAGCACCACTTCAGAACCGGACAGTGCGCCAGCGGTGAGTAGTGAGCCTTTTTCTCTCGCTCCAACCGTGCAAGTCGCGCCACTCGATCCGGATCATCCGCGATGGGGTCCCTTCGCGGGCATCGCAGTCTGGTTGAGCAGCGTTCTCGCGATCATTGTGATCCCGGTGCTCGCGGTGTTCATCTGGTACTTCATCCAATCTGCGAGAAGCAAGCCTCTGCCCAACATTGTCGCGCGCGACGAGATGCTCGAGTGGTTGAAATCGCCGACTCTCTTGCTCGTACAAGTCCTTTCGACGATTGTCGCGCACTTGCTCACGATAGCGGTGTGCTGGGCTGTTGTGACTCGATTAGGCAAGCGGCCTTTCTGGTCGAGCCTGGGTTGGAATTGGGCCGGCCGGTCGGTCTGGTACTGGCTCGCATTTTCTGCGGCGGTAATCGTTGCGATACTCATCGCGTCGCAAGGACTGTCACGCGTCCTGCCACAATCGGACACAAACTCATTTTCCGAGTTGCTGAAGTCATCACAAAGTGTGCGCGTCGCGATTACAGTGCTCGCGACTTTCACCGCGCCTTTGGTTGAGGAGACTGTCTATCGCGGTATCTTGTTCTCGTCACTGCGAAGATACTTGGGACTCGTCGCAACGGTGCTGACCGTGACGGTGATGTTCACCGGAGTTCACGTCCTCCAATACTGGGGAGCGTGGGTGTCAGTAGCGGGGCTGACGCTTTTGAGCTTCAGCCTCACCGTGGTGCGCGCGAGAACTAAATCAATCCTGCCGTGTGTGTTAATTCACACTTTGAACAACGGCTTTGTTTCCGTGTTGATTCTACTGAATAAAGCTTCCTGAATCAGGCAAGCCACGATGAGCGATCGAAGTAATCCGGCGAGCGCTCGGGGTGACGTGCGTGAAACTCGAGATAACGACGACGCGCCCTTTGATAACGCGCGTCGGACGAATGAATCGGATCGTGCGGGATCTCCTGAAGGTGCCGTTCGACTTTCCACACATTGCGCTCTGAGAAGCGCCAGTCGTAGGTTCCAAGCTCATACAAGCTGGCGACTGCATAGCCGGTGATTCGGGCTGTCTCGTCTACGTAAGGTTCAAAATAGCTCATCACCAGGTCGCGAACGGTCCTGAAAACGGGCTTGCGTCCGTGAAGCCCAATGTCTCGCGAGCGCGCAATGGAACCGTATCGATTGTTTCGCTTGAACAGAAGCAGCACGTGATCCAGCTTGTCCTGCGATTCAATGCTGACCAGTAACGGCGGGTAGCCGTGCTGCTCCAAAATCCCCGCCGCCACGACCGCGCCTTCGAGGCAATGAGCACGGTTTTCCTCTAGCGTACGGCGAAAGGAAAAGCAGGTCTGCCCTTCGCGCTCGCGATTGTACGGTATTGTTTTCAGGAAACGCTGCACCTTCTCCGGCGTTTGATGAGCTTGAATGATCCGCCACTCATCTTTCAGAAAATCGGATTTGGCGGGAATCGGTTCGATCGCAGGTATCTTGAACGCTGTGTCGGTTCGTTTGCCCATTCTTGAATGTGTCGTCACTGTTTTTGATGTTGGTAGACGACGGCTTCCGCTTCTTTGAGCGGAACCGGGAAGCTCTCAACGTGAATGTACTGATTCGGATTGTCGCGAATCAACTGTTCGACCTTGCGCTCGACGGGCGCGACCCAATCGGCTTGATCCAATCCAGTGCGCACCAGTAAGTAGTCGCACTCCGCGATGCGATCGAGCATCGAAGGCTCGACAACCCATCGGACATCGATCAGAGGTTGGGCCGCTCTTCCGTGCGCGAGCAGCCGCGAATAAAGCGCGACGCTGGATGGATTGAGATACGGGAGATTGACGACCACGCCCAATACTGGCTGCCGCGCAGGTTTAGACTTGGCGCTGGTCGACTCTTCAGAGCTGAAGTTCGCGACCGTGCTAACGATCTCAGGCACACTCCAATCATTGTCGAGCGGCCGATGGTCGAAGCCGTAGTAGTTTCGCGCAAACACCATCCATCGATAACGGGGCGTGTCGATCGCCTTGCCAAAACCCGCTTGCGGCCACTGCGCATTGAAGAAGCTTACAAAAGCCCACGCCGTGATAATGGCTCCCAGAGCCAATTTCAAGGCAACTATCTGTTTCGATCTCGGGTTGCTGTGTATCCGGGCAGGAAACTCTCGAAGCCAACAGGTTGAAAGAATCGCCGCGGCCGGAAGCACCGGCACTGTATATCGAACATCTTTGTTGGCGACCAGCGCGAAGGCCGCGAGTCCGCCGATCAACCATAGATAAAGCATCACGCTTTCTTTTCTACAGCGCACGAGCGAATAACCCAGCCCCGCGACTAATAGCAACGCGAGCGGCAATTGCATCTGCATGCTTATCAGGGCATGAATGTAGAAAAAGTTTGAATCGAAACTGAACAACGGAGCTTCGTTTTCATTGACCGCCGCTCGTTGGTTCTCGCGATAGATTTCAATTACATCGGTCAGATGCGGGCCGTACCAGATTGCTGCTATCCCCAACAGTATTACAACGGCCAGTGCGAGATTGAGAATCGCGCGTTTATCGCGAGCGCGCAGGACCTGAAACACCACAAGCAATCCGGGCAAGATGAAAAAGAATGCGAAGGTCTGCTTTACCAGCATTCCGATTCCTGCCGCGATGCCGAAAGCAATTGCGTGCCGTCGCACTCGAAAGTCTTCGGCTCTGATCAGCGAGGCGAAAACAATCGTGACCATTGCAGTGAGCGGAAAATCCAGAAAGGCGTCATGAAGCAGCCATGCGCTGAAGTGATAACAGGAAACAAGCAGCGCAGGCAGCACGCTCAAGCCAACCGCAGGGTCGCCTGGCTTGGCGTAGAGCCGGCGAGAAATCCACGCGGTAGACCAGAGCAGCCCGGCTAGCGAGACAAGATTGACGCCAATCGCCGTCAGTTTCGACGCGCCGAAGATCAGGAACACTGCGGCGCTGACCAGATGCACGAGAGGAGCATAATAATGATGGCTCCTGAAGAACTCGGCCGCGAAACCGGCGAAGTCAGCGTGCGCGAGGAGCCGATAGTAATCGTATGCGAATCGAGCGTGATCCGATGGATCCCAGGCAGGAGGCGTCCGATCGCTCAGCGTCCACACTGTCGTCGATGCTGAAAGAATTACGAAGATCGAAGCTAATAAAAGTTTTTCAAGGCGAAGAGCTGACTTATCAATCGTCACGTCATCGGATGATTATCGTGAAAGGCGTTGTCCGGTCAAGAGACAGTGGCAAATCAGTTGATCTTTCCGATTGCCGCGTTCAATGCCGAAGCTGTTACGTCATTATGGGAGGCATTCCAAACCTCGCGACCGTTTTGAACCAGAATCGCCTGCGGCGTTTCATGCCGGAGTCTCAATCTTGAAGCGATCTCGTCTGAAACAGATCGCGCGGTCTGCACGATGATCAGCCTGTAGCTTAATCGATCTTTGGTATTGTGAATGTGCGATTGCAGCTCGTTGAAAGCTCTTGAGCTGATCGGGCAGGTCAGGCTGTGTTTGAAAAAAAGAACCGGCCGTCTTTCTGATTCGGCCAGCGCTTCGTTTAGTTCCGGGATACTACTCGTCTCGACCAAACGTTCCGACAAATCTCATTCGCTCCTTGTTGAAGTCAGAAACATTGTCACAACAGTAGTGCTGCTGGCGCAAGTAACCTGAAGCCGAAGGGGGCCTCATAAATATTGAAAACTGATGGGTGTGATCTCATCGTAGCAAAAAGTACGGGCCAAGAGTGAACTTGACCACAGAAATCATTTGCGTTCGCGCCGGTCGGTGATATAATCGCGCGCGCTGGCGGCGGAAGTCCCGGTGTTTCCAGTTGCGTGCTTAAAAAAGGACAAGCGCAACTGAGGCGCCGCAAGCGAATTCTCTTGTTCCAGGCGTAACGCGAGCAGCTATTTGCCGACAACCCGGCCGGGATGTCCGGGTATTACCGCTGCTCAGCTTCGCTTTCTCTCGTCACTAAACTCACTGTTCAAACTGTGGGAGCTTTCTGCGAAAGGAGAATACCATGCTGAAACGCTTTAGCCTCTGCGCGAGTGTGCTGTGTATAGCGCTTGCGTCGGTTTCAGGTTATGCACAAACTCAGCCTCAAGGGCAGGCTGACGATAACGTTCGAGGTAAACTTGGCATCAGGTCAACCACCTCGCTTGACGCACTTACCATAGGAATGTCAAGCGAGCAGATCAACGTCGATCCCGAAGCTGTCTTCGGCTCGACGCTGTTGAGAAAGTCAAAAACAAAGGGCGCGGTTCAAATTCAAGTTGCCGGTCCAAGCTGGCCGCAATGGGCGCAGAATCCGCAACACACCGGATTTTTGAGCGTCGTCGGTCAGAAGCTGAACAACATCTTGGCAAATATCGTGTACGACCCGAACGTCCCGGACGAGCAAGCGCTCAACGGGGGCGATCTGCTGGCCCACTATCAAGTGCCGCTAGTTGATGGCAACGACGTGTACATGGAATCAAAAGCGGGCAGCTACACTGCGGGGGATTACGGCACGCAGACCTGGCACCAGAACAAGTTCAGCTGGTCCGGGAGCACGCTGACCAAAGTGTGGACATTTGACAGCGACTGGACGCCTCCCGGCTCGCAGCACGATTTCTGGGAGCCCGTCTATCATGCAGTGCTCGCAAATGGTGTTGTCTACGATCCTGGCGCGGGTGGATCCATCTTCAAGCTCAACAAGAGCAACGGCACGGCGATCAAGAGGATTGTACCGGCACAATTCTTGAACCCGGATGGATCGCTCGACGCGCATACCTACACAGTCAGTCCGCTCACGGCCGATAGTAGTGGTAACATCTACTACAATGTACTCAAGTTGCAAGACAACGGCAACTTTTATCACAACGACGCGGTTGACTCATGGCTGGTGAAGGTCGCGCCTGATGACACTGTAACCACGCTGAGTTACACTGGGCTTAACCCCGCCGCGCCACAGCCGACCGACCAGTGCTTCAATGCATTCAGCACCAGTCAGTTGCCGTGGCCTCCGAGCCCGACTGCGATTCCGCCTACGGTCACCTGCGGATTGCAACGCGTAGCTATCAACGTAGCACCGGCGATCGCTCCGGATGGAACCATCTACAGTATAACCCGGGCGCAGTTCATCAGCCGCTATGGCTATCTGGTGGCTATTAACCCCAACCTCACCTTGAAGTGGGCGACATCGCTGCGAGGTGATGACACTGTGCCGGGCGACTACTTTTCAGGCGGGTACATGGCCGATGGATGCGGTGTGCCGGCCTCAGCAGGCGGACTGATTCCGCCGAATGGCGCGCCAGGCGGTTGCCGCGTCGGCGCGCGTTTGGGCGTAGATCCGGCGACCAATCGTCTGGGCGGCGGACGTGTCCTCGATGATGAATCTTCTACGCCGGTGGTCGCGCCCGATGGCAGTATCATCTTCGGCGCTTTCACGCGTTACAACTACGATCAAGGCCACCTCATGCGGTTTAGTTCCACGGGGCAGTTCCTGTCCTACTTCAACTTCGGATGGGACATCACTCCTGCGATCTACCAACATGACGGGACGTACTCGATCGTGACCAAGAATAACCATTACAACGGACTGGCGCCGTATGTCGATTGTCCCGATCCAACGCTGTGTCCAACGGAACGTAACACCACTACGCCGGCCACGCCTGAACAGTACTTTGTGACTCAGCTCAGCCCGACCGGCACGAACGGTCTGATGAACATCGAGTGGAGCTTCCAGAACACCAACACCTTGAGCTGCACGAGAAATTCGGACGGGACCATTACCTGTGTCTCGGATCATCCGAATGGCTTCGAGTGGTGCGTCAATGCTCCGGTGATTGATGCGAATGGTGTGGTATACGCCAATAGCGAGGATGGCAATCTGTTTGCGATCAACCAGGGAGGCACCCTTAAGCAAAAGATCTTTCAGCAACTAGCGCTGGGAGCGGCTTACACCCCGGCTTCTCTTGGCGGTGATGGCAAGATCTACTCGCAAAACGCTGGTCATCTTTTCGCAGTAGGTAAGTAGCGACCAGCAGTCGAATGAGTCGATGATGAAGTGGCCTCCGGCTGCAAAATATCAAACCGGAGGCCGCTTTTTTGTTATTCATCATCGAGCCAGTAGTGAACCGGAAGCGATAAGATTGGATAACGCTTGCGCAACTCTTCTACTCGATCAGCATAGTCAGGTTTCGGTATCAGACCTTCGAGCATTTGGCTTCTCAGCTTGCGAATTTCATATCGATATAAATCATTGACGAAGTCATTTGCAAATTCAGGAGGGGTTGTTTCTAAAGGAAGAATCCCGTGGTGAGCTAACTGCTCGAGCACTTCGACTCGATACTTGAACGCCATTTTTCGTCACAGACAACTACGCAGATTCTATCCAATCGGCGTATGCTCAAGCCGCGTGAAACCAGCCTTGATTGCCCGACTTACTACCTTCGCGGAATCATCGCCGCCGAAGTCGCGTCCGCGCAACGCAATCGAGACTTTGCGAGGCCCTTTGACGATGGTGATGAATAATCGATCGCTCGCGCTGTCGTAGAACGTGCCCGAGAGCGCTTTCGAATCCACTTTCCTAATTTCAGTTTCTACCCTCGCTTTCATCGTGCGAACGTCCATCTGGCCTCCTGTCGGCAGCGCTAGTAGTTTGAAACTCGCACTCATTCTAGCATAACGCTTGACGGCCACTCCGCCGACAACACAATGCGACCGCTTGACTAAAGACACAAAACAGATAGAATCGGGCGGCCTATGATCTGCGCTACACATCATGCTTGTCGGCGCTGATCCTCATTTGTTTATCGATGAACTCAACTGAAGAAGACTCGCTGCGGGATTGGATTGCGTTGAGCTTTGTGTCCGGAGTTGGCTCGCGGACCGCAGCAACATTGATTGACAGATTCGGGACGCCGTCGCTTGCACTGGATGCAAGCATTCCGAGTCTTGAAGCGGCAGCGTGCAAGCGCGACACGATTGAAGCCATCAAGAGCGGCGAGCCGCGTGAAAAAGCGGCTCGCGAACTCGAAGAACTGGGCCGAATCGGCGGCGAAGCTCTAACGCTCGCCGATGATCGCTATCCCCGACTGCTTCGCGAGACCTACGATCCGCCAATCGTCATTTATTGCCTGGGTGATGTGGCGACCGCAATGGCGCAACCCGCCATTGCGATAGTCGGATCACGTCATTGTTCGACCTACGGTCGAAATGTTGGTGAAAAACTTTCACGCGAGCTTGCCGAGCGAGGCGTCACAATCGTTTCGGGCCTCGCTCGTGGAATCGATTCTGCTGCGCATCGAGGCGCACTTGAAGGCCGAGGTCTGACCGTCGCGGTCATGGGTACGGGACTGGATGCCGTTTATCCCAAAGAAAATCGAAAGCTCGCGGCGAAGATTGTCGAGCAGGGAGCCCTTGTGACGGAGTTTCCCCTTTCAACGCCCCCAGTATCGCAGAACTTCCCCTTTCGAAATCGTGTGATCAGCGGATTGTCTCTTGGGGTGATGGTGGTTGAGGGCGCAGAACGAAGCGGATCGTTGATCACCGCGCGGCTTGCTTACGAGCAGGGACGCGACGTGTTCGCGGTGCCGGGAAACATCACGTCCGCGAAAAGTTTTGGACCAAACTACCTGATCAAGGATGGGGCGAAGCTGGTTCAGACCTGGCGAGACGTTGTCGAAGAATTGCCCGACGATTTGAAAGCTCCTATCCTTTCGTCCGAGCGCGGCGAAACTCGCGCGAAGCAGATCGTCGTCGATGATGTGAACTTGTCTGATTCGCAGAAACGTGTGTTGAAAATGTTGAGTACTGATGAGCCGGTTCACATCGATCAGCTGATTACGAAGTCCGGCCTGGACTTGGGCGGGTTGATGGGAGCGCTGCTGGAGTTGGAGATGACGGACCGAATACGGCAGCTTCCCGGAAAGTGTTTTGTGAAGAGAATGTAGATATCGGTGGATTCTTATTCACGTTCTTGCCCGGCTACGGTCGTGCTATGATCAGGTTTGTAAGGCATAACCTCATTCCAGTATCGAGAAGGAAATGTCGATGTCAGTTCAATACAAAAAGCATTTTTTCAATGTCGATGAATACTACCGAATGGCTGAGGTCGGTCTTCTTTCCGAGGATGATCGCGTTGAGCTGATTGAAGGGGAAATCGTTGAGATGAGTCCAATTGGCAAAACTCACGGTGGTACAGTAAAACGATCAAATAGATTTCTTAATTGGAAGCTTGGGGACTCCGTAATTGTCAGCGTTCAGGATCCGATTCGCCTAAATGATTTCTCAGAGCCGCAGCCGGACCTTGCATTGCTCAAACTGCGCAAGGACTTCCATGCCAACTCGCATCCCGGACCAGAGGAGGTGTTGGTGGTGATCGAGGTCGCGGACACGACTGTGAACTACGATCGCAACGTTAAGCTCCCGCTGTATGCTCGTGCGGGAATACAGGAAGCGTGGTTGATGGTTTTGGCGAAGGGAGTCATAGAAATTCACTCACAACCCAGAAATGGAAAGTACCAAAAAGTCCAACGACTGAAGCGAGGTAAGACCCTGGTTTCATCCGCCATTCCGGGCTTCTCGTGCAAGGTCGAAGACCTTCTGGGCTAAGCAAAGTACATCGAGTGTCTCTATCTTTGCCCGCACTCCGTGAACTGGTGTCGTCAGTCTTCCTGCTTGACATCTCAAAACTACGGCCTGTACAGTCGCCATTTTGGAGGTACGATCAGAAAGCCGTCCTAGCATGTTCGCTTTGACTTGCCGAGTGATCTTTCCATTATGTCAAAGGCATTAGTCGTAGTTGAGTCGCCTTCGAAGGCAAAAACAATAAATAAATACCTCGGGTCCGGTTACAAAGTCGTTGCTTCGGTGGGCCACATCAAGGACCTTCCCAAGAAGGGAATTGGCATCGATTTCGACAACGACTTCGAGCCCACATATGAAGTAATTCCGGGCAAGGAAAAAGTTATTCGCGAGCTCAAATCCGCGGCAAAGGACGTAGATACTATTTACGTCGCGACCGACCCCGACCGTGAAGGCGAAGCAATAGGCTGGCATATCAAAGAAGAACTAGAGGGGCGGGGCAAGACTCGAAAGACCGTCCGCCGCGTGATGTTCAATGAGATTACCAAGTCGGCGATCCAGGAGTCGTTCAAGAATCCCACCGACATTGACGAAAACCTGGTCAACGCTCAACAGACTCGTCGCTTGTTGGATCGAATCGTAGGCTATCAAGTTAGCCCGTTGCTTTGGGACAAGGTCAGACGCGGACTCTCAGCGGGGCGCGTTCAATCGGTGGCTCTAAGATTGGTCGTCGAGCGCGAGCGCGAGATTCTGGCATTCGTCTCAACCGAGTACTGGACCATCATCGCGAATCTCGCCGCCAAGCTGCCGCCAGCCTTTGACGCGCGCCTGTTCAAGATCGACGAGCGATCGGTCAAGGCTTCAGACTTCGGCGATGAACTCAAGCCAACCGAAGTGCACATCAAGGAGGAGAGCCAAGCCAGGGAACTCCTGGCCGAACTCGAGCGTCAGCAATTCATCGTTGCGTCGGTCACCACCAAAGAAAAGAAGCGCAATCCGGTTCCGCCTTTCATCACCTCGAAGCTTCAGCAGGAAGCTTCACGCAAGCTGCGCCTCCCTGTTCGCAGGACTATGCAGTTGGCCCAGAAACTTTATGAAGGCATCGAAATCGGCGACGAAGGTTTAGTTGGGCTGATCACGTATATGCGAACCGACTCGACGCGCGTGGCGGATTCGGCGCTCGCTGAGGCCCGCGATTTGATCGCCAGTCAATTCGGAGCCGAGTATCTTCCGGAGAAGCCAGTAGTCTACCGCTCGAAGAAGGGAGCGCAAGACGCTCACGAAGCGATTCGGCCGACCTCCGCGTCACGCACGCCTGATTCGGTTTCTTCGTTTCTCAGCAAAGACGAACTGGCTCTGTACAAGCTCATCTGGCAACGCTTCGTAGCTTCACAGATGATGCCCGCGCTCGTGGATCAAACGACTATCGACATAAACGCAGGCCCGCGATACGTGTTTCGCGCGACCGGATCGGTCATCAAGTTCAACGGATTTCTCGCGGTCTACGAAGAAGGCAAAGACGAGAAGGACGAGGAAGACGAGGAACAGACTCGTAAGTTGCCGCTGGTCGAAGAAGGCGAGCATTTGACGCTCAACAGCATCACAGACGAACAGCATTTTACCGAGCCCCCTCCGCGTTACACCGAAGCAACCCTTGTGAAGGCTCTCGAAGAGAAGGGAATTGGCCGCCCTTCGACTTACGCTTCAATCATGACGGTCATCCAGGATCGCGAGTACGTCGCGCGCAAGGAAGGTCGCTTTTATCCGAGCGAGCTGGGTACGATCGTGAACGATCTGCTTGTGGGAAGCTTCGACGATCTGTTCAACGTTCAATACACGGCCCACATGGAGGAAGAGCTGGACGAAATCGAAGAAGGCAAGATGGTGTGGACCGAAGCGCTGGCAGAGTTCTACGAAAAATTTACAAAGGATCTCGAGACTGCAAAGCGGCATATGCCCGACGTTAAGCGTCGAGAGATTCCGACCGACGAGATCTGCGAGAACTGCGGTTCGCCGATGGTCAAAAAATTTGGAAAGTTCGGCGAGTTTCTTGCTTGCACGAATTATCCGGAATGCAAGTCCACTCGAGACATTCCCAAGCCGCACGACGAAGCCGGTGAAGAAGCTCACGCTGAAGCTGCCGAAGAGACGTGCGAGAACTGCGGCAAGCCGATGGTGTTGAAGCGCGGCCGCTTCGGACAATTTCTGGCTTGCACCGGTTACCCTGAGTGCAAGACGACTCGCAAGATTCAAAAGGGCGGGAAGTTCGCAGCGCCCGACGTTCAGTTGGAAGAGAAGTGCCCGCAATGCGGAAACAATCTGGTTCTCAAGCAAGGCCGCTACGGTCCGTTTACGGCTTGCTCAAATTATCCAAAGTGCAAATACATCAAGCAGGAGACCACCGGAGTCGGTTGTCCCGACTGCGGCGAAGGCGAACTGGTCGAGAAGCGAAGCAAGCGCGGCTCATTCTACGGCTGTTCCAGATATCCGGCTTGCAAGTTCACGATGCGAGACAAGCCGGTCGCGCAATCGTGTCCAAAGTGCGGCGCTCGTTACCTTGTTGAAAGGGTAAGCAAGGATGGCTCGCGGGAGCTTCAATGCATCGCCGAAGGATGTGATTACCGAGAGCAACTGCCCGACTCAAGTGTTGAGTCTGATACCCAACCCGCACGTCAAACCGCTTGAGTTCCGTCACTCCACACGCGGCGGGCCTTCCTCTATTCGAGCTCGCAATTCATCACTAGAGGACGTCCACTTGCTCTCGAGCCACCACGTCGCTCCAGCTCGAATGTAGGACGCGACTTTCTTAGCGGCTTGCTTGCGGTTTGTACCCGACGTCTCGCCACCGGCGATGATGTCGAACTGAGAAGTCTGCTCGCGATGTTTGTCGACGTACTCTTTCAACTTCTTGATCTCAGCAGCGGTCATTCGAGACATGCTCTTGTACTTTTGCGGAATTATTCCGTCCCACCTGATAGCTCGCTCCATTGACTTCGGCTTCTGCCAAACGCCCGGGACCCAAATCGGAATGCGCGGTGATTGAACAACCGCCGGCTGCATGCTCATCTCCTCGACTTTGTAGTGCTTACCGCTGAACGTGACGGGCTTGCCGGTCCATAAGCCTGTCAGAATAGACAAGGCTTCGTCCAGCTTTTGCGCTCGAACTCTAATGTCCATCGGCTCGCCGACCTTGAAAAACCCGCCGTCGTCTTCAGCGGCGCCGAGACCCACGCCAAGAATCAAACGGCCCTTTGACAGGTGGTCGATGCTCAAAGTTTCGCGAGCGAGTTTCCAGGGACGTCTTCGTGGCACCGGCGTTATCATCGTCCCGATCCGAATGCGTGTCGAGCGCATAGCCATCACAGCCAAAGCTACCCATGGATCGAAGTAGGGAAAGTCGGGAAAGTCTTTTGAACCGACCGCAATCGCATCTGAAATGAACAGTCCGTCCCATCCCGCCTCTTCGGCCACTTCAGTGAGGTCGCCGATCGTTGCCACATCGAAAGCATCAATGACGAATCCATATTTCATTCAAGCCTCCTTTGTCGCGTTGGCAACTGCGTTCAATAGCACAATAAGAAATACTTCCGACGTCTTATGTCATGTTTTATCACGCATTTGAAAAACATTCTCCGACGCGACAAACCGAAATGCAAATTCCCGCATCAAAGGCGCCGATGCTTTACAATGCGCCGAGCGCTGCTGTAGGCTTAATGCCTAGAGTCAGTAGCTCCTTTCGTGAACCTCGGGGCGGGTGAGGAACCAATGCTTTCGCTAAACAGATTCAAGTATTCCGGCCGCGGGATCGCGCTTTCGCCTAACTGGCTTCAGGAATTCTTTCGGCGCTACACATTTCTCTCACTTGTTGCGCTGTCGGTAATCGCGGGAATGATGTTCGGCGCGACTGTCGCGTATCAAGCCAGCATGACCGAGCAAGCGCAGGAAGTTGCGGGTCTTGCCAATTATCGCCCAAACCTGGTCACTCGCGTGATCGCCGACGACGGCAAGACTGTAGTTGGCGAGTTCTCACTCGAACGCAGAATTCCCGTCACTTACGATCAAATTCCACCGACAATGAAGAACGCGATCTTCGCCATCGAAGACGACCGCTTCTTTCAACACATCGGCGTTGATCCGATTCGCATAATCACAGCGGCGTTTAAGAATGTTCTCAAGAGTCGTAAGGCGGAAGGCGCTTCGACGCTTACTCAACAACTCGCAAGATCGTTGTACCTCACCCCCGAGAAAACATACACACGAAAAATCAAAGAGATTCTTTTTGCGCTGCAGATCGAGCGTTATTACACCAAAGAACAAATTATGGAGATGTATTGCAACTACATCTTCCTTGGCGGCGGTGCTTACGGCTTCGAGGCAGCCGCACAATATTATTTCTCGAAATCGCTTAAAGACCTGACGCTCGAAGAAGACGCGTTGCTCGCAGGGCTTCCAAAAGCGCCCAGCCTTTACTCTCCCACTCGAGATGAGAAAGCCGCGCTTGATCGTCGCAATGTCGTCCTCTTCCGTATGCGCGAAGAAGGCTACATTACAGACGAAGAGTACAATCGCGCCCGACAAACCAGAATTAACCTGAATATAAGCCCGCCGCAGAACGCGAATAACTCGATCTTCGGCTACTTCGTCGAAGCCGTGCGACAGGAGTCAGAAGAGACTTTCGGCACCTGGCAAACTCAAACCGGCGGGATGAATATTTACACGACGATTGATCCTGTGGCTCAACGCGAGGCCGTGCGCGCGGTTCGAAAGGGACTTCACGCTTACGAAGATCGCCACGGCAAGAAATGGCGAGGCAAACTCACAAACATCCTCGACCAAAAACCGCCCGCCGAGCTCGCCCACTATTCACATCCGGATTGGATGGGTGACTACGTTCCAGGTGAGTACATCTATGGGCTCGTTATGAGCGTGGGTTCATCGAGCTCGGAGATTCGATTCGGCGATTACAAAGCTTCGCTCACCGATGCGGGGACAAAGTGGGCGGGTGGCGCGCCATCGAGACTGCTTCGCAAGGGTGATCTTGCGGTCTTCAAAGTCAACAAGGCAGACAACGAAAAGAAAGTGCTCGACGTCGCGCTCGACCAGTTGCCCTCCGTTGACGGCGCTTTGATATGTTTGGAATCGAAGACAGGCGACGTAAAAGCGATGGTGGGCGGCTACGACTTCGCAACGCGCAAATTCAATAACTCAACTCAAGCCGAACGGCAAACCGGGTCAACCTTCAAGCCGTTCATCTATGCTGCGGCGGTTGAGAACGGTTTCACGCCGGACACGATTGTGAGCGCCGAACCGTTTGTCGATCCGGGGACTGGGTGGTCGCCAACTAACTACGACGGCTCGGGGGGCGGGGGCATGCTGCCACTGCGATCCGCGCTTCAGCAGTCGATCAATGTGGTTGCAGTCCGGTTGCTGTCGATCGTCGGCGTCGATAAAGGCGCGGACATCGTCAAACGTTTCGGCTTGCCCAATCCAATGAAGCGGGTCCTGCCTTCAGCACTTGGAGCGACCGAAGAACCACTGCTCGATATGGTCAGCGCCTACTCGGCGTTTTCAAATCAAGGGGTTCGCGTGAAACCTCACTTGATAAAGCGAGTCACCGATGCCGACGGCGATGTAAAACAGGAATGGAAGGCTGAATCCTACAAAGTCATCTCGCCATGGGTTGCGACTCAAATGCAGATAATGATGCGAGGAGTCGTCACCGGCGGCACTGCGGGTTCAATGATGGCAAACAAGGAACTCGCCAAGCGGATGATCTGCGGCAAGACAGGAACGGTAAATGATTTCACTGATGCCTGGTTCATCGGTTACACGCCCACTTACACTGCAGGGGTATGGATTGGTTATCCGGGACTGAAGAAGACACTCGGCAATAAGGAAGCGGGCTCGGTAGCAGCGCTGCCGATGTGGATGCACTTCATGGAGAAGTTTTTGAAGGACAGGCCGAACGACCAGTTCCCGAAGAATGTGCAACCTGACAAGGAAGTCCTTGCGCGAAGAGCTGAAGCCGAACGCGCGATTCGAGACGAACAGGAGACTGAAGCATCTCACGCAAGTGATGAGATGAGCGACAAAGCCAAGAGCGTCGGTCAGGATGAGGAGACTCCGAGCAAGGAGTCAAGAGACCGTCAGGCGCCGCGGCTTGTTGAACCTGAAGGCGGACCTACCCGGCCACCTCGCGTCGAACGTCCCAGACCACAGACTGACGATCCATTCCGTCCGCCACCGGCGCTTAAGCGCGACGACCGCGACAGAACCAACGACAAGGATGAAAAAAAGAAACGCGGGAAGAACGGCTAGGGCTGATTCGCGATCCGCTCACCTACAACGAACTTAGAAATCGCGAACGACCACGGTTCCGGACAAGAAGTCTTGCCAGCCACGATGCTTGCGGTTGAAGGCCGCCCAAACAATTCCGACCATCGCGGGCATCGCAGCCATAAAGTAGCCGGCTGTTCTCAGCAAAGCTCTCGAAGCAGACGGCGTTTCGAAGCTCAGTTCATCGACCACCCGAGTGTTAGTCAGCATCATTCCAAAAGTCTTACCGCACAAGCTCTGAGTCAGGGCCAGATAAAAGAACGTCACCAATAGAACAATGCCAGCGGTTGCGACCCTGGTTCGCGCTTGAGAGAAGGCGCCATCAGATATGCTTACGATCGCCAGGAACGGCGAACAACTCAACGCCAGCGCGATCAAATCCACGACGTTGATTACAACGTGAGTCATAATCGAAGGACTCTCGTTCTTTTTGAATTCAGCGCTCAGTGCCTTGTCAACTTTGCGAATCTCCGCCTCGAGATAATCAAGCGGCTCGAGATCGTCGATGGTTGAGGTGGGGGAAACTATTCGTGCGGTCTCGACGTGAGATGGCGCCGAGACTTCCTTCGGTGTTGGCGCGATCATCGTTTGTTGCGCATTCTCAGTCACATTCTTTTCAACGCGAGTGGGTTTAACGACCGGAGCTTGTCCAATGTCGGGTGCTGGAACAGGCTCGGGTTCCGGCTTCGTTTCAACCTCGGGAGCGGGCGCTAACGCTCGAGCCGTAGCTTGTCGATCAATCGAAAGCGACATCGGAGTTTGTATCGGCCGTGCGGGTTCAATCTTTGGTAATGCAGCGCGGCTGGCATTTTCGCTCGCACGTCTAACGCGCGTTAGTGCGGCCTCGACGATATTGGTGCTGCTTCTCCGAGCTGCGCTAACCGCCTGCGGCTGCTGTCGGACCGATTCAGCGAGAATGGATGCGCCGCGATGAATATCACCGCTACCGTAGGACGTCGGCCGTTCGTCGTATCTGGCTGCGCTCAGCCCCTCAGATGAGGTAACGTCAAAAGAGCTGGCGATCTGTTCGCTTGGAGTCTCGAGCTGCGCGGCGGGAGTATTTCGCTTTGCTCTGATCGCCCTGACTTTTTCATTTAATTCAATCCTCCAGGCTGGGAGGACAGGCGAAGCGTGATCGGGTTGCGGCGCAACGCGAACTCTTTTCGGGAATTCCAGCAGTCTTGAATCTGTGGACGCTCGACCTCTTCTCGATGTTGCACGATGACACCTTGGACAGCGTGTCAACGTTTTTGCAAACTCATGTCCGCAACCATGACATTTCATGCGAAAAGTACCTCGATTTGTTTAGGGGGGCGTCCTGGGTGATTCGGGCGCGATACTAACAGAAATTTGACGCGGAGGTCAACACCAAATATTGTATGAGTTTGTAATTAATCTACATCATCTGGATGCAGTGCGCAGACGAGAGACAGTCCGGCAAGCCGGGAGCCGAAACGACTTGACACATCGAACGGTAAACTAAACTCTACTCTTTCGAGGCAACCTTGCGTGATGGGCCGCCGGTCGCACCAGCCGCGCCTGTAACCGTCTCCTCAACCGGCGAAGAAGAAAGACCCAGCGCCCTTCGAACATCCGCGTCAACACGCGCTGCGACTTCGCGGTCGGTCTTGATCAGGTTCTTAGCGTTCTCACGGCCCTGCCCAAGTCGCTCACCCTTGTAGCTGAACCATGCGCCGCTCTTTTCTACAATCTTGTGTTCAACCGCAAGATCAAGCAGGTCCCCTTCTCGCGAGATTCCTTCGCCGTACATTATGTCGAACTCGGATTCCTTAAACGGGGGCGCGACCTTGTTCTTTACCACTTTCACTCGCGTGCGATTACCGACCACTGAGTCACCGTCTTTAATTGAACTGATCCTTCGAATGTCGAGCCTTACTGAAGAGTAAAACTTCAACGCGCGGCCTCCCGTTGTGGTCTCGGGATTGCCGAACATAACCCCGATTTTTTCGCGAATCTGGTTGATAAATATCAGGCAGGTGTTTGACCGAGACACAACCGCGGTCAGCTTTCTCAAAGCCTGTGACATTAGCCGTGCCTGAAGCCCCGGAAGCGAATCTCCCATCTCGCCCTCAAGCTCTGCCCGCGGCACAAGCGCCGCAACGGAGTCGATCACCAGTACGTCAACTCCATTCGAGCGCACCAGCGCTTCGGCAATCTCGAGCGCTTGCTCTCCCGAATCAGGCTGAGAAATGAACAGGTCATTTACGTTGACTCCCAGCTTTTCGGCGTACTTCGCGTCCATAGCATGCTCGGCGTCGATGTAAGCCGCTACGCCGCCGGCCTTTTGCGCTGAAGCAACTATGTGAAGGGCAAGTGTCGTCTTGCCGCCAGACTCGGGGCCGTAGATTTCGACGATTCTCCCGCGAGGAACACCGCCAATTCCAATCGCCGCATCAAGGCTCAAGCAAGAAGTTGAGATCGCCGGCACGTCGACAACTTTTCTCTCGCCCAGCCGCATAATCGATCCCTTGCCGAATTGCTTCTCGATGCTTGCAATCGCCATGTCCACAGCGCGGCTTCGCTCTGTTCTGTCGTCAGCCATTTCGAATTTCCTTTCTATTAAGTGAGTCGACCCAGATAAGAACGCACACTATAGCACACTTAAAAACCAACTTCCCAAGCCAAATATGCAATTATGTTAGCGAAGCTACGCCCGCTGGTAACTTGTGAGGATCAGTGGCATCGATTAATGAATGAATCCCAATCGTACAGCATTACGTACTGTAAAAGGCGAGTTTAGTCTTTCGAATCGGGAAATATCGCAATATATAAGACACCAGGCGACGAGTTCAAAGGACGTAGGCAACCTCTTGGCACGGAGGTTGCACAAATGCATTGCGACCGAGCAGGAGTGCGCGGGAGAACTAGCGGCAGCGTAGAGCCGCTGAAAAGTTTCTTTGAAACAAATTAAGGCGGGTCGCGTTTAGCCCCGTGAAATGTCGTCGCTCGACAGTGGTAGCAGCGACTGACGACGAAGGATGAAAGATTTGAATCGAGTTCAGAACAGACACTGGGGTGGGTGAACAAAATGGCTAAGAACATCAATGCTAGACGGATGCAAAACCGAACCGAAGTTGCGACGGCCAACTGGTCGGCGCTTGATGCCAATGAATTGAAATCAATCGTGCGTGACGGCATGGTCGCGATGAACATGACTGAGCGCGAGGAATTCATCGGAACGCTGGGGTCCGAATTGAGGCGAGAAGGGTTGAATATGAGAGCGTACCTCGTTCCTCTGGGTATACCGGGCCGCAGTCCTGAAGATTTGACGCCGACCGAGATCGCTCACGTGGTGCGCTTTCTCAAGCTGAACGTTCCGAAGGCAATGCCTGCTATCGAGCGTTCGCTGGCTCGTTACGCGGTGTTCACTGCGGACGACGGTCGCGGCGGACACAAGATCGCTGCATAGCTTCGGTGTTCATTAAGGGGATTTAAGAATACCCGCCGACTCCCGTTTGAGTCAGGCGGGTATTCTCTTATCCGAGCTTTCTCTTTTTTTAGAAGTCTCCTCACGTTGAGTTGCCCGAGCCAATGTGCCTCAGTTGGACGAGTGTGATGTGGCCATTTTGCTTCTTAAGCGCGATTCCGTTTGACCCCGCTTCTCAATCTTTGAGACGTGCGGTAGTATTCTTGCGCAGGTTATAGTCATCCACGGTTCAGTCCATCATAAATACGTAAGAATGTTTAAGACCCTGGTTGTAGCATCGCTGATCCTGCTCGCCGCGTTAAACGGCGCCAATGTTGCCGCACAGCAGATAAGCGATTCAAGAACGCCGTCGTCGAATCCCGCACTCGCCCGCGCACAGCACCTTCTTTCGCTCATCGCCGCCCGGCAAGAGGATGCGTCGGCACAGCTTAAACAGGCTCTGTCTGATGAAAACTGGTATGTGCGCGGTGAAGCAGCCAGTGGACTTGGAAGACTGGGAGATCCATCGGCTGCGGGCTCTCTGCTGCCGCTTTTGAAAGATGAAAGTTGGTTCGTAAGAGCCTCTGCTCTTGAAGCGATTTCCAAGCTTGGCGCAATGGCGGACATTAGTGCCTTTCAGGATTCGCTCGCTTCTGATGACGGTTACGCAAGAGCCAGAGCGATAGCTACCTCTTCGATTGGCGGGAACCCCGCAGTCGAGGGTTTGATCAAGGCTCTTGGCGACAGAGAACAGGTTGTTAGACGAGCCTCGGTAAGGGCGCTGGGTGATTTGAAGTCAACGGCAGCCGTTGATGCGCTGATTGCGCTTTTGAAGGATGAGGACCCGAGGATCCGCAAAGCAGCGGGGCTTGCGCTGGGTCAAATCGGCGACAAGAAAGCGGCGAGCGCGGTTCAGACTGCGGCTTCTGAAAACAATGATTGGGAATACTCGGTCGCGCTTTATCGTCTGGGGAATCACGACGAACTAGATAAGGTTACCGCGGCTTTGCACAGTCAGTACGACGATGCTAAAGAGCTTGCGCTCGAAAGTCTGCTGGACTTCGCCGACAACCGCGCGCTTCCGGCGCTGGTTGGGCTCGCTGCCGAAAACCAGTCTGCCACCAAAACAGCGGTGTCAATTCGCGTTAAGCTAGCGAGCGGGCTTGGAGCCTTTAGCGGTGAAGAAGCTGCATTGGCGCTAATCAATTTTCTCGCCGACCCTGAACCCAGCGTGCGAGCCGCGAGTGTTTCGTCACTCGCCAAACTCACGAAGCGTGATCCGAAGAGCGATCTTTCACAGCGTTCGCTCATTGCGCTTGTTGGAGCGCTGAAAAAGGAGAATTCACCGGTCGTCGTGACCGCGATCATTGAGACTCTCCCCGAGTTTGATCACAATCGGGCCGCCGATTTGTTACTCGACACGCGAAACACCGAAGGCAAGTTTAGTCCATCAATCGTATTAGCGCTCGCAAAAGCCGGCGTCACTGCCGAGAGCGAGGCTTCGCAGCTGAGCGCCGGCGGCGTAGCGGAACGCGTCCGTGCCGCCGATCGACTGGCGCGGCTTGGCGATTCAAGAGCGGTGGCGCCGTTGATCGAAGCGCTCAGCGCAAAAGAAGTCGCGGTGAAAGTCAAAGCGGCGCAAGCGCTTGGCTCATTGAGGGACCGCAACGCCGTCGAACCATTGATAGCCGCCTCGCGCTCGCCTGAAGCCGCGGTGCGAGCCGCTTCGATTGTCGCTCTGGGATTGATTGGAGATCACACCGCGGCCGACGCGCTATTTGTCGCGGCTCGAGATAGCGACTCGATAGTTCGCGAGGCGTCCGTCGCGTCGCTGTCGGCATTCGGCATATCAGTCGAAAAGGTCACGCCCGATCTAACAAGCTCAAACTGGCAGGTGCGAGCTGCAGCGGTTACGACTCTGGCGCGCCTGGGAGATGCGAATGCGGTTTCGTCGATAAGCCTGGCACTCAAGGACCGTGATATACGTGTTCGCTCGGAAGCGGCGCGCGCGCTCGGCTCTTTCAATGATCGAAACGCGACTGACGCTTTGCTTGGCGCGTTGCATGATCAAAGCGCGGACGTTCGAGTCGAAGCTACGTTCTCGCTTGGAAGACTAAAAGATAATCGCGCGCTCGCTCCGCTGACATCGCTGCTCGGCGACCGCGATCCGCGGGTGAGCCTTGCAGCCGCGGAATCGTTGGCTCGCCTGCAAGACCCGCGAGCGACGCGAGTGCTGATTGATTCGTTATCTAATGCTGACTGGCGAGTCCGTTCCCGAGCGAGCCAGGTATTGGCGCGTGTGGCGACCGAAGGCCTTCTCGATCAAGCAGCGGGACCGCTTGCTGCCGCGCTTTCAGATCGTGATCCGGTTGTGCGCTACTACGCGTCCGAAGCCCTGGTCGGAATCGGCCCGAAGGCAATTCCGTTTCTCATTGAAGTCTTCCACGCACACCGAGAGGCCGACCGCGATCGCGCCGCGCGTGTTTTGTGGCGAATCGGCGCTCCCGCGGTGGAACCGCTGGTTGCGGTGCTGCAAGAGAAAAGCGCTACACCTGAAATGCGCACGGCTTCGGCAAGCGCGCTTGGAATGATCGGAGATCCCCGCGCGGTGAAAGGTCTTGTGCTTCTGCTTCGCGATGAACGTTATTTTGTCCGTCAGCGAGCGGCGCAAGCGCTTGGCCGTATTGGCGAACCGGCCGTCGATATGTTGTTGGAGATGGCGAACTCATCCGTCCCGGCAACTCGGGAAGCGGCGGTCGAAGCGCTCGGCACCACGGCTTCCAAACGCGGAATCGACAGAACGATTGAACTGCTATCGGATTCTAATCCTAACGTACGCTCAGTTGCGGTTCGAGCCTTGGGAGAGACTGCGAGTGAACGCGCGATTCCTCCGTTGATTGCGCTTCTTAGAGATGAATCGAGCGCGTTACGCAGCCAGGCTGCCGCCTCACTTGCCAGGCTTGGTTACATTGCCGTTCCCAGTTTGATTTCGGCTTTGAAAGATTCGAGACCTTCCGTGCGTCAGCTCTCCGCCGAAGCGCTTGGAGAGATAGGCTCGCGCGAGGCTGTTGCGCCGCTGATCGCGTTGATCACTTCGGATCAATCCGGGGCGAGGCCCGAGGCGATCGAGGCTCTTGGGAAGATCGGCGATTCCTCCGCGATCGCGCCTATCCTTTCTATTTCTCGAACTGGTTCTGTTGCAGTGCGGAAAAAAGCAATGCTCGCGCTGGCGGGCTTCCGTGACGGCCGGGCAATTGATGCACTCACTGCGGCCTTGTCGGATCAAAACGAAGAAGTGAGACAGGCGGCCGCGGCGGGTCTTGGCGAAGTCGGCGATGAACGCGCAATTGCGCGGCTGGAGCGATTGGCGGACAATGACGCGAGCTCGGATGTGCGCGCCGCAGCGGCCCAGGCGATCGAACGTATTCGAAGTGATCAGCGCCCTGGTCTCAAGCAGGACTCGCAGAAGCCGACATCAAGACAGTGATAATTTTTTCGCAGGAACAACTACAGAAAAAATGAAAATAGTTGAGATTGGCGCGTCAGTTCTGATTGTTTCATTAATGCTCGCGGCCGGAGGCTGCAAGGCTAAGGATACGACTTCCGCAAATACGGCGAAGCCCCCTGCTGCGAGCTATGAAAACGAAGCTAAACCGACTCCGCCATCACCGCCGGCCGCCGCAACGAGCAACGCCAACAACTCAAAGGAAATTGCTCCCTCATCAACTGATACTTCAAAGACTCCGCAACTCATCGGCACCTATGAAGCGCGAGAAGTAGACGATAAGGGTGTCGTTACTTTGATCAGTCAGATTAAGACCGTGATTTCTTTTTCGGCTGCAGGCACTTACTCGAGAGCTTCACAAGCACTGGGCAAGATTTATCACAGCGATTCCGGACAGTTTCGAATCGAGCCTCCCAACAAACTCGTGTTGACTATTCAGACTTCGAGGAAAACCATTCTCAAGCCACCCATCGAAAAGATTCACACGTTCAGTCTATCCTCCGATGGTGATGAGTTGAGATTGACTTCCGACAAAGGCACGACCGCCGTCTTTCACAGGGTCTCGAAGCCGAAAGGTGCTTGATCCAGTTACGAATGCATTCTGCAAGGTCGCGCTGCTGGGAGCGGTTGCGCTCGCGTGTGCATGCGGAGCCTCGACGCCCCCTCCACAGGATGAACCAACATCTACCGATAATCAGTCGATCGAGGACTCCGGCAAGCGCCTTTCGGGTGAATTCATAATGACGACCATCGATGACTCCTACAGTTCGGTGAAGAATGTTCAGCCTCAAACGCAAACGGTCTTTAGTTTTGATGAAAACGGCAACGTCAAGAAACGGGATCGTGCCGGGAGCGAAGAAGGCTCCTACGTCATAAGCACGCAGGGTCAGCTCGTAATCTACGTCGAGAAGGTGAACGGCGAGCCGCTTCCAGCAGCGAAGGTTGAAGCTTACGCGATGAGCGATCAGCGCGATGACGGCTTTACCCTGCAGCTTGGCGGCTCGCGTCGACTTCTTTTCAAGAAGCGTTAGGAACGTGCTCTGCGGCGCAATCTGCTCAGCGCCACTTTTTCACTGCCGCGTCGATTCCCGTGCCGGCTTTGGCCAGGTCTTCAGGCAGCATCACTGGAATGAACTCGACGTCAGCCTTTAACCAGAAGAACAAAGGCTACGCAAGCACCGGTATCTTTGAAGCATCATCAAAGTTCACAACGATGTAGCCTCCCCGTTGCCCCTCCATAGCAGTGAAGTAAGCCGTTTCAGCATTGAGATCCGTCAGCAGTTGCTGCATCTTGTTACCGAATTCAGGATCATCGAGGGCTTTGTTGCCAGCTTCGATCGGTATTCGAAACTTCAATAAAAAACGCATGAGTTTAGTTGTCTCCTCTCTGAAAAATTCAAGCTTCGACATCCTAATTCAGGCCGATATGAGGTGCAACTTCGTCTACAACTATCAAATAATTTGCAGCTCGGCACGCCTGAGAGCCGCAAGCAGGCGAAGATATTCGTCGGCCATTGTGACTTGAAAGTCTTCGGGGCTGGTCCACGCCAAAATTATTAAAGTCGCGGCGCTGTCTTCAAGCGCAACAACTCGGACCTGGGGCGCAGGAGTTCCAAGAATTCGTGGATCGTTGGCGAGCGCTTCGCGGATGGCATCGATAGCTGTTTCGACGTCGTCTTCACGGACCTTGAGAGTGAATGCGACGCGTCGGCGCTTGCTTAGCGAGTAGTTGACGATTTTTGAGCCCCATACTTTTGAGTTGGGCATTATCACGCGCACGCCGTCGGTCGTCGTCATCTGCATGTTGACGATGGTCAACTCTTCGACGATACCGTGCGCGCCTTCGACCTCAATCAACTCGCCCGCGCGAAAGGGTCTATAAATAAGCAGCAGGAGTCCCGAGGCAAAATTCGAAAGCGTATCTCTCAGTCCGAAGCCAAGTATGAGTCCGGTGATTCCAAGCCCGGCAATGAGGGATGCGACCGGCAGCCCGATATTGTCGAGAGCTATGAGCGTTGCAACGATCACGATCGAAAGCGAAACCGATCTGAGAAAAAAGTTTTTCAGCAACAAGTCATCGCGAACACGACTGCGATTCAAGATCGTTCGAAGCCAGCGCTTGCTCAGTTTCGATGCGAGCAGCCCAATAAGCAGGACCAGCAGCGCGGCGAACCACTGCACTGCATGTTGAAGCACGAAGACTTTAAGGCTGTCGAGCTGAGGCATATTGTTTCAAGACCAGCATCAGGAAGGTACCGTGCGCGGGTCTGAAGCCGCAAGGTTACGAACTAACTTATTGTGAATATCTTGCCCCGGAGAAAACTATTGAGAATCTACTCGCATCATTGCTAGTATTGATACATTATCGATTTGAACAAGTGGGAGACCTCTCGAATGACAAGGGCTGTAGTCTGGTTGCTTGCTATCCTCACAGGTGGCTTTACGTTCGTTGACCGCAATGTAAATACGTCTCTTCCTGCCAGGGAACTGCTGGCGAAAATCGAAGAGGGCAGGGAACACCTAAAAAACGAGTCCGTCAAACTGATCACCGGAACGGTGGGAACTCGCCGCGTGCGCATCAGCCGGAGAAAGTATCTCGAGTTTCCGGTGACCGGAGTACTTGGACGCGAAATGGCCATCGCGGTCCTCGACGCTGACGGCAAAATCAAGATCGCTCGCGCGATCAAGCGCGATCCCGGCTTCGAGGTTTTGACACCCGGCTTCATACTCTCAATGCGTCGCGAAAACGGCATCAACTCCGATATCGCTTGCGTCGAACCCGCGAATGGCAAAGTAGTAGCGGTCAAGTATCCGGTTCAAAACGAGGGAAATCGTTTCGGCGGCGGTGATGCTGTCATCGAGGCAATCTACACTCCTTACTCAGCGGAAATAATGACTGAGGAAGTCATCAAGCGGGGCATTGAAGTACAAAACGGCTTCATCGAGAAAGCTTATTCGCAACTGCGCGATCGCGGAGTTCTTTCGCGAGCATTTCCGGGTCAGCGAATCGTCGATGTCATTCCAAAAGACGTCCTCCGAGTGCTTCTATTGAACGAGCACATAGACCCGGGTGAATTCAAAAGCGCCGGCTTGACCAAGCCACTCGCCGAGCGGGTGCTGACGGTGATCGCAACGAATCGAGACAAGGCCTATGCTTATTCGGTAAGCTCCGCTGGTGCTCGAGGCCTCGTTCAGATGATCCCTTCTACTTACGCGCTTCTGTTGAACAAGTATTCGGCGGCAGGATTGAAATCAAGCTTCGCGTCGGCGATGGGTGATCCGGTGAACGCCGTGATGGCCCAGGTTCTGTTATGCGACTCGGATTGGGAATCGATCAGAGCGCGAACCGATTTGCGTGCGGATCGCGTCGGCCCATATTTGGCGGCAGCTTACAACGGCGGAGTGGGGCGAGTACTAACATTGTTAGCGCATGAGAATAATGACTGGATGGAGGACCCTGATCAGAATTCCCGACCGACGATGACCGTCAGCAAGAAGATAGCCGTTAGCGTTCGCACGCGCAGCGGGCGACGGGCGAAACGCTACGTGGTGAAGTCCTATACGCAGGCTATCTTCAAAAACGAGACCAGCAAGTATGTTAATCAGTATCACTGGATCAATGACTTCCTGGCTGAACGTTCGAAGCCCGAGCCTCCCACAGCTCGCGTTGAAGTGCGATAAGATTCCGAAATCATCTTCGAAAACCAGGGCCGCGGCTTTAAGTCGCGGCCTTTTTCTTATGGCGCTAAGAGAGAATTAGTTTGGCATTGGGATATAAAAATAAAGAAGGACCGAATCGATCAGCGCAGCCCCCGTTGCCCTGATTGTTTCGGCCCTTCCGTTCTTTCGAAGCTCGGCTTTATGTTTGGCAAGCTCGGTGCCATAGCAAACCAAGAACGGATCCGGTCTAAGTTGTTGACGCTTCGTTGAACCAAATGTGTGAGGAGCGTAATCAAGCAAAGTGACTCACAGATTCTGTCAACGCCTATTCCGCGTTTTGTTAATTCGCTAACCTGGAAGCAGCTTCTCGGACCTGCCACGCGACTCCCGCCGCTGAAGTTCAAGCATCGCTGGATGAATCAAGTTACAAAACACGCTCCCGCCGCTCGCGTCCAACAATTTGTTCGGCGGCGAACACACTAGAACCCCGCGGTCACCACGCACTTCGCAGCCCGTAGAGCGGTACGCGAACCAATTCTGCCGATGTTGTTTCTAAGGCAGTCACCGATTGCGCGAATGCGCGGGCGATACCAATCAAAATCGCGAGTGGCTTTGCTACATCGAATCACTTGGCCAACCACTGAACTGAGGCCCGCGCGCAGAAGACAACCAGTTAGGAGATCTCCGCCGCCGTACAACCATCCCGGAATTCGATCAATAATTTGCGATTCATCAAGCAAGTCGGCCAAGGGCATTCTAACAATCTCGTGACCCTGAATGCTGAAGGTGATATCTGGGCCATCAGTATCACTGTTCGTGATAGAGATCGTCGCCGCCAGCGTGTGCCCCTCCTTCTCGTCGCCTCGTCGAACTGTGACCGCGACTTCAATGGCAGGCGTACCCTCAGTGAAAGAGTCCTCGTCCCAAGATATCGCGAGACGATACTCGTCTTCGCCACGTCGATGAGTGATGCGCCAAAGATTCGCCATACTCTCTCCTTATCGATAAGCCGCCCAACGCCGGCGTTCAGCGGGCGCGCGAACGGCATAACGAGTGGGCATGAGAACTGCGCTTCGAAGCGCCCCCGCTGGAACCGATTGTTAGGCGCGTTCTTTCGAGCTATTTCGCCAGGAACGTTCCCGTGAAGAACCCGTCCGTGCCATTGCCTTCAACCGTGTTGTTTCCGCGCGAGAGGACGTTGCCACCACCCGCTATGCTTAGACCGTTTTCATTTCCGGTTATTGTCGCATTCGACACGCGAATGATCCCGTCAATACCACAGAAAATCCCATTGAAGTTTTGAGTTATCGTCGTGTTGGAGACGCTTATGATGGTAGTGCCAGCACTGCCGCTACCAACATTGGACGCTGCTATTCCAGCTCCGTTCCCCGTCACTAGACAGTTTTCAATACTGATTTCAATGACCACACCAGACGTCGGTGCAATCCTCGCGCCGAATCCGCCAAAAGTACTGTCGGAAGCAACGCTGTCACGGATCGTGAGCCGTACGCTCCCGACATCCGTGCAGAACACGCCATTCCCGTTGTTCTCGAACCGGCATCGGTCAATCAAGGCCGTTGCTGTCCCTGAAGCGGAGCTAATGACTAAGCCTGATCCGGGATTGTTTCTAGCGATTGTGTCTTTAACGTAAAGCCGACCTCCTCCAAAGAAAATGCCATTGGAGAAACCGTTTATGACACAGTTTTCGACGTGCAGTCCTCCTGCGAGGAACCGAATCCCGTTAAGTCCTCCTATCGCATTGAAGGTAAGGCCGCGAAACACGACTTCGTCAGTAGGCGATGTAATGATTAGCGCCCCGTCACCGGAAGGAACGGTGATCCCCGCATGCACTCCCGGTGGAGCCACGACTGTGACAGCTTTATTGACCGTAAAAGGCTGATAGCTGCCGGAATCTAGCACTACGACCTCCCCTCCAGCTTGAACTTTAGTTATCGCGCTGCTAATACTCCTGCATGCCTTTTCAGGTGAATCACAGGGATTGTTATCTTTCCCCTGAGTTGAAACGAATGTCCGTTGCACTTGGGCATCGGCAATCGATGCTAAAAGCAAACAAAGAACAACGATTGACAAAACTTTCAAAGTAATTCCTACTCCCTTCATTTCGCACCTCCATTAGTTATTCATCGGCGAAGATAGTTCAGAAAGCTATTCAATAAGTAATGACGTAAAGTTAGGTAGAGAATTATGCAGGATTTTTCTGGTGGACAACTCACCAGTATTCTTGTGAGCAGCGCCTAACGCCCGCGTTCAGCGGGCCGCGAGCGGCAACAAAAGAACGCATGAGGAGTGTGCTGCGCGGCCTCCGCTGCAACGCCCTGTAGCACGGCGGTGGTTTATCCGATTTGTCTTAGCATCGTTGATCGTCAACTTGGCAGCTGAAACTTACCACGTAAATATGATTGCCATGATCCTTTTCTTGAAGCACGCTGCGACCGCCCCTGCTCAGGACGTGAGTGTATATCATAGTTGTGTTCAAGTGACTTTTTCCGAGTAGCTCTTGAATCGTGCGTATTGCGTAGCCGTCTTCAAAACACGTGCCTCGGTTTGTTTCGCCAATTGCATTACACAATCGCTGCAGGACACCTGGCTACCGGAATTACCTGGCACAGAAACCCGCTTGTGATTTCTCACACCAAAATAGAATCATGGGCGGTATCTGAGTTTCGATCTCCTGACCGTGTGACAGGTAGTCGAGTGGCCAACCTCTCAGCTTCCCACTTTAGCCGCGCATTCAAAGCCGAGACAGGATTGACGCAAATAGATTTCTTGATAAGGTTGAGGCTGGAGAAAGCCCGTCAGCTTCTAAAGACTAGCGTCTTGAGCATAAAAGAAGTAATGGCAGCGGTAGGCTATAACAGCAAAGGTCACTTCGCGAGGCACTTCAAGAAGCGCTTTGGCGTTACGCCATCCGAATATAAGAAGCAAGCGTTCAAGCGGTATATTCCATGAGGGCCTTGTGTACGCACTGAAGGTAGCAGGTAAGACCTACCGGGTTTGCAAGTCTTGTTTGTTGCGGCAATAGGGCTACTAGATGATTTGACAGAAATTGTGACAAATGCGACAACTTGCATTGACGTATCACACTTAGTGTTGTATCTTCCCGAACGAATGAGGCATTCTTCACTGGCGTGCTACCTTTCAGAAGAATGGTAATCTCGTCCCTTTCTGATAACCCGGACGACGCCAGCGATCTAAACGATGTATTGCGTTGGCTCGACCAGTCTGATCGCGGCCTAAGCGCAAGCAAAAAAATAGTAGGTGTCAAAGAAACCTGTGAGGGTCTTTTTGCCAGGCTGTGATCTTGCTTGTCGAGTTCCGACCGCATTCTCAATAGGAGAGTTTTTATGAAGTTCCACAGAGCCGTGATTCTCGATTGGCGTTTCCTGGTCGCCGCTGGACTCGTCATCTGCGGGTCGATCTTAGGTGTGCGAGTCTCTTCCTCCGGGTCTTTCGCGCCTCGAAAACAAAAAAGCAGTCAGGAGGAAATAAGAGACAAACTGGCATCGGGAGAACTGAGGGTTGAGAACCTTAGCGTTAAGAACAGGACCAGATCGTTTGAACTCGTAGGTCTAGAGCGATCCTCTGACAAGGAGGGGATTGTTTTGCGATTGAAGAATAGCTATGCAAAGAGAATAACCGCTTTCCAGTTGTCCATTGGTGGCGCTAGAACAAAAGTAGAGCTTGTTTTTAACGAGTCTGAATGGATTACTCCTGGGACGATTTTTGAATTGCCAAATGAGGCAGAACCAGAGTTGGACACGCAAGGCATCGTTGTCCTTTCAGTCATCTTCGAAGATGGCACGAGCGATGGGGATCTTAACAGCGTGAGGGAATTGAAGGAGTATCGATCTGGTGTAAAGGTGTTCGCCAAAACGTTCCTAAGTGAGTTGGAAAAGATGCCGATATCCTCCTCTGAGACGGACACATCTTCCATGCTCCTCAAATTGCGATCCAAAGTTTCAGCCTTGACGGAAAACGAGGGCCCCAACGTTCCGTTCCATGTGAGGCTGGGGTTTCATGATGAGAAGTCACGAACCCTTCAGCAACTTAATGGCATTGAGCAACATTGGTCTCGAGCTACAACGCTTGAAGAGAGACAGCAGGCTGCGAGTTCAGGATTGGCGGAGATTACAGCCAGATATAAAACGGTTCTTACGGCGCTTAATTACCACTCCGCCGGCAGCCCCAAATAGGTTGTTCGCAAAACCCTGGAGAATAATCCAATGAAACGAACCGTTGTCGCTTGGTTGCTGCTTGCGTATAGCGCCACCACTTGTATGGCACAGTGCGGTACTACAGATCACAATGGAACTGGTGCCTACTGCCTTCCCAATTCAGCACTTGGTTCGTGTGTTCCAACTTTTGCATTTGACAAAGACGTTCTAAAACCATGTCCAGATTGCTATTTGGATCACGTCCAAAAAACCTCTTGGTGGTACGTGCAGTGGCCGGACGGAAACAACAGCCACTATGGAATTGCGGCCTCCGGTGATTGTCCACATCCAAATACGGAATGCTGTCGAACCATATTCCAACCGCCACCAGCGGCGGTTGATTGCTGGCCGGGCTTCGCGTGTCCTCAGGTCGGCGATGGCGTGTTCGCGCAAACGACTTGGAACGGAATATTCAACTCTAATATCCAGTGCTGCGCTTCTACTGGCTGCCTCTGCCAAGTAGACAACGGCGCGCCAGGCTACTCTTCAACCTCGGTTACAAAGGAATATTCACACACTTGCACAATCGCAAGCGGCGGCGGCGGCTCAGGCTGTTTTGATGCTCCCACGGATTGCCCTTGCCGGTTGAATATAGTGACTTGTGAGTGTTACGACCCTTGCGACTACACTCCCATATTAATTGATGTGCGTGGAAATGGCTTTGATCTGACCGGCGCGGCGCAGGGCGTTAGCTTTGATCTTAATAATAACGGAGCGGCTGAGCGTATTGGTTGGACTGCCGCAGGCTCAGATGATGCCTTTTTGGCGCTCGACCGA
>Ga0070711_100000048_pt1 | contig 74696 bp, 61 predicted proteins | sample LARL53metaG_FD_65452 | JGI IMG/M metagenome (GOLD analysis project Ga0070711, IMG submission 65452) | Corn, switchgrass and miscanthus rhizosphere microbial communities from Kellogg Biological Station, Michigan, USA - LAR L5-3 metaG | ecosystem: Host-associated > Plants > Roots > Rhizosphere ... | reverse complement strand
GCACAGGTGCCCAGCTTCCCAAGCGTGACGTGCCTTCCGCGACGCGACCGAATTGGCTGTGAAAGTTGTCTCCCCAGCAGTAGCCGATCCCACGAGCGGTTACGCCGCACGTATGGTGGCCTCCCGCGCTCACGGACAAGAAATCGTGCACCTGTACAACCGGGCGGGGAGCCCAACTCGTGCGCTGCGACCCATCGCCGAGCTGGCCAAAACGGTTGTTGCCCCAGCAGTACACGGCTCCATCGGTCGCCACCGCGCATGTGTGGTCCCACCCAGCGCTAACGGACTCGAATGGCGCTCGAGCGGCCACGGGGCGCGGTGCCGGGGAAGCGACGGAATCTCCACTCCCCAGCTGGCCCAAGGCGTTGGCCCCCCAGCAATACACGGCGCGATCGGTCGTCACCCCACAGGCGTGATTCGCGCCGGCGCTGATCTGTACAAAGTGAAGACTTCCCGAGACCGGCGCGGGCGTGTCGATGCGCGGCGGCCTGCCGCCCTGGGATTGCATGTACACGCTTCTGCCCCAGCAGTAGCCCTCGCCCGACGTGGTCACGCCGCACGTGAAGCCGTCACCTGCGCTCACCGACGCGAACGTCTCGCCACCGGCCACGGCGACGGGGACCGCGCTCGGGTGCTCGTTTCCGGTGCCCAGCTGGCCATATCCGTTGTCGCCCCAGCAGTACGCCGTCGTCGCCGTCACTCCGCAGGTGTGCGTGGTGCCGGCCGTGACGCTCTGAAATGCCAGCTTCGGATGGTCTTGCGGGTCGATGAACGCCGTGAGCGCGGCGAGCGAAAACAGGAAGCGGACCCCCATGGTGCACCTACATTCGAAGGAGGTAGCTGAGTTTGAGGAAGAATCCGTCGTCGGTGCGGGAGAGGTTGCGGAACTGGAACGCGTCGGGCTCGGTGAGCGACGCGCCATAGCCGACGAACAAGACGGTTCCTGGAATCGGCTTGTAGGAGAACAGGACGTCGTTTCGGAAATCGTTCGTGACGGAAGCCGTCGCGCTGCTGCCGTTCACGAGCAGCGGTTGACCGCTGCGCGGGTCGCGGAGCGCCACCTGATCCTGTGCCAGGTACTGTCCCACGTAGCGCACGAAGATCTCCCGCGACAGCTGGTACTCGAGCTTGAAGCGCGGGATGTTGGCGGTCGAGAAGCGGCTGCCGTCCTGGGCCCGTGTGAGTCGCTGGTGCACCCACCGGGCTTCGATGCGCAGCGCCGTCGTGGGCCTGAATTGGGTGACGGTCACGAGGGTCACCTGTCGCCCTTCGGCCGCCTCGGGAAAAATGGGCGTGGCACCATAGCCGATCGTCGCGCTCGCGATCACGGCACGATTGGGCGTGTTTATCGTGAGCGAGACGTCGGGGAGATGGTACAACGGATGCGGCACCGCAAACGGCGTGGCGCCGACGGTGTACCCGGTGTAGTCCGCCGGGTCGAACCCGAAATGATTCAGGCTCAGGTTCGCGACTCCCTGCCACCCGCCTCGCACGTTCGCGATCCAGATGGTCTGAAGCGTGTCTTCTAAGGTGGGCCCCAGCCGGCCGAAATCCTCGTATTTCCAGATGGGCGCGTATCCCAGGATGCCCGTGAATTGCTCCACGAGGGCGCCCGGAGCGCCGTACCACGTGAACCGGTTGAAGGTTCTGACCGCTACGATGTCGGTGCGGTTCACGAATCCGCTCGTGTCCTGGAAATTGCGCTCGAGGCCGAGGAGCTCGAAATGGTTGCCGTACGCACGTCCGGTGCGGTCGGCGAAGGTAATGTCCCACAACTTCCCGGCGCGGCCGCCGGCGTTGTCCCGCGTCCACGCCCCCGCGACCTGGACCGACGAAAACCAGATGTTACGCCACACTACGCGCGCGTCCACGCCGAGCACGCGGTTATAGGCGTCGCCATCGATCCGGTCGGTGTAGGCCAGCCCAACCGTCGACGTCGGTCCAAGGTCCCGTCGCAGGCGGAGCATGTTGTAGACGGGGTTCGCTCCCGTGGCCGACTGATCCTGATTGTCGACGGCGCCCAGGTATGCGATCCCCGTGCCGCCGACCTTGCCGGCGAGCTTCGCGCCGAATACCGGCTGCACAATGCGTCTCATGTAGATCAACTGGTTCGGCGTGTCGAATTGCTCGAGGCCTTCGAGAAAGAAGGGCCGCTTCTCGGGATAGAAGAGCGCGAACCGCTGGTTCAGCGTGACCTGGCCGATGTCGGCCTCGACTTGAGAGAAATCAGGATTGGCCGTTCCCGTCAGGCTCAGGTTTTGCGTCACGCCCCAACGGACGGTGCCCGCCACTTCCGGTGTGCCCTTGTAGTCGTACCCCGTGGATCCAGGCGCACCGTCGACCTTGGTCGTGAATTCGGGAGTGAGATCGAGGACCAGCCCACGGTGCAGCTGGGTGAGGCCGACGAGACGGCCGGACTGGATAAGGAAGCTGGCGTTGGCCCGTACGGCCGGCGTCCAGGTCTCCTCGTATCCTGAGTGCTGGGTCTCCCGAACGATCTGGATGCCCCAGTCCTGTGGATCGGAGCTCTGGTAGCGCAAACTCTTGAACGGGATCCGGACCTCGACCTCGTACCCCCAATCGGTCACGTGGCCGCGCGACTCGTAGACGTAGTCCGGGTTCAAGTCGATGGTCGCGTCGAACCGGCCGCCCGCGCTGGGCCCCCCGGCCGCGCCGGCGTTGACGCCGTCGCTCCACACGCCGTCTTCCTGCACGCCGAGCGGATTCACTGCGAACATCGTGGCGCGCCGGTGATCGAGGTACGTATCGAGCAGGATCTCGATGCGATCGTCCGAGTCGATGTTGTCGCGGTCTGCGAGCGTGGCGCGCACCACGTGTCCGTGCGCCTCGTACGCGCGGACGCCGAAGTAGATCGCGTCCGGGCCATACCACACGAGCACCGCGGTCGAGTCGTCGGCGGGCCGGCCGTCCACGGGTCGATACAAGGAGAAGCCGGTGAGCACGGCCGCGCGACTCCACACCGGCTCGTCCAGGACGCCGTCGATCTTCACCGCGTCCTCGAACCGTGGGATGCGCACGTCGAGCTGCTTGGCGAGGCCGGAGTAGACGGGACCGGGGTCGGCGACTCCCTGGAGGGCGAGAAGCAGCGCGAGCATCGCATGAAAATACTGGTGGGAGCGGGGAGCGGGGAGCGGGGAGCGGTACGAGAAATACCAAGATGGGAGTGGGGAGAGGGGAGAGGGACGCTCCGGTCCGAAACTGACCTACGAACCGTCAGGAACCCCTCCCTTCTCCCCTCTCCCTCTTGTTTGCTATCGACTATTCGTATCTCAGCGCCTGAATCGGGTCGAGGCTCGCGGCGCGGCGGGCCGGCCAGATCCCGAAGAACAGTCCTACCGCGGCGCTGAAGACGAACGCGAGGAGGATGGCGAGGGGCGAGATGAGGGTATTCCAGTGCGCCAGCTGCGACAGCACCACGGCGCCGAACGAGCCGATCAGCACGCCGATGAGGCCGCCCACGAGGCACAGCACCAGTGCCTCCACGAGGAACTGAAACAAGATGTTGAAGCGGGTGGCCCCGAGCGCCTTCCGCACGCCGATCTCACGGGTACGCTCCGTGACCGACACGAGCATGATGTTCATGATCCCGATGCCGCCCACGAGCAGGCTCACGGCCGCGATCCCCGCGAGCAGGTACTTGAACGTGTCGGTGGTCTGCTGCAGCGTCGCCAGGATGTCGGTCTGGTTGCGGATCTGGAAGTCGTTATCCTGGCCGGGCCGGATCTTGTGCTGGCGGCGCATCACGCGCTCGATCTCGATCATGGCGAGGTTCATCGATTCCAGGTCGCGCGCCTGCACCGTGATGTCGCGCAGCCGATCCGTGCCCATCACGCGGTAGCGCGCGGTCTGCAGGGGGATCAGGATCTGCTCGTCGGGATTGAAGAACGAGCCCTGGGAGCCCTTTTCCGAGAGGACGCCGATGATCTCGAAGGAGATACTGCGGATCGTGATCTCCTGGCCGATCATCGCGTTCCGGTTCGAGTTGAGCATTTGCGGGACCGCCGATCCCAGGACCGCCACGCGACGGCGCGCGGCGTCGTCGCCGGCGGTGAACATGCGGCCGGCGGTCATCGTGTAGTTGTGCACCGTCTGATAGTTCGGTGTCGTACCCATCACGGTGACGTTGATGTTCTGGTCCGCCTTCTGCACCTGGAGGTTGCTCGAGAGCTCCGGAACGACGGCGTTCAGATATCTCGCGTTGTTCGCCAGCGCCGTGTCGTCGTCCATGGTGAGACTCACCCGGTTGCCGCTGGCGACGCCGCGCATGAAGCTCTGACCAGGGTAGATGCTGAGCAGCGTGGGGCCCAGCGCCTGAATGCGGTCCTGCACAGCTTTCTGCGCGCCGGAGCCGAGCGCGATCATGGTGATGACGGCGCCCACCCCGATGATGATGCCCAGCATGGTGAGGAGCGACCGGAGCTTGTTGGCCCGCAGCGCCTCGAGCGCGACCCGGATGATTTCGCCGAGCAGCACGTCAGGTCCCGCCCGTGCCCGACAGGACGAGCACGGTATCCTTGTCCGAGAGCCCGGCCGTCACCTCGATGTAGTCTTGGTCGGTGAGCCCGGTTCGGATCGTCACCGCGGTAATCTTCCCACCGCGCAAGGCGAACACGATGTAGCGTCCCGTCGACGCGCCGCTCGCGCCGGATGAGCCGCCGCCCGGCGAGCCCTGGAATTGGGCTCGGATTTGGGCGAGCAGCGCTTGCTCCGCCGGTGTGAGCTCTTGGCCGGTCATCCGCTTCGCGAACGCGGCCTTGACTTGCTCCGGCGTGACGCCGGAGGGCAAGGCGATCACCCTCCCGCTCGGGGTGGTGAACGTCGCGCCGGTCGGTTTCGGCTCGGCCGCGTGGAGCTTGCCGCCGTCCGTGAGCGGCGTGTCGGCGCTGGCACGCGGCGTCGGCTCGCCTCCCGCGGCGGCGATCTGCTGTTGCACGGTCTTGAGGTCGAGGCCGAACACACCCGCCGCTGACGCGATGTCGCGCGGCGTCCGGAGCGCGGCGTTCGGCACCGCGAGCGCGCCCTGCCGTTGCCCGATGTGAATCTCCACCTCCGTGTTCATGCCGGGCTTCAAGACGTGGCCCGCGTTCGGGATGTTCACCTCGACGGGAAACATCGTGACGTTCTGCGTTACCGTGGCCTGCGGCTCGATCTTCAGGACGCTGCCGTCGAACGTGCGGTTGGGGAACGCGTCCACGGTGATGGTCACCGGCATGCCGGACTGCACCTTCCCGACATCGGTCTCGTCCACCAGCGCCGACACCTGCACCGTATCGAGGTTCGCCATCTTGAGGATGACGGTGCCGCCGCCGACGTCGTTCGTGGGACTCGAGATCACGGTGCCCAGGACCGCGTCGAGCTCGAGCACCGTCCCAGTGATCGGCGCGCCGAGGTGCGTGTCCTCCATGGCGTCCTTCATCGTTTGGAGGGTTGCCTGGGCGGTGACCACCGCGGCCTGCGCCGTCGCGGAGGTGAGCTGTGCCGAGTCGTACCCGGCCTGCGTGATCGACTGCGTCTGAAACAAGGCCTGACTCCGCTTGAGCTGGGCCGTCGCGTTGTCGAGCTGCGCTTTCGCCACGGCCAGGTTGGCCTGGGCCTGCGTCAGATTGTTCTGCGGGATCCGCGGATCGACCTTGGCGAGGAGCTGACCCTTCTTGACCTCGTCGCCGGTCTGCACCGGCATGTCGATGATCTCGCCCGAGGCCTTGGACTTGACGCTCAAGGTAAGGATGGGCTGGATCACGCCCGAAGCGGTGGCCGACACCACGATGTCGCGGCGTGACACGGGGACCTTGTCATAGGGCAGCGCGGACTCGGCGTGGTGGCATGACGCGGCCGCGGCCAGCAGCACGAAGAGAGAGAGGCGGGTGATCATCGCGCCCCGCTCGGTTGCGTCTGCTGCTGCCGCAGGCCCGGGAGACCGCCTCCGGTCACGTTCTGGAAACGCTGCTTGAACTGCTGCTGGGACTGCACCAGCGAAGCGCTCGGCAGGACCAGGACGGTGTCTTTGTCGCTGAGACCGGCGGTGACTTCGATGTAGTCCTGATCGGACAGTCCCGTCCTGATCGGGACGGCGACGAACTTTCCGGCGCGGCGGACGAAAACGATGTAACTGTTGGTCTGGCCGCGTGAGCCCCGCGCCGCGTTGCCTCCGGCGCCCGAGCGCTGCCCCCGGAACACCTGCGCGAGCAGGGCGCGCTCCGCGGCCGTCGGCTCGCCCCCGCTCCGCATCTTGTTCATCGCGGCCTGTACCTGTTCGGCGCTGACTCCCGGGGGCAGAGTGACGACCCGGCCATTTGACAGCGTGAGCGTTCCCGCCCCCCCCGCCCCCCCCGTTTGGGTGCGTCCCGCCGTCGTGTCGGCACTGGGCTTTCCCGGTCCCTCTGGTCCCCCCGGTCCCCTGCTCAGAGCTGGGGCCGTGGCGATCTGCTGGTTCACCAACTGCTCGTCGAGGCCGAGCACGGCCGCGCCCGAGGACACATCACGGGGCGTGCGCAGCGCGGCATTGGGCACGGCCAGCACGCTGTCCCGCCGTCCGGTGTGAATTCGCGCGTCGGTGTTCATCCCCGGCTTGAGCAGATGGCCGGGGTTCGGGATGTTCACGAACACAGGGAACGTGGTGATGTTCTGCACCACCGCGGCCTGCGGCCCGATCTTCAGCACGGTCCCCTCGAACGTGCGGTTGGGGAACGCATCGACGCTGATCGTCACGGGGAGGCCGGGTTGGACCCTCCCGATGTCCGTTTCCGCGACCATGGCCGAATCCTGGACCGTGTCCAGGCTCGCCATCTTGAGGATGACGGTGCCGCCGCCGAGGGTGGGGCTCGAGATCACGGTGCCCAGCACGGCGTCCAGCTCGAGGATGGACCCGGTGATCGGCGCGCCGACGTGCGTGTCTTCCATCGCGTCCTTGGCGGTCTGCAGGCTCGCTTCGGCGGTGACGACGGCGGACGCGGCGGTCGCCTGGGCCAATTTGGCGGCGTCGTATTCGGTTTCAGCGATCGACTGCGACTTGTACAGGTCCTCGCTGCGCTTGAACTGGGCCGATGCGTTTTGCAGCTGCGCCTGCGCCTTGTCGAGCGCAGCTTGCGCCTGTGCCAGGTTCTGCCGCGGAATGCGTGGGTCGATGCGCACCAGGAGCTGGCCCTTCTTCACTTCGTCGCCCGTCTGGACCCGCATGTCGATGATCTCGCCGTACGCCTTGGACTTCACGCTGAACGTGAGGATCGGCTGGATCACGCCCGTCGCGGTCGCGGTGACGACGATGTCCCGGTGCTCGACCGGGATCGCTTCGTAGAGCGGCGCGGTCTGGGCTTTCTGGCATGCGGTGGCGGCCAACAGGATGGCGGCCGCGGGGGCGGAGCGCGTCATCCGCGGGCCGGGGAAGCGGCCGGGGGGGCCGGGGGGGGCCGGCGAGCGATGCTCTCGTCGCGCTCGACCAGGCCGTCGCGGAGGTGGATCTGGCGGAAGGCGTGCGCCGCGATATCGGCTTCGTGGGTGACCAGCACGATCGTCTGTCCCGTGGCGTGCAACTCTTCGAACAGGCGCATGATCTCCTCGCCTGTGGCCGAGTCGAGGTTTCCGGTCGGCTCGTCGGCGAGGAGGATGGAGGGGTCGTTCACGAGCGCTCGGGCGATCGCGACGCGCTGTCGCTGGCCGCCCGAGAGCTCGTTGGGCTTGTGCTCCATGCGGTCGGCGAGGCCCACATGCTCGAGGGCCCGGGCCGCCTTCTCGCGGCGCTCCCTGGCGGCGAGCCCTGCGTAGATCAGGGGCAGCTCGACGTTGTGCAGTGCACTGGCGCGTGGCAGCAGGTTGAACGTCTGGAACACGAACCCGATTTCCTTGTTGCGAATGCGCGCGAGCTCGTCGTCGGACAGATCGCTCACCTTCTGGCCGTTGAGCCAGTACTCGCCCGCCGTCGGCGTGTCCAGGCAGCCGATGAGGTTCATCAGCGTGGACTTGCCGGAGCCGGATGGCCCCATGACCGCCACGAACTCGTTCTTCTTGATCTGGATGTTCACGCCGCGGAGCGCGCGCACCACCTCGCCGCCCATGTCGTAATCGCGGGCGAGCTTGTGCGTGAGAATCACGATGTCGGGCAGCGGCGTGTCGCCGGTGCGGAACGTCATCAGCTCGGCCGTCGTCATAGCGAGTGCCCCACCAACGCCTCGAGCTGCGCGCGGGCGATCAGGTAGTTGTAGCGCGCCTGGATCTGGTTCACCTCGGCCTGGGTGAGGTTGGCCTCGGCGGTAAGGAGGTCGAGGAGCGTCGCGGCACCGAGTCGGTAGCGTTCTTGCTGCACGCGGAGCGCCTCCGTCGCCGCCGCCACATTGTCACCGGTGATCGCGATCTGCGCAAACGCAGTGAACGTGGCGGCAAGCTGTTGAGTCAACTGCGCGTCGACTTGCCGCCGCGTATCGATCGCCTGGGCCCGGGCGAGGTCTAGCGCCGAGGCGCTCTGCGCCGACACCTGCTCGCGCTGGAAGCCATTGAACAGCGTCCAGGAGAGACCAATTTGCAGCTGGTTGAGATTGCGGTTGCCGTTGTCGAAACCACTCCAAGGCTGCGTGAGCCCTTGGCTCGAGGTGCGGTAGCTCGCGGTCAACGTCGGCAAGTACTGCGAGCGGGACTGCAACACCGTCGCAGACGCGGCGCGTTGGAGAGCGACGGCCTCGATCACGACGGGCGCCTGCTGCACGGCCGCGGCGCGGAGGCCGGTGGTGTCGGGGAGCGACGGCTGTTGCGAATCGGGCACCGCCCGCACGGGCGCGTCGGCGCCGACCTGCCTGGCGAGGCTGGCCCGAGCAGTGGCGAGGTTGGCCCGGGCCTGGAGCGCCGCGAGCTGAGCGTTGCCGAAATCAACGGTCGAGGTCAGAGTGTCGGCCCGTGTGGCCGCCCCGACCTGAAACCGGTTCACGGCGATTTGGAGCTCCTCTTTCGCGCGCTGCAGCTGGGCGTCTGCGACTCGCACCAGCTCTTCATTAGCGAGGGCCGTGTAGAAGAGCTGCTGGGTGGCGACGGTCACCTGAAAACGTTGGTTCACCAGCCCCGCATCGGCGGCGTCTTCAGTGGCGTCCGCATTCCGATACTCTCCGATGCGGCGGAGGCCGGTGAAGAGGTCCAATGACGCCGTGAGCCCGGTGCTGTACTGATAGGTGCCGGCGCTGGCGGGGAAGCCGTTGACGAATGAGCTCGTATTCTGGCGGAACGCACCCGAGCTGAACGTCACCGTCGGGAGGAACGTCCCGTACGCGGCCCGCTTTTGCCAGCCAGCGTTCGAAACCGCCCCTCGTGCTTGCACCATCGCTGGTTGCACGTCGAGCGCCCGGCGTACGGCCTCCGCGAGTGTCATCTCGAGCTGCGGCTGCTGCGCGCTCAGGTTTCCTCCGGTCGCGAGCAGGACCGACACAATTCCCGCGACGACCCCGTGCCCCACGCGCGTCACTTCTTCCGTCCCCCCGAGTCCGCCGGCTGCGGGTCCCGTTGATGCCGGTACCTGGTGACGTGGTCGTGGTACTTCGCCTGCTGTTCCGGCGACAGGTGGCGCGACACCTCGGAGTCCATCACGGCACGCATCGAATCGAACCGTGGGCGCACGGTTTCCCACACGCCGCTCATCTTCGTCCAGTGGCGCTGGACGATGGCGCGCACGGAGTCGTGCTGGACCGGCGTGAGCTTGAGCTCGTCATCGAGCTCGCTCATCATCCGATCGATGCCGCGGGGTCGCTCGGGCGCAGCGGCGGAGGCGTAGCGGACCCACAGGGCACGGCCGCCGGCGCCGACGGCCGCACCGGCCGCAAACGTCGCCGCGAGGAGCACCACGGCCCAGGTCTTGGAGCGATTCAACATGACGGCCTTCTCCTTACTACTGGTTGTCGATCACCGAGGCGAGCACGATCTCGACCTCGCGTGGATGGGCGGGCGGCGCCAGCAGCACGTCCGTCATCGTGGGCCGCGGGGCTGGTGCCGCGGCGCCCGCACGGCCGACGAGATAGCCGGCCGCAACGGCGACGAGGATCGCGGCGGCCACGCCCCCGCGGGCCCAACGCGCGAGCACGAGGTCCCACGATGGTGCAGGCACATCCGCCGCCCGGGCTAACACCCGTGCGACAAACGCGGCGGTTCCCTCGGTACCGTCGCCCGGGTCGAGCGCCCGTCGCAGTGCATCTCCGAGCGCCGGATCAGGGCGGTGGTCGAACGGCAGCAGGTCTTTCATTCGTCCTCCTTCCAATCCACGAGCAGCGTGCGCAAGCGTCGCCGCGCGTGAAACACTTCCGAGCGCACGGTGCCCTCGGGAATCCCGAGGATCTCGGCGATCTCCCCGTGCGAGTAGCCTTCCACATCGAACAGCACGACGGCCATACGCCGTCGCTCCGGCAGCTCGGCGAGCGCCTCTCGCAGCCGTTCGGCGAGGGCGCGCCGCTCTGCGGTGGTATCGGGGCGAGGTCCCCCGGCCACGAACCCCGGGTCGAGCGGCTCGGCGCGTCGCACCGTGCGACGGCGCCGCCGATCGGTGGCGGCATTGGCCACGATGCGCAACAGCCACGGGCCGAACGGCCGCCGCCGATCGTACTGGTCGAGCTTGAGGAGCGCCGAGAGCATGGCGTCCTGTGCGGCGTCGTCCGAATCCTCCGGATTGCCAAGCACGGCGCGCGCCACGCGCCGCGCGACACCGGCATACCGTTGGACGAGCGTGCCGAACGCCGCGCGGTCGCCTGCCGCGGCGCGCGCCACCAAGTCTGCCTCGTCCTGCTCAGCTATACGCGCGGCCTGCTGCGGGGGTTGGGGATCAGGCATCGTCCGCCTCATCCCGCGCACGGCGCCGCTCGAAGGCGTACAGCCCGAGGCCCAAGGCAATCGCGAACGCCGCGGTAGCCAAGACGATGCTCATCACGTGCGGAAACACGAGTAGCAGGCCGCCCAGCGTCAGGAACGTGAGACCCGCGGTGGCAGCAATTGTGCGGCGCAACCCACCTGCCACGCGGCGCAATGTGACGACGGCCACCGCCCCGAGCTCGTACCCTGAACGCTTGTGAGGCTGTTCGGGAACGAGCGACGGGGCCGTGGCGGCCGCTCCAACGAGCCGGGCCGGAAGGAAACGGCGACCGGGCTGGAGCGCGATCTCCCGACTGGAAGCGAGATCGCGCAGGAATTGCTGCGCGAGCGCGGCGGTGAGTTCGTTGCACTCGGCGAAGAGATCCAACTCGTAGTTCCCGAGCAAGCTCGACACGTTGAGATTGCTCGAACCCACGCGGGCCCAGCGGTGATCGACCAACAGCGTCTTGGCGTGTAGCATGGGCCCTTGCCACTCGAAGATGCGGGCACCCGCGCGCAACAGCTCCCGGTAGCCGATTCGAGTGGAATCCCGCAATACGGGAAGGTCGCTCGTGCCGGGGAGGAGCAGGCGTACGTCCACGCCGGCTCTCGCGGCGTCGAGCAGGCTGGCGTACAGGGGCGGCGGCGCGACGAGGTACGCGTCGGTGATCCACAGGCGGTCCCTCGCGCTCGCGGCCAAGAGCTGCACCGCACGGTACACGCGCGCCCGGCCCGGGGCGCCGGCCACGACGCGCACCGTCGAGGACCCGCATTCGGCGGGGTCGGATTCCAATTCGTCCGGCGGGAGCGGTCCGCCGGCGCGTCCCCAGATGCGGGCAAAGGCGCCGTCGAGGACCGCGGCGGCGGGGCCAGACACGGCGACCATCGTATCGCGCCACGGCCGGCGCCCACGCGCCGAGTCCCCCGCCCACTCATCGCCGATGCAAAGTCCGCCCGTGATCGCTCGGGCTCCGTCCGTCACCACCAGCTTGCGGTGATCACGGGAAATCGTGTCGAGCGGGTGCCGCGAGAGGAGCGGGTGGAAGGCGCGCACTTCCGCGCCCGCCGCCCTGAGACGCCGCCAGTAGCGACGAGAGGTTCCGAAGGAGCCGAACGCGTCGTACAACACCCGGACGCGCACCCCGGCCTGGGCGCGGTCCGCGAGGGCTTCGGCGAAGCGGCGCCCGGTGCGGTCATCGCGGATGATGTAGTTCTCGAAGTGCACCCACCGCTCCGCGTGGGCGACCAGTGCGAGCATCGCTTCGAGGGCATTGGGGCTATCCGGGAGATGCTGGAGCCGGTTGCCGTCGATCGGCCGGGCGCCCGCAGCACGGTCGATCGCGAGAGCGAGCGGGTCGCGCGCGTCGGGCGGCGATGCAGGGCGCGAGGCGGCGGCCGAGACGCTCACCCCAGCGGCCCGGCGGGCGCGGGAGACACGTGGGCGCCCAGGCCAAACGTGCCTTCAACCGGGCGCAATGCCTGGATCACGAACGCGATGTGCTCGTCCAGCGGCACGCCCAGCTCCGTCGCCCCCTGATCGACTTCGGCGCGATTGACGCCCTTCGCGAACGCCTTGTCCTTGAGCTTCTTCTTCACTGATTTCACCTCCAGATCCGCGAAGCTCCGGGACGGGCGCACCAACGCGCACGCCACCAGAAACCCGCACAGCTCGTCCACGGCGAACAGCGTCCGGGCCATCGGCGTGTCGCGCGGCACGCCCGTGTACGTCCCGTGTCCGAGGATCGCGTGACAGACCGGCTCGGCGACCCCGTGCTCGCGCAGCAGCCGCGCGCCCCACGCCGGGTGACCGTCGGTGGGCGAGTGCTCGTGGTTCGGGTATTTCTCGTAATCGAAGTCGTGCAGCAGGCCCGCGAGACCCCAGGCTTCCGCGTCCTCGCCGGACTTGCTCGCGTACGCGCGCATCGCCGCCTCGACGGCGAGCATGTGCTGCCGCAGCGAGGGGGACTGCGTGTGCTCGTGCATCAACTGCAGGGCTTCGTCGCGGGTCATGGTCTCCTTACGGCTTCCCCCGGGGCGTGGCCCTGGGGTTAACCGACCCGAGCGGGTTCTATCTCCACGTTCCAACGTTCGGCCCACAACTCGGCCATCAGCAGGGGCCACAGCTTGCGGGCATTGTTGCGCCGGCCACTGCGGTGCTCTGCGAGCAGCCTCGCCGTCGGTGCGTCCCTGAACAGCCGGGGCGCCATCAAGTACCGGTCGGCGAGCGGGGCGAGCCCCGCGTTAAGCCACCGCGCGACGGGCACTGAGAGACCGCGCTTCCTGCGGCGAATCACGTTGCCCGGCACGAGGCCCGAGGCCGCTTCCTTTAATATCGCCTTGGTGGTGATGCCGTGCACCTTGAGCGCCGACGGCGCCGGCAGGACCAGCTCCATCACTTCGCGGTCGAGGTAGGGCGCGCGCGCCTCGATGGACGCGAGCATGGTCCCGCGATCGACCTTGACGAGCAGATTGTCCGGCAGGTACGTCAGAAAATCGAGCCAGAGAACCCGGTTCAAGGGATCGTTCCGGGGGAACGGGGTCAGCCGGCAGGCGACGTCGCCCACCGAGCCGGCGGGACCCAGAGCGCCGAACCAGGAGAGGTGCCGCTCGAGCCACGGCAACTCTGCGGCGGCGACGAATTGCTTGAGGAGAAACTCGACCGTGACTTTCCCGGTCGAGGACGGCCAGCGCTCGACCGTCCAGCGCAGCGCGCGGCGTACGGCGCGAGGCAGGCGAAGGTACGCGAGCGCCGCCGTGTGTCCCAGGTACGTCGGGTAGCCGCCGAATAGCTCGTCCGCACCCTCTCCAGACAACACGACCTTCACGTGCTCGCGGGCGGCCTCGGCCAGCAGGTACGTCGGCAGGATCGCCGGGTCGCCCACGGGCTCCGCGAGCGACGTGGTCACGACGTCGAAGGCTCGTGCGAGCGCCCGGTCGTCCGCGGTGACCACGTGGTGAATGGTGCGAATGTCGTGCGTCACGGCTTCGGCGTAGGCGCTCTCGTCGTAGCCCCGTTCCTGAAACTTCACGGAGTAGGTGTGGATCTTCTCTCCCGCCATGACGCGTGACGCCGCGGCGGCGAGCAACGATGAGTCGAGGCCGCCGCTCGTGAACACGCCGACTGGCACGTCGGACATGAGCTCGCGCTCCACCGCCTCGAGCAGCACGCGCCGTAACGCGGCCGCCGAGTCCAGCCGGGACTTCCGGCCCGCGACGAGCGCGGGGTTCCAGTAGGGGTGTACCGAAACGCCGGTTCGATCCGCGACCAACACGTGCGCGGGCTCGATCTTCGCGATGCCCTCGAGCATCGTCAGCGGAGCGGGGACGTAGCCAAGGGCGGCATAGAGCGTGGCCGCTTTGGGATCGAGGCGGCGCCGCTGGTCGGGGTACGCGAGCAGCGCCTGCACCTCGGAGGCGAACCGGAGCTCGCCCGCCACCTGGACCCAAAAGAGCGGCTTCTCGCCCGCGCGGTCGCGCGCGAGTATCAGGCGCTGGCGACGGTCGTCCCAGATGGCGAGGCCGAACATACCGTCGAGCCGCCCGACGGCGTCGGGCCCGAGGCGCTCGTACAGCGGGACGATGGTCTCGATATCGCCCGTGGACCGGAACGGATAGCCGGCGCGGACCCCCTCCTGGCGCAGCTCGCGCGCGTTGTAGATCTCGCCGTTGCACACCATCCAGATGGAGCCGTCGGGATTTTGAAACGGCTGATCGCCGGTGGTGAGGTCCATGATCGCGAGCCGACGAGCGCCGATGCGGGCGCGCTCGTGGCCCACGATGCGCTCGCCGTCAGGGCCACGGTGCGCGAGGGCCGCGGCCATGGCGGCGATGCAGTCCGGGTGTCTGAGGGGGTCGCCGGTGAGCGAGACAGCCCCGAAGATGCCGCACATTACCGCACCCTACCACCACCCCGGGGAGGTTGGGGAGGTTGGGGAGGTTGGGCCAAAGACCGAGGGCGGCACGGGCCGTACGCCGCGTAGTGATCGTCCGCCATCAACAGGGGGAGCGCGCTGCCGAGGGCGGCGCGTGAGTCGCGATTGCCGGCGCTCGTCACGAAGACCGTCGGGGCGGCGCAGCGGGCGAGTGCCTCATGCCAGTAGTCGGCCGGGCGGAGCGATGAGCCCGGCAAGGTGCGGAAGCGCTCCACGTTGTCTGCGATGTAATTGCTCGTGAGCTCCCCCCCCGTCGCGGTGGCGACCGGTATGATGCGTCGCAGGTAAAAAGGAAGGGACGGGGGGTACGCGAGCACACCGAGGACTGCGCCGGAGTCGCCGCTCTGGCGTAACGCGGTGGCGGTGGCGCTCGCTACGGCTCCGGACGAGCGGTCATCGCCGACTGCGACGAGCAGCTTGCTGGAGAGGAAGGGGATCGCCATCACGACGACCGCGTACCCGAACAGGATGGTCCGGGGCCGTCGCGCGAGCGCGCCGAGCCCGACGAGAGCCGCGGAGCAGAGCGCGACGATCCCCAGGGCCACGGCGGTGGGTGGGATGGCGGCCTTCTCGGCCGACGTCAGGCTGATCGGCGCCGGCAGCCACCAGGTGAGCGCCATGAGGGCGACGCCCAGGAGGGCGGCGATCGGCACGTACGCGCGTGCGGCGGTGGCGCTACCGTCGAACGCGAAGTTGCGACTCGCCGCGAGCGCGAACGCGGGGATGAGCGGCAAGACGTACTGCGGCAACTTCGACTGGTTGAGCGAGAGAAAGAGCAGCGGCACGAGCACCCAGCACGCGAGCAACAGCGCGTCTCTCGCGGGCGGGTCGCGTCGGGAATCCCATCCCGGGCGCCAATGTTTCAGGCGCGCGAGCGCAGGGACGACCCAGGGGAAGGCCGCGAGCGGCAAGATCGGCAGGTAATACCAGACCGGCGCCGTCCGATGAAAGGTCCGGGTCGTCATCCGCTCGATGGTCTCGCGTACGAACACGTAGTGCGGAAAATCCGAGTGCCCGTCGGCCACCACGAGGAACCACGGCAGGACGATCGCGGCGAACGCCACGAGCCCGCGCCACGGGAACAAGCGACGCGGGGGTATCCCGGTCAGCAGCGCGTGGACGACGAGGGCGAGCAGTGGGAGGGCGAGCGCGATCGGACCTTTGGTGAGGGTGCCGATCGCGAGGGCGGCCCACGCGGCCACGGGTCGCTCGTCCCAGAAGCACAGCATTGCACCCGTCGTACACAGAGTCAGCGTACTGTCGAAGATGGCCGTCCGGGCGTACGCCAGCGGCAGGACCATCGTGGCGTAAGCGAGTCCCGCGATCCAGCCGGCCTGGTCACCCCACCGGCGGCGCGCGAACGCCACGAGCAGCGCGATGGTCGCGAGTGTCGCCAGGTACGCCGGCAGTCGGGCAGCGGCTTCCGTGGGCCCGGTTACTTCCATGACGGCGGCGGCGGCGGCGAAGTAGACGACGGGCTTGTCGAGGTAGGGCAGCCCGTCGAGGTGGGGAACGACGTAATCGTTCGTGAGCGCCATCTCGCGGGCGACTTCGGCGTTGCGGCCTTCGTCGGGATCGAGCAGGCGATAACCGTTCAGGTTCCAGCCGAGCGCCACCGCGGCGAGCACCAGGAGCAGGGGGAGCCCCGTCGGTATGGGGCGTGATGGCGAGGGCGGCGAGATGAGAATAAGCTTGGCGTGTGGGTGATCGAGCTCGGGCGCTAAAGCTATTCGAGCGCGCGTACCAGTGCCAGTTGGCGGGCGATCTTGCGGGCGCCATGCAGTTGTATCAGGCCTCGCTCGCCGAGCAGCCGACGGCGGAGGCGTACACGTTCCTCGGGTGGGTGTATTCGTTCGAGCGGCGCTACGACGCAGCCATCGCCGAGTGCAAGCGCGCGATCGTGACGGATCCGACGTTCGGCAATCCGTACAACGACATTGGCTGCTACCTGATGGCCCTCGGCCGCGACGAGGAGGCGATTCCCTGGCTCCGGCAGGCGATGAACGCGACGCGCTACGAGGCGCCGCATTTCCCCCACGTGAATCTCGCGCGGATCCACGAGAAGAAGGGTCGGGTGCTCGACGCGGTAGCGGAGTACGGCCGGGCGCTCGAGAAGCTGCCTGGGTATACACCCGCGCTCGGAGGGCTCCGGAGGCTTCAGGGAAAGGTCAACTGAAAACGCGGCGGCAAGGGCGGCAGGGCGGCACGCTCCGTCGTGCGCGCCGGCGCCCCTCACCTGAGAGCATCGCATGGCATTCGACGAAAAGCTGGCGGGACGAATCCGTAAACAACTCGGCAAACGCAAAGGCCTGACGGAAAAGCAGATGTTCGGCGGGATAGGTTTCCTGTTGAACGGCAACATGTGCTGCGGGGTGCACCGTGATGAGATGATCGTCCGCCTAGCGCCAGACGAGACGGAGAGTGCGCTGAAGGCTCCTCACACGCATCTCTTCGACCTTACCGGCCGTCCCATGAAGGGGTGGATCCTCGTGAACCCGAAGGGATTGGTGACCGATACCGCCCTGGCCAAATGGATCGGGGTGGCCGCCCAGTTCGCCGGATCGCTGCCACCGAAGTGACGCCGGGTTAGATTGTCGCAGGACTTGCCGACGGAGGTGGGCATGACTGCACGTCCACGACACCCTTACGCCATTGCCGCCACCATAGTGCTGGCCGCCGTGGCGCTATCGTGTAACAGCATAGACGTCACCCGCCCCCGAGTCACGCTCAAGCAGCTGACCGTCGGCGTGCCCGCGATGGATACCGTGGCCCGCGCCAGCGCGAGGGTGTATTCCCTGGGCGTGTCGCCTGGTGTGCTGTATCGCGTCAGCATCACCGGGCTCACGGATGATGTCGATTTGTACGTGTTCGGTAGCGACAGCTCGTTCAGCTCCACCGTGACGTGTCTCATCGACCGCACGATTCTCTTCAACACCACGCCCGAAGACTGTACGCTCGTCGCGGCATCTGGGGTTCTCTACCTCGGCGTCGATGGAACGTACGTGACCGCGTCCAGTGCGACGTACACGATCGAGGTGCAGTCGGCGACCTCGGCCACCCGTCGTACGCTCTCGGTCCCGGTGGCCGACGCGGTCGCGGCTGGCGCCGCCAATCTGTATTCCGTCGCCGTTTCGCTGGGCACGTCGTATACCGTGAGCATCACCGGGCTGTCGGATAGTGCGGCGAGCCTCAACGTCGCGGCCGGTGGCGGCGTGGTCCACACGTCGTTCCCGCATGCCTCACCCAAGGACTTCACGGTCCAAGCGCCGGACTCGGTACTGTATTTCGCGGTGGACGGATTCAACGTCGGGGCGCCGAGCGGCAGTTTCGTCATCATGGCCACGCCCGCCCCGGTCGTGGTCACTCCCATCGTGGGCACGTCGGGCAGCGTGCCCGCCGCGACACCCACCATTGGCTGGGTGCAAACAGCGAGTACCAGTCAGTACCACACCGACGGGCTCGCCGCCGGCAATCATACGGCGAGTATCGTCGGGTTGACCGCGACTGCGGTGCTTCACGTCTACACAGACGCGACGTATGGCACGGAGGCTCCCTGCACGTCCGAGAACCCGGGGTCCAGAGAGTGCATCGTGTCAGGTCCTTCCGCCTACTACACCGTGGCGGCGGGACCCACCAATACCGTCGGCGCGGGCTACATCATGCTGGTGTGGTAGGACCCCAACACCGGAGGCCATGATGGTACCACTGTCCCAGCTGCTCCTGCCCATTCTCCTGGGGGCGGTGCTGGTGTTTGTCTCGAGCTCGATCCTGCACATGGTCACCCCCTGGCACAAGAGCGACTATCCGAGAGTGCCCAATGAAGATCGAGCGATGGACGCCATTCGCGCGCTGGGCATTCCCCCCGGCGACTATATGATGCCCCGGCCCGAGACTCGTGAGGCCATGAAGTCGCCGGCGTTCATCGAGAAATTCAAGCGCGGGCCGGTCATGGTGTTCACCGTGATGCCGGCGGGCTCCATGTCGCCGGCGAAGCCCCTGGCGATGTGGTTCGTGTATGCCGTGGTCGTGGGAATCTTCGCCGCGTACATCGCCGGACGAGCGCTCCCCGCTGGTGCACCGTTCCGCTCTGTGCTGCGGTTCGCCGGCACGACCGCGTTCGTCGGGTACTCGCTGGCGCTGTGGCAGTTCTCTATCTGGTACCACCGATCCTGGACCACCACGATCAAGGCCACGGTGGACGGGCTGATCTATGCCCTGCTGACGGGCGCCGCGCTCGCGTGGCTCTGGCCCAAGTAGGACTGGGCCGCACGTCCAAGACTCCCACTCTCATCCTCCAGTTGGCGGTCGCCGTGCTCGTCGAGCTGGCGGCGACCGTCTCGGCCAGCGCGCAGACCCGAGCCGTTCTCGACTCGATCGATCACTACGTCGAGACGGAGCTCGATCGCTATCACATCCCCGGGGCGTCCGTGGCGGTTCTGCGGGGCGACAGCGTCGTACTCGCGCGGGGCTACGGCTACGCGAACGTCGAGCTGCACGTCCCGGCGAGCGACAGCACTGTGTACCAGTCCGGCTCCGTGGGGAAGCAGTTCACGGCGGCGGCGGTCGTGATGCTGGCCGAGCAGGGGCGCCTGTCCTTCGACGACACGATCACCCGGTATCTCCCGGAGGGACCGGAGGCGTGGCGGCGGATCACGATCCGGCAGCTGCTCACGCACACGTCGGGCATCGGCGATTACACCGACAGCACGCTGGACGTGCGACGCGACTACACGGAAGACGACATGGTACGACTCGCCGCGAGACAGGCCCTCGAGTTCGCGCCGGGTGACCGTTGGAATTACAGCAACACGGGCTACGTTCTGCTGGGCGTCATCATCCACCGCGTCACGGGCGTGTTCTACGGCGACTTCCTGCGCGACCATGTCTTTCGCCCAGCGGGTATGCGCACGACGCGCATCATCTCCGAAGCGGACATCGTCCCGAATCGGGCGGCGGGGTATCGCCTCGTCAACCGCACGCTCAAGAATCAGGAGTGGGTCTCCCCGTCGCTCAACACCACGGCGGACGGGGCGCTCTATTTCACCACCCGGGACCTCGCGCAGTGGGCCATCGCCCTGAACCATGGGCGCATCCCGAGTCGGACCGGACTCGAAGCGAGCTGGACGCCCGTTCGTCTCAACAACGGCGGCACTTACCCCTACGGCTTTGGGTGGCGGGTCACGCAGCAACGCGGGCTGCGGCGCATCGGGCACAGTGGCGCGTGGCAGGGCTTCGAGACCACGATTCAACGCTATCCCGACTTCAATTTGACGGTCATCGTGCTCGACAACCTCGCGGAATCGACCCCCGAAACCATGGCGATGGGCATCGCGGGGATGATCGAGCCGCGGCTCATGCCTCCGCATCTCATCGAGCCGATGTCATCGGGTCCCAAGCCACCTCAAGCGATTGATCGATTGCTCGGAGACGTCGCGAGCGGGGCGGCCACGGCCCGCGTAGCGCCGGGACTCGCGGCCTTTGTCTCAGCCGACCAGCGCTCGCGGATCGGGCGCGAGCTCAAGGGCGCCACTGGGTGGACGTTCGTCGGCTGCGACGCGGTCGAGGGTCGTGGCATCGCCCGTCTGGGGACGCAGGTGGCGCGCATCTGCTACGCCCGAGGATCGGGGGTGGGGCCCGCACCGAACTCGCTCGTGACCGTGCTCTATGGGGCCGACTGGCGCGCCGCCGGGATCGATTTCTACTCGTTCTAAGGCGTCGCCAGTCACGAGACTATCGCGCGGCGGGAACCACGTCGCCGACGATCACCCCCATCACGGCTTCGGCGAGCGCTTCGGGCGTCGTCTCGGTCAACGCGCTCCATTCCGTCGTGGCCACCACGACCAAGTCCCGGCTCGGCACGACGTATACGAACTGCCCGCCGTACCCCCACGCGAAAAAGGCGGCGGGGCTGGCGTCGGACACCCACCACAGCATGCCGTACGTGACGCCGCGCTGCGCGCCGACACTGATGCGCCACGGGAAGTGCGGCCGGGTGACCGAATCCACCCAACTCTGCGGCACGACGCTCGCGTCTCCTGACCAGCCACCCTGCAGATACAGCTGGCCGAGCTTCAGGAGGTCCCGGGCGCGTAGGGCGATCCCGGACCCGCCGTTCACCGTGCCCCGGTCGAGCTCCTCCCACGCCACCGTGTCCACGCCGAGCTCGCGGAACAAGTGGTCGGACGCATACACCGGCAGCGGCGTGGCGGCCGCGTCCTGGAGGACGACGCCGAGGGTATGCACCGCCGCGGAGTTGTACGTGAACGTGGCGCCGGGCGAGGCGGCGTGCGGGCGATCGAGGACATACTGCACGTGGTCGTCCGCGACGATCCAGAGGTTGTAGTCGGGACCCGATTCCTCGTTCCACTGGTAGCCGGACGTCATCGTCAGGAGGTCGTGGATCGTGACGGTCGAGTCGGCGGCGTCGAGGGTGTCGACGGGACCAAGGTAGGGAGCGATCGTCGCGCTCGTGCCGGGCAGCACGCCGTCACGCAACGCCGTCCCGATCAGGGCCGACAAGACGCTCTTGGTCACCGAGCGTACGTCAAACAGCGTCGTGGAGTCGACGCCGTTGAAGTAGTACTCGGCCACGAGCCGCCCATGGCGCGCCACGAGCAGGCTCCGGAACCGCGGGATGGCGGCGGCGTCGCCAGAGGCGGTGAGCAGGCCCATCGCGTTCATGCCTACTTCGCCGGGGCTCGCCCGCATCCAGGCCTGTGAGAGATCGACGCGGACGGGGGCGGTGGGGGCGGTCGGCGTTTCACCGCACCCGACCGCGACGAGGAGAGCCCAGAGCGCGAAGACCGTGCGGCGCGGCACCTCAGTGGCGACCCTGCGGCTGCTGCGGCAGCTGGCTCGCCGTCAGGGGAACGGCGGCTTTCGTCTCGCCGTCGACCATGATCTCGAAGCGGTACGCCCCCGGGTGCGGCAGCGGCACATCGAACACCAATATCGCGCCCGCCTCGATGTCGGTGACGCCCGCGGGCGGCTCCGCGAAGTTCACGGCGCCGTTGCCGCCCAGAACCTCGGTGTCCTGCTCGTCCAGCAACTTGATCTGTACCTGGTGCTCTCCTATCTCAGTGCGCTTGCCCTTGAGGCGCAGCACCAGATGGAGGCGCGGGTGCATCGCGGGAAATTGCTGCACCCAGACGTGCTGGAAGATGCCGAGTACGGAGAGCTTGCCCGCCTGATCCACGAGCGCGTAGTCGGCGATCACGGCGAAGTCGAGGTGCACGCTACTTCCGCGAGAACGGGATCGACGCGCGGGTCCGCTCCCACTCGAGCTTCAGGATGCCGCCTGAGCCCTGCGGGTCGATGGCGATGGTGAACTGCTCCACCGGCTGGGGTAAGGGCTCGACCTTCATGTCCAGTCGCGCGAAGTCGTACTTGGCGTCGTAGTTGGTCCCCCACTGTCCGGTATTCCGATTGATGATGAGGGTCCAGCGATCGCGCGCCGGAATGGTCCACAGCGTGTATTTCCCAGCAGGCAGGGTCGTCCCGCCGATGACCAAATCCGCGCTGGTCTCGAACAGCGTCGCCTCGTTGGCGCCGGTGCGCCACACCTGGTTCCACGGCACTACGCTCCCGAAAATCGCCCGCCCGCGAGTGGATGGGCGGCTGTAGCGGACCGCGAGGGCCGCCCCCCCCACCCGCGCCTGGAGGGAGTCGGTAGGCGACAGCGTGCCGAGCGACCGAGACGCGAACGATTTGCCGAGCGTGCCGAAGTCGAGCCCCGTCACCCGCTCGACGGTGATCTGCGCGGTGCCGCCGATCCCGGACACGCCGAGCAGCGTGCCGCGCTCGTCGACGCGGGCGCGCAGCGGCCCGATGCCACCCAGCATGAAGGTCAGCGAGTCGGCGCCGCGGCGCGTGACGGTTACAGGAAGCGGCTCGGTGTCGCCGACGGGCAACATGCTGGTGGTGTAGTCCGCTCCGCCGGCGGTGCGGGCCCGGCGCGCGACTTCTTCCACGAGGCCGAACGACTGTCCCAGGTACGGAAGCGCGCCGGAACCGACCCGCACCCGCACGGTCCGCGTCGAATCCCCGCGGGGCACGGTGGTCACGGCAGAGTCGCCCTGGAACGTCGCCCACGCTTTGGTTTCCGCCGGGCCAGGCGCACCGGACACGTTGTGCGTGACGAGCTCGAACCGCTGGGTCACACCGCCGGGACCAAACGTCACGGTGTAGATGCGGTGCACCGTCCGGGGGCTCCTGATGACCTGCTCACCCTCGAGCCGGTCGGCGGTGCGCGTGTACTTCTCGATGGCGAGGGTGTCGCGGCCCAACAGGACGACGAACTGGCCGCTCTGCGCCGCAAGGGCTCCGGGCGCGAGGAGTCCGGCGACGAGGAGGCTGCACAGTCGACGGCTCATGTCTGCTTCCTTGAGAAGGGGATGGCGATGCGGGTCGTCTCCCAGTCCATCTGGACCACGCCACTCTTGCCCTGTGGCACGACGGCGATGCTGAACTGCTCAACGGGGCGCGGCAACGGCTCGGTCTTCACGTCCACGCGTACCAGATCCGAATCGGCGGCGTAATCGGTTCCCCACAAGCGCGCCCGGGTGGGCAGGTCGCAGGCATCGCCCTCGCACGGCGCGAGGATCTCGCGGTTGACGATGAGCTTCCACCCGCTCGGTGACGGCAGCGTCCACAGGGTATAGGTCCCCTTGGGGATCGTTTTCCCTCCGATGACGAGGTCGGCGGAGGTGGAGAAGCGGGTGGCGAAATTCGCACCCGTGCGCCAGACCTGGTTCCACGGCACCACGCCCCCGAAGATCCGGCGGCCGCGCATGGCGGGACGCCCGTAGTCGATCGCGATGCGGACTCCGTCGATCTCCGCGCGTACCGAGTCGGGTGGCGAGAGCTGGCCCAGGGGCCGTCCGGCGAATGCCGCCTCGAACCTCGCCATATCGACGGTGGCGGGGGACACGCGCGTCGCGAGCACCTTTTGCGTGGTCAGTCGCCCGTCGACGCCCTGGATCCGACCCGAGGGGTCCACCCGGAAGAGCGTCGGCTGGTCGCCCTCGAACGCGACGCCCATCGAGTCAGGCGCGGGAAACGTCACGGTGAGGTCGAACGGCGCGGTGGACCCGAAGCTCAGGACCGAGACCTTCACCGGAGACCCGCCGAGCTTCCGCGCGCGCACACTGTACTGGTCGTACAGCGCGTAGCAGAAGTTGAGAAACGGGAGGGCGCCCTGAGGAGTGACCACGTGGGCGGTGCTGGTCTGCCCGTTGCGCGTGACGTCGATGATTGCATCGTCTTTCGTGTACCGCGCCACGACGTGGCTGGGGGGTACGTCGGTGGTCCCGAGGGGCTTGGTGTCGACCTCGAGACGCGTGATCAGCCCGTCGGGTCCCAGGTCTCCCACGAAATGCCGGGCCACCGCGGGTGCCCGGTCACGCATGACCACGTCATCTACGAGCCGATCGGCGGTCCGCGCGTAGCGCTCGACGCCGATCGTGTCCTTGCCGAGGGTGATCACGAAGGCCCCGCTATCGGGGCTCTGGAAGACGCTGGCGAGCAGTAACAGCGACAAGAGCATGCGAATCTCCGGTTTGGCTCAGTGCACCCGAATCGATTTCACTTCGTCGTTTTGCGCAATCTTGTTCACCACGTCCTGGCCCTTGGTCACCTGTCCGAAGACGGTGTGGACGCGGTCCAGGTGTGGCTGGGGCGAGTGGCAGATGAAGAACTGGCTGCCCCCCGTATCCTTGCCGGCGTGGGCCATCGAGAGCGTGCCGGCGACATGCTTGTGGACGTTCTTGTCCGTCTCGCACTTTATGGTGTAGCCCGGCCCGCCGGTGCCGACGCGGCCCTTGCCGCTCTTCGAATAGGGATCGCCTCCCTGAACCATGAAGTTGGGGATCACGCGGTGAAACGTGGTACCGTCGTAGAAGCCGGCGTTCGCGAGCTTCTCGAAGTTCGCCACCGTGTTGGGGACCTCGTCCGCGAAGAGCTCGACCTCGATCCGACCCTTCGCGGTGTCGAATACGGCCTGCTTGTTGGCCATCATCACTCCAGTGAGAGATTTTCTTCTACCTGCGCCACGGTCTTCATTCCCACAATCACCACCGTCACCGCTTCGTTGTCCAGTACGAAGCGCAGCGCGAGCTGTGCGGAGGTCACCCCGGCCTGGTCGGCGAGCTCCCTGATCCGTTCTCCCAGCGCCGTCATCTGCGCCACGTAGGGCCGCGGCATGCGCGCCCGGATGTCGCCTTTCTCCCAGGTGCTGTCGGGACCGTACCTGCCGGCGAGCAGGCCGTTGGCCAGCGGCTCCCGCGCGATGACGCCCATGTTGGCCGCTCGAGCGGCCGGAAGGAAGCGATCCTCCGCCTCGCGGCGGACCACGTTGTACACGATCTGCACCGTGTCGGGCCGCGTGACCTCAACGGCCGCGAGGCCCTCCTCGGGCGTGTGCACGGACACGCCGTAAAACCGGATTTTCCCCTGTTGCTTAAGATCTTCGAGCACCTGATACGTCTCGGGATTGGCGGTCACCCCGAGGGCTGGGTTGTGGAGTTGGAGCAGGTCGATGTAGTCGGTGCGCAGGCGGCCGAGCGATCGCTCGACCGCGAACCGGATGTAGTCGGGCGAGAAATTGGCATCGTGCGTGACCGGGAGGGGCGCGTCTGGCGCGATGTCGGCGACCGGCCGACCGAGCGCCTCGGCGAGCCGGGGGAGGAGCAGCGGATTGACGTCGCGATTGTAGAAGTTGCCCCCGACCTTGGTCGCGATGATGACGTCATGGCGAATGGCACCCTCGCCGAGCACCTGGCCCAGGATCTCCTCCGAGTGACCGTGTCCGTACACGTCCGCCGTGTCGAAGAGATTGCACCCCAGCTCGTGCGCGCGACGGACGGCCCGCCGGGATTCCGCGTCGTCCGTGGCACCGTAGGAGTTGCCGAAGCGGTTGCCGCCGATGGCCCACGCGCCGAACCCGATCGGACTCACGGCGAGTCCTGTGCGTCCGAGCACCCGGCGTTTCACGAGAGCAGCGTGCCCAGCGCCTCGGGCGTGGCGACGGGGAGCGAGCAGGTCGTGCCCACGCACACCGTCGCCGCCGGGTGGTCCGCCGTCTTGCGGATGACAATCGTTCGCGGGCGGTACCGCTGTAGTGCGAGCAGATGCATATCACACGCGGCTCCCGGTCCCCGGGCACCCGACACCTCGATTCTCGTCACCGGATTCACTGCCCAATCCACCGCCTGCAACAGCGTCGCCCCGTACAGCGCGAGCTCGCCCGCCGCCCCGCCGAACGTCCGGAGCTGGCGGTCGAGGAGCTGCCGCCATGGGGCGTCGTCGGTAAACGCCCAGAGCCGCGCCAACACGAGTGCCGCGACGCCGTTCCCCGACGGCGTGGGGGCGTCCTGAATGGGCTTGGCGGGCGTGTTGAGGTAGGCCGCGCCCTCGCGACCGCGCGCCACGTCGAAGAAGCCGCCTCTCTCTTCGTCCCAATGGGAGCGACGGCAGTACTGCATCACGGCCGTGGCGCGGGTCAGCCAGTCGTCGTCACCCGTGGCCTCGTAGGCATCGAGGAACGCCGCTGCCGCGTGGACGTCATCCTCGAGCATCCCGCGCGGCTCCGCCCGCCCGATGACGTGACTCATGCCTCGAGCCTCGTCCCAGGCTTCGTCCCAGATCCGCGACAGGACTTTGAGCGCCAGCGCGTTGCACTCGGGCCGGTCGAGCACGGCGCCGGCGTGCAGGAACGCGGACGCCATCATGGCGTTCCAGTTGACGTACGGCGTGGTGTCGACGTACGGCGCCCGGCGTCGGTCCCGCGCCGCCTTGAGCTTCGGGAGCGCCTCCTTCAAGACCCGCCATTCAGCGTCACTCGCTGGGTCTTGCTTCCACCACAGGACGTTCTTCTCGTGGTCGTGATGCATCTCGCCGGGTACTTCGACATCGAACACGCGCCGTCCGACTGCGAACTCCCCCTCGGAGAGTACGGCCTTCATCTCATCAGGCGTCCAGGTCCAGTAGTCCCCATCGTCGCCGAATTGGACATCCGCGTCCTGGGACGTGTAGAACCCGCCGTGCTCCTTGTCGGATAACACCTCCAGCACCCAGCCCACGATACCCTGGGCGACGTCCTTGAAGAGCGGATTGCCGAGGGCCGCGTAGCCATCGACGTAGGCGTGCAGAAGCTCCGAGTTGTCGTAGGACATCTTTTCGAAATGCGGGACGATCCAGCGTTCGTCCACCGAGTAGCGGTGGAACCCGCCTCCGACGTGATCCCGAATGCCACCGTTCGCCATACCCGTGAGCGTCCGCTCCACGACCTGACGCATCCAGTCCGCGCGGCCGTCGTGCCAACGGGCGAGCAGGAAGCGGATCGCCGCCGGGTGGGGGAACTTGGGGGCAGTCCCGAAGCCCCCGTAGCGGATGTCGAACAGCCGGGCCATCTCGCCCGCGGCCTTGTCGAGGACGTCGGGCGACACGTCGCCGCTCTTCGCCTCGTCCAAGGCCTCGGCCACGTGCCGGCGGATGGCGGTGGCATTGTCTCGGACCTTGTCCCGCTGCAGTCGATAGATCTCGGCGACCTGTTTGAGCACGGAGACGAATCCGGGCCTGCCGTAGCGGTTCTCCTCCGGCGGAAAATAGGTGCCGCCGAAAAAGACCTCCCCTTCAGGCGTGAGAAATGCCGTGAGCGGCCAACCACCCTGGCCGGTCAACGCCTGCACGGCCCGTTGGTATCTCGCGTCCACGTCGGGCCGCTCGTCGCGATCGACCTTGACGCACACGAAGTCCCGATTCAGGACTTCGGCCACACCGGGATCTTCGTACGACTCGCCGTCCATCACGTGACACCAGTGGCACCACACGGCGCCGATGTCGAGAAGGATCGGCTTGTCCTCGGTCCTGGCGCGGGCGAACGCCGAGTCGCCCCAGGGGTGCCAATGCACCGGCTGGTGGGCGGCGGACTTCAGGTAGGCGGAGGGTTCGGAGGAAAGCAGGTTCGGCATTGGAAGAAAGCTAACCCTCCAAATACCGCACCACCGTTCGCGAGAGCAGGTCCGCCCCGATGACGAGGCTTTGCTCGTCGATATCGAAGGTCGGGCTGTGATGTGGGGAGGCCTTGCCGTCGGGTCGCGCCGAGCCGACGAACGCGAACGCGCCCGGCACCTTCGCGAGGAAGAAGGACATGTCTTCTCCACCCATGGTGCGGACCCCATCCACGAGCCGGTCCGGGCCCACGGTCTCGCGGGCCGCCTCCTGCATCACGGCGGTCATCGCGGGGTCGTTGACGAGCGGCTTCGACATCCGCCGATAGCGCACCTCGGCGTCCGCCCCGAAGGCGCGCGCGATGCCCTGGGCGGTTTCCTCCAGTAGGCGCGGCGCGTCTTCGTAGAACCTGCCGCCGAAGGTCCGCACGGTACCCCGCAGTTCAGCGCGGCCGGGGATGACGTTGAATGCGTGCCCCGCATTCAGCTGGGTGACGGAAACCACACCCTCCTCGAACGGATTGCGGCGGCGCGCGACCAAGCTTTGCAAACCGGTCACCACGTGCGCCGCGATGAGCACCGGGTCGATCGCCTGATGGGGCGCCGCCGCGTGCCCACCCTTCCCGACGATCGAGATCTGGAACTCGTCGACGGACGCCATCACCGGCCCCGGCATGAGCGCGATGCTGCCCACCGGAAGATCGTTCCACAGGTGGATTCCGAACGCGGCGTCGACGGGTGGCGCTTCCAGCACGCCCGCGGCGATCATCGCCTCGGCCCCGTTCGAAATCTCTTCGGCGGGCTGGAACGCGAACTTCACGCTGCCCGCGAGCGCCGCCGCGTGCAATCGACGGGCGACCTCGAGCCCGATCGCCACATGCCCGTCGTGACCGCACGCGTGCATCTTGCCCGCGCGCGTGGAACGATAGGGAACGTCGTTGGCCTCCTGGACGGGGAGGGCGTCCATGTCGGCGCGGATCAGCACGCAGCGCGGGTTACCCTTGGATGCGCCGTCCCGCAGCCCCACCACGCCGGTCTTGCCGACGCCGATTTGCACCGCGTAGCCGAGCTTCGCCAGCCGCTCGGCGACGAGCGTGCTGGTCCGCTGCTCCTCGAAGCCCAGCTCGGGGTGCTGGTGGAGATCACGCCGGGTGGCCACAAGCTGGGCGCGGTCGACCGGTGGGAGAGTCATGGTCATACTCGAGAACTCGGACATAACCGATTCACCACGCACACCTCGCATCTGGGCCTCCGCGCGATGCACACACGGCGTCCGTGCAGGATCAACGTATGCGAAAACCAGGTCCACTTCTCGCGCGGCACGACGGCCATCAAGTCGCGCTCGATCTTTACCGGATCCTTTTCCCTGGTGAGCCGGAGGAGCGTGGCGAGCCGCTGCACATGCGTGTCGACCACGACCCCTTCGTTCTTTCCGAACCAGGTCCCGAGGACGACGTTCGCGGTCTTGCGACCCACGCCGGGCAGCTCGACCAGCGCCTCCATCGTATCCGGCACCTCGCCGCCGTGGCGCTCCACGACCGCTTGTGCCATGCCGATGATCGACTTGGTCTTGTTGCGGAAGAACCCGGTGCTGTGGATCTCCTGCTCCAGAACCTGGGGATCCGCTGCCGCGAAGTCCGCGGCGGATTTGTACTTCTCGAACAACGCCGGGGTGACCATGTTCACGCGCGCGTCGGTCGACTGCGCAGACAGGATCGTTGCGACGAGCAGCTCGAGCGCGGTCCGGTGATGCAGGGCGCAGGTGGCGTCGGGATACTCGCGCTCGAGGCGCGCGATGATCTTGCGGACGCGCGCTCGAAGCGCGGCCGGCGTTTCACGCGATCGGGCCTTGGTCTTCGTGGCCATCACGCCGCGACGCTGCGGCGCTGGCGCGCGAAGGCCAGGAACTCGTCCGCGTCCCGTGTGTTGAGCACCCCGGCGGGTTCGAGCCAGCCTTTGCGGGCGATCCCGAGGCCGATCTCCACGTTCGCCATCCCGGCGGTCGAATGGGCATCGGCGCCGATGGAGATGGTGACGTCCAGCTCGCGCGCGCGCCGCACCACGCGCCAATCAAGATCGAGGCGGTGTGGATCGGCGTTGACCTCGACGGCGATGCCTCGGTCGGCCGCGGTCCGGAGCACACGCTCGAGATCGATCGCGTAGGGCTCGCGCTGGAGCAGCAGGCGCCCGGTGGGATGCCCCAGGATCGTGAGCCGGGGGTCTTCCATGGCCGTCAGGACGCGGCGGGTCATCTCCGCCTCCGTCATGCCGAAGCGGGAGTGAATCGAGCCGATCACGAAGTCGAACCGATCGAGCACGTCCGGGCCGTAGTCGAGGGTCCCGTCGGCGAGGATGTCGGCCTCGACCCCCTTGAGCACGCGGATTCCGCCACCCGCCGCGCCGGCATTCACGGCATCGATCTCCGCGTGCTGCTGCGCCACGTCCTCCGCCCGGAGGCCTCCGGCATACGCGGACGACTGCGAATGATCCGTGATGCCCACCCACTCGTATCCCGCGGCCCGGCAGGCGGTCGCCCACTCCGCGATCGTGACGGTACCGTCGGAGTAGTGCGAGTGACAGTGGAGAAGACCGCGGAGGTCCCGCGCCTCGACGAGATGCGGCAATCGACCCGTGGCGGCGGCGTCGAGCGCGTCGTCGGACTCGCGCAGCTCGGGAGGCACCCAGGCGCAATCGACTGCCCGATACACCTCGGCCTCGTCCGGGAACGCGCCGTCCAGCGCGACGCCCATCGTGCGAGCCCGGGTCTCGAGCGCCACGACGTGCCCGGGGGACCCGGTCGCGCGGATCCAGTCGAGCCCGAACCGCTCCGGCGTGGTGAGTAGCACGCCGACCACCGTACCGGACGCGAAGCGCAGCGTGATGGTCCCGCCCCCGCCCCCGCCCCCGCCCCCGCGAGGCTCCCCTTGCCCTCCGATCTCTATGACACCTGGCGCATGGCCGAGGCGGTGGATCGACGCATCGCGCGCGGCGGCGCCGGTGTGCACGGCGATCAGGTCCAGGCGCCCGATCAGCTCGCAGCGGCGGCGCACGGCGCCGCCGACCTCCACCCGTTGCACGCCGTCGAGCGCTGCCAGGGCGCGCCGCACCTGCTCGATTTCGTCGCGGGCGTGATGGAACAGCCGGAGCCCCGTGGCCTGGCGGAGCTGTGCGATTCCCCGGCGCACGTTCTCCGCCGTCTTCGCGCCGAAGCGCGGGAGCGCGGCGAGGCGCCCATCGGTGGCGGCGACCTCGAGCTCCGCGAGTGATTCGATGGCGAGGGCTTCGTGGATCAGCCGGACCTTGGCGACCCCGAGGCCGGGGATGCGGAGCATCTCCACGAGGCCGGGCGGTACCTGCTCCCGCAGTTCATCCAGGGTGCTCGATCGGCCGGTCGCCAGGATTTCCGATCGGGCTGCGCGCTGGACCGCCCGCACCCGTCCGGCACTCTCCCCCCGGAGCTCGAGGACCGCCGCGAGCTGATCGAGCGTGTGGGTGACCGACGGCTTGTCCATGCAGGGGAAGTTAGTCCCTTGGTAAGAATCCATCGAGCACCCGCACGAACGCTTCCGTCGCCTCCACGTGCGGTGCGTGGCCGGTCGCCAGCTCGACCACTCCAGTCGAAAGCAGTGCCGCGGTCTCGCGCGCCGCCTCGATCGGCATGGGGTCGTAAATGCCATGCACGAGCAGGGAGCGGGGAGCGGTACCGTTCGGGAACTTCAGCCGGATCTGTTCGCGCAGGTCGTATTCCCCGAGGCTATCCCAGACGGCTCGGCGTGTACGCTCCGTGACCCGGAACGGGGTCATCTCCCGCGCGCGACTGGGGTCATGGAAGTAGCCGGCGACGGATAGCGCGAACGCAATGCGGCGATACTTTTCGGGGTCACGCTGCGCGAGCCCCAGGGCCGAAAGCTCGGCGCGACTCCGGGCGATCCAGGGCTGGGCCATGCGGGCGGCGAAGCGGCGCTCGAATTCCTCGCGCCACGCGGCGGTCAGGGGCGCGCCCGAGACGAGCGCGAGGCGTGCGATCCGGCTCGGATGCTCGAGGGCGTACAGCACGGCGAGCAGGCCCCCCCACGAGTAGCCGAGCAGGGTGAGGCGATCGAGCCGCCAGTGGTTGCGCAGGGCCTCGAGATCGGCCACGTGCTCCCGCCACCCGACCGCCACGTCGCGCGGGACCACCGATCGGCCGCCGCCGCGCTGATCGTAGTAGATGAGGGCCCGCCCCGCCCGCCCCGCGGCGAGCCGGTCGTATTGGGGGAGGAGATAATCGTGGTGTGCGCCGGGTCCTCCGTGTAGGACCACCACCGAGGGGCCGTCTCCCACCTGTCGCGTGTAGAGCCGGACGCCGTTGAGCTCGACGATCGTCTCGACGGCCTGTTCTGACATGGCGCCTCAACTTAAACTGTTCGCGCACACATGAAGCTGCCCGGTTTTCCAACCACGCTCGCGCCCCCGGGCTTGCGCCGGCTCGGGCTCGCGGACATCGCCGTCCTCTGTCTCCTGGGCGGGGTGATCGCGACGGTCATCTCGTTCGCGCGGGAGTTCGAAGCCCCGTTTTCGCAGGCGGTACGGATCGACTTGAGCCCCGCGGCGCTCCCTCGCTACACGCTGTATTCGTTGTCGCGCGGCGTGTTCGCGCTGATGATCTCCTACTTGTTCGCCCTCGGGTTCGGTTGGACGGCCGCGAAGTCGCGGGCCGCCGAGAGACTGCTCCTCCCGCTCCTCGACATCCTCCAGAGTATTCCGGTGCTCGGGTTTCTTCCCGGGCTCGTCCTCGGATTGATGTCCCTGTTCCCGACCCGGAACGTCGGGCTCGAGCTGGCGGCGATCCTGATGATCTTCACCGCTCAGGCGTGGAACCTCGCCCTGTCGTTCTACAACTCGCTGAAGGGTCTTCCGGACCCGCTGCGCGACGCGTGCAAGGTTGCCGGATGGCCCCCGCGCCGAACCTTCTGGCAGCTCGAGGTCCCGGCGGCGGCGCAGGGTCTGGTCTGGAACGGGATGCTCTCGATGGCGGGCGGCTGGTTCTTCCTGATGGTGAACGAGGCGTTCCGGCTGGGTGACCGGGACTACCGGCTGCCCGGCATTGGATCGTACATGAGCGTCGCACTCGACCAGGGGAACGTCCCCGCCATGGCGCTCGCGGTCCTCGCGATGGTGGTGATGATCGTGTGCGTCGATCAGGTGCTCTGGCGCCCGTTGGTCGTGTGGGTCGAGAAATTCCGGCTGGACGACACGGCGGGCGCTCCCGCCCCGTCGTCATGGGTCCTCGAATTCCTCCGGCGGGCGCGCCTCCCGCGCCGCGCCGCGGTGCTGCAACGCCGTGCGTATCGCAGCGCGCGCCGGGCCGCCCGATCGATCGAAGCGCCGTTCAAGAGCGTGGGTCCGGTGATCCTCCGGGGCCCGCTGATTGCGTTCGAACGTGCCATCGCCAGAAAACTCGGGGCCGGACTGGCCGTGGCGGCGATCGCCGCGGCGGCAGTTGCGGGCGCCTGGCGGTTGTGGCTCTTGATCACGCAACTGGGCCTGGCGGATTGGGGTCAGCTGCTCGTGGCGGCGCTGCTCACCTTCGCCCGCGTGATGAGCGCCGTCCTGCTCTCCACTATCTGGACCGTGCCGGCCGGAGTGATCATCGGCCGCTCGCCACGCCTGGCCCGCGCGCTACAGCCCGTCATTCAGGTTGTGGCATCGTTCCCGGCGCCCATGCTCTTTCCCATCGTGATTCTGCTGTTCGAGAGGATCGGCGTGGGGCTCGGGCTGGGGGCTGTGGCCCTGATGGTGCTTTCGGGGCAGTGGTACATCCTCTTCAACGTGATCTCCGCCGTGGCCAACATTCCGGAACAGCTCAAGGAGGCTACCACGCTGTTCCGGCTCCCCTGGCTGGCGCGCTGGCGGTCGCTCTACCTTCCGGCGGCGTTCCCCGCGCTCGTGACCGGTTGGGTGACGGCGGCGGGGGGCGCCTGGAACGGGTCCATCGTCGCCGAATACATCGAAGCGGGCGGCACATTGCGTCAGACCCAAGGCCTCGGCAGCCTGATCAGTGAGGCGACCGCACACGCGAACTTTCCTCTTCTTGCGGGCGGCATCGCCTTAATGAGTCTGATCGTCGTGGGATGGAACCGCATGGTGTGGCGTCCGCTCTTGCAGTGGGCACAAAACCGCTTCAGCCTCGAGACATGACCAACACGGTCCTCCTCGAGGCGCAGCACGTATCGCAGCGCTTCAAGCTGCCCAACGGGCAGAACCTCGAGGCACTGCGCGACGTGTCGCTCGCTGTCTCCGAGCACGAAGTCGTCGCCCTCGTCGGTCCTTCGGGGTGCGGCAAGAGCACGTTGTTGCGCCTCTTCGCCGGCCTAGCACGCCCCGCCGACGGGACCGTGCTGTATCGCGGACGCCGGCTCGACGGAGTGCTCGGCGCCGCCGCCATGGTGTTTCAATCGTTTGCCCTGCTCCCCTGGCTCACCGTCACCGAAAACGTGGCGATGGGCCTCGAGGCGCGCGGGGTGTTCGGGCCCGCGCGGCGCGACGCGGTCGCCCGCGCCGTCAACCTGGTGGGGCTCGATGGCTTCGAGCAGGCGTACCCCAAGGAGCTCTCGGGCGGCATGAAACAGCGCGTGGGGTTCGCGCGCGCGCTGGCTGTGGCGCCCGAGATCCTCCTCATGGACGAGCCATTCGGGGCGCTCGATCCGCTCACCGCCGAGAACCTCCGCAGCCAGGTGGTCGACTTGTGGCGCGATCCCGCAGCGGGTGTGAACACGCTCGTGATCGTCACGCACTCAGTGGAGGAAGCAGTGTTCCTCGCCGGGCGGATCGTGGTGTTCGGCTCGAACCCCGGCCACGTACGGGAAGAGCTGGTCAACTCGCTTCCTTATCCCCGTATCGAGCGGAGTCCCGACTTCGAGCAGATGGTGGATCGATTGCACGCCATTCTCACGGCGACGCTCCTTCCCGAGGCGGCACCGGCCGCGCCGCAACGCCTGGTGCCTTTCCCGCGGGTGCACGTATCCGAGGCCACCGGTCTCCTCGACCACCTGCTTACGCGCCCCGACGGCAAGGGTCCCGTGTTCGAGCTCGCGGAGGACCTCGGGGTCGATTACGACCGCATGTCCGCCGTCGTGCGGGCAGCGGAGCAGCTCGGGTGGGTTACGACCCCGGGGGAAATCGTCCAGTTGACGCAGGGCGGGCGGGAAGTGATGGCCATGGACGATGCCGCCCGCAAGGACGCCAGCCGGGCGCGACTCGCCAAGCAGCCGCTGTTCGCGCGGCTCGTCGCCATGCTCAAGGAGAACGAGGGGTCGGTGGAGGACGAGGAGGTCCTGGCCGACCTGACGATCTACTTCCCCTTCATTCCGGCGGAGTCGTTGTTCGCCACGCTGATCGAGTGGGGACGCTACGCGGAGCTGCTGGACCACAACGCGGGCGCCGGGCGCATCAGCCTCCTGGGGTGGGAGAGCACCGCGGAAATGCGGACCGAGTAGCGCCGCGCCGCTACTGGCCGAAGCAGAAGAACCGCACGTGGTTCGGCGCCAGGCCGCCCGTGAGCCGGGCGAGCGCCGCCGCCCCTCCTTTCGCGAGACGCGACGTCGAATCGCCGGCGAGCGCCGCCTGGTAGAGCGCGATGGCCCGCGTTTTCGCCGATTCGGCCTCGGGGAGGAACTTGGTCGAGTCGGCGTTTTCCTTCCCCAGGCCGGACGCGAGCGCCACCACGTCCCGGTAGGCGTCCGCCTCGAGCAGCTGCGCCGTCCACTTGACCTCGGAGTCCGCGGGAGCAGCGACGAGCGGCTCCAGCCGTTGGACGATCCCATAGTACGGTTGGGGCGAGCCTCCCCCAGCGCAGTCCGCCTCGAGCTGGAGCATCGTGGCCCGTTGGCCCATGGGACCGTTCGCATTGAGCTGGACCGCCTGCTGCAACCAGCCACCCGCGTACGCCATTTCGTTGCTCGCGGAGGAGAGCTCGGAGCTCGCGCCGAGTCCTTTCAAGCGGGTCCGCGCCTGAGCCAGCTGCTGTGACGGATCGGTAAAGCCGAAGGGATGCCACGCTAAACGGAGTACCCGGTCCGCGACCAGGTATGCGCCGGCCTGCCGCACCGAATCCTTACCCTGTGCGCCCTTGAGCCACGTCTCGAGAGTCGTTACCACATCGAAGGGCGCCATTTCCGCGAACTTCCCCCCTTCGTCTCGGGACTGGCGTACGATCTCCAGAAGGCCGGTGGACGACCGGGGCGGGGGCCCGGCTTCCCGGATCCACTTGTTGATGAGCAGGACCTGTCGCTGGTAGTACTCGGGTTGGGTCTCGCCTCGAGGGGCGACGATATCGGCGGTGACGCCCGCGGAGCCCCGGGGAGACTCTCCGCTCGTCTCGCCGGCGGAGCCGCATCCGAGGAGCAACACGATTGCAGAAAGGAACGTGGCGCGGCCGCGGAGACTCATCGGAATCCTCGCGAGGGGGATGACGGTAGACGCTAAGCTACAAGCGCCTGCCCCTCGTTACAACAGGATGGCCAACGCGTCCGCGATCTCGCGGACCGTGCGATGATGCTCCGCGGTGAAGCCGGCCGGCACGTCAGAATCGACATCGAGCTGCCCCAGGATACGCGCGCCTCGCCGGATCAGGACGACCAGCTCCGAGCGCGTCTCCAGGTTGCACGCGAGGTAGTTCCCCACCGCGGCGACGTCGGGCACGTTCTGGTCCTGGCCGGTCGCGACCGCGGTGCCGCAGACGCCGCGCCCGACGGGGATGTGGGTGTGCTCCGTTTCGCGTCCCGCGAAGGCCTCGAGCACGAGCTCGTCGCCCTGCAGCATGTAGGCGTAGACCGACGTGAACGGCGCGCCGAGGCGTCGGATGCGCTCGCACGCGAGCCGGAGCAGGTCCTGGCGGGAGACATCGTGCAGATGCGCGGCGCGGAGCGCGCGGACGATCGGGGCCGGCTCGAGGTCGGTGGTCAGGTGTCCGGACTGGTTCGGGGCATGCGGCTATATCTATCTTTGGCGCGACTCCGGCGAAAGCGGCCTCGTGTCGATACGCCTTCTCGTGCTGATCCCTGTCGCGGCCGCCATCAGCCTCGCGCTTTCAGCCGCCGTGGACGCCGTTGCCCTCCCGTTGTTCCTCGATACCACGGGTACGATCCTCGCGACGGCGCTCGGCGGGCCGGTCGTCGGAATCTCGACAGGGGTGGTGACGTCGGCGGTGAACTCGTTGCGCAATCCGACCTTCTGGCCGTTCGTGGCGGTGCAGGTCATCGTGGCGCTGTACGCCTGGATGGCCGCGCGCGCCGGACTCTTCCGAAGCTTCAAGACCGCGGTCCCGGCGGGATTCGGGCTCGGGGTGATCGCGGCGCTCACGTCCACGCCCATCTCCTACCTGGTGTTCGGGTGTACCACGACGGGCGGCATCGCCCTCACCACCGCGCTGGGCAAGGCCTTGGGTCTGCCCCCCCTCGGCGCCTGCTTCTTCGGGAGCTTCCTGGCCGACTTCGGTGACAAGGCGGTGACCTTCGCGCTCGTGACTTCGGTACTCCATGGGCTTCCGCGCCGCACGGCGGCGCGATTCCCGTGGGCGCTGCGCGCCATCGGCGCGGCGTGACCCGGCTCCACCCCTTCACCTTGCTCGCGATTGCGGCCGCCCTTCCCGCGCTCGCGTGGATCCTGCCCGCGCCAGCGGGCGGGTTGGCAATGGCCGTCGTGGCGCTGGCACTCGCACTCACTACCGGAGTTTTCCGCACCGCGGTCTTCACGGCCGCGCCCTTCTGGCTCTTCCTTCTCTTGTTGCACGACGTCCCAACCACGGTCGCGATCGGGCTACGCATCACCACGATGGTGTCGAGCTTCGTGTGGGTCGTGGCCGCGCTGCCACCCCCCCGCCTGGTGGAGGCGATGGTCGCCGCGGGGTGGAGCGCAAGCGCGGCCTACGTTTTCGCGGCCACGCTGTCGGCGGTGCCGGTCTTGCGGGCACGTGCCGGGCGGATCGCGGATGCGCAGCGTTGCCGCGGGCTCTCGCCCCGCGGCGGACCGGTCCAGCGGCTGCGCGCGCTTAGGGCTCTGGCCACGCCGCTCATCCTCTCGGCGCTGCACGAGGTGGATGAGCGGGCCCTGGCGCTCGAAACTCGTAGGCTCGTGCCGGGCACCCGCCGCACTCCGCTCGCTCCGCCGAGCGATCACGCGGTCGAGCGCGTCACGCGCTGGGCGCTCGCGGCGGCGTGTGCGGCGGCGCTCGCGTGGAGACTCCGGTGACGCGGCTTGCGCTCGAACGGGTGACGTTTCGCTATCCCGCGACGGAGGCTCCGGCCCTCCTTGACGTGTCGCTCGAGGTTACGGGGGGCGAGGTCGTGGCCCTCGTAGGAAGCATCGGGGCTGGCGCGTCGACGCTGCTGCTTGTCGCTGCCGACCTCGCGCCCCGCGTCGTGGGAGGACGCCTCGAGGGCCGCGTCGCATTCGACGGTGAGGGCGTCAGGGGGATCGTGCTTCCCACGCCCTGGACGCAGCTCTCCGGAATGGCGTTCACGGTGTGGGACGAGGTAGCGTTCGGGCCTGCCAACCTCGGGCTCGCGCGAGACGAGATCACCCGCCGCGTCGACCGCGCCATCGCCCGACTGGGCATCGAAGGACTCGTCTCCCGCGAACCCACCACCCTCTCGGGCGGCGAGCTGCAGCGGGTGATCATTGCCGGAATTCTCGCGATGCAACCCGGGCTGTTACTGCTCGACGAGCCCACGGCGGAGCTCGACCCGATCGGAGCCCGCTCACTGTGGGAGCTGGTTCGAGCCCTGGCGAGGGAAGGCACGGCCATCCTCGTCGCCACGAGCGATCTCGATGCGCTCCCAGCGGTGGCCGATCGAGTCGCGTGGCTCGACCGCGGTCGGCTGCAGGCGATCGGTTCGGCGGATCTTCTCGGCAGCGAGGCACTCGTCGCCGCGAGTCTGGGTCCGACCGTGGCGAACGTATGGCACGGTGCCCGTCTCCCGTCGCCGTACCCGGTGAGCGTCGCGCAGGCATTGCAGCGATGGGAGCAACGGTGACCTCGACTCTGCGTTTCGACCGTGTCTCGTTCTCTTACGGCGCGGTGCAGGCGCTCTCGGACGTCTCGTTCGCGCTCGATTCTGGCGAGCGCGTCGCGCTACTCGGCAGGAACGGAGCGGGGAAATCCACGCTGTTGCGGCTGGTCACCGGACTCGCTCGGCCGCGGGTGGGCACCGTGTGGGTGGGCGACTGGGACACGCGGGACGCGACTCCCGACCGGCTGGCCCGGCGCGTGGGATCGGTGTTCCAGCACGCCGATCAGCAGCTCTTCGCGCGCACGCTCGAAGACGACGTGGCGTTCGGACCGCGGGCGATAGGCCTGGCGCCGGCGGAGGTTGCGTCGCGCGTGGCGCGCGCTCTGGCGGCACTCGAGCTCGGCGAGCATGTCCGCGAGCATCCGTACGACCTGCCCCCGGCGCTACGCAAGCTGGCGGCGCTCGCCGGCGCGCTGGCGCTCGAGCCGGCCCTGCTCGTGCTCGATGAACCGACTGCCGGGCTCGACCGCGCTTTGCGCGAGCGCGTCAACCGTGCGCTGCTCGAGCGATCCGCCGCGGGTGCGGCGGTGCTCGTGATTACCCACGACCTGACCTTTGCGGCCGAGTCGCTGGACCGCGCCCTCGTGCTCGACCGTGGCCGCTTGGCGCGGGATTCCTCGCTCCCGGGCCTGCTCGGCGAAGGTGCGGGAGGGGGAGGGGGAGGGGCGCTCGAAGCGCTCGGATTGCTCCCGCCGCCCGTGGCGTCGTTGTCCGCCGCGCTCGCCCTGCCGGGCCGCCCGATTCGTGCGGCAGACGCGGCGCGAGCGCTGGCTCGCGTTGCGGGGGGGGAGTCCCGACACCTAGATTGACCGGCCCGATGGCGACGCTCGAGACTTTTGCCACGCGGTTCGCACGCTGTGTGAGCCTCTTCCGCGACCCGGGCGCGAAGGACGAGCAAAAAGCCGAATTCCGCGCGCTCGTGTCGCTGTTGAAAGACACCTCCGTGACGGTACGCGTGGCCGGCGGCCGCATCGAGGTGAACGGCGTGCCGTGCGAAGGAGAGACGCTCACCGGACTGGTGCAGCGCCTCGATTTCCACGGGATCGGAGAGATCGCCCTCGCACCGGACCCGCCCCCCGCACAGCTGTTCGAGCTGATGAGAGCCCTCGCCGAACAGCCCGGTGCGAGCGGGGACGATGTCGCGACTCGGCTCGCGGCCGCTGGCGCGAGTGGGATCAAGATCGTTCCGGCTGCGGGGACGCCGCCCCCCTCCCCTCCGAGCTCCGCTCCTCCCAGCTCCCGCCAGCCTGTGGCCTCACCGGGGGACTTCGAGACGCGTGACCCGATCGTGCCCAAGCCGGGCGCTCCCGTGGACCGGAAGTCGCATCCTCTGGGCACCGAGGGCATCCTGCGCGGAGAGGCGTGGCAGGACATCAAATCGGTGCCGCTCTCCGGCGTGCCGCTCGTGATGCACGATCCACCACCGCCCTCGGCGGCTGATGCGCTGCCCGGGACGGCGGCTCCCGCGCGCCCACCCGAGGAGGAGTCGGAGTTATCGCTTTCGGGCGAGCGGCCAACGCCGCAACCTCCGCCGCCGGCGCCACCGGCGCGCGCGTCGGGGGCGCGGCGCGTTTCCGAGGCACCGCCCCCGCCCCCGCCCCAGCCCCAGCCCCCGTCCCCACCGCCTGCCGCGCCGGGCCCGTCTGGAGCGCGCCCGCCGCTCCCTGCCGGCGCGGCCGATGTCATCGCGGAGCTCGAGCGAAACCCGACGGCCCCGAACGTGGGCGATCTGCTGGCGGCCCTCGTCCGCAACGCGGAGACGGCGATCAAGCAGTCGCGGTTCGAGCAGGTGCTGGGCGTGATCGCCAGCATCATACAGGTGGAGCAACGTGTCTCTGAGACGAGCGGCATGCGCCGGCAGTATGCGATCGCCGTGCGCCGCATCTACACGAAGCCGGTACTCCAGGCCCTCGCCCATCTGCTGGGGACGCCAAAGTATCGCGCCGACGCGGTGGCCGCGCTGCAGCGAGGAGGGGCGGCGGCCGTGGAAGTTTTGATGGACCTGCTCGTCGCCGCCCCCACCGTCAGCGAACGCCGCGCGGTGTTCGACGCGCTCAAGCAAATGACCGAGGGCACGGAGCAGCTGATCCATATGCTGGATCACCACGAGTGGTTCGTGGTGCGCAACGTGGCGGAGCTGCTCGGGGAGCTTGGGATGGACGACGCGGTGCCCGCGCTGGCGCGGCGGCTCGACTACGCGGACGAGCGCGTGCGAAAGGCGGTGGCGCTGGCGCTCGCCAAGATCGGCACGCGCAGCGCCGCGGAGCCGCTGCGCCGGGCCTTGCGCGACAAATCACTCGAGGTGCGCATGCAGGTCGCGCTCGGGATCGGCGGCCGGAAGTCCAGCGCGCTGGCGATGCCGCTCGTGGTCGCGATGGAAGAGGAAAAGGACGAAACGGTGGTGCGGGAGCTGATCCTGGCGCTCGGGCGCATCGGGAGTCCGGATGCCGTGCAGGCCCTGATCAAGTGGGCGCAGCCCGCGGGCCGCATCTTCGGCCGCAAGCCGTTGACACTGCGCCTGGCGGCCGTGGATGCGCTGCGGTTAGCCGCGACGCCCGCCGCGCTGGGAACGCTCGAGGGGCTGGAGGACGACGGCGACCGCCAGATCCGCGAGGCCGCGAAGAACGCGGTCGCGGAGCTCCGTCGGCCGCCCCGCCCCTAGGGCTGTTTCGGTTTCAGCTGCACTGCGAGAATCCCCGGGCCCGTGAAGGCGAGGCTCAAGCAGGCGATCAAGAGCAGCAGGGTGTACTCGTAGCCCCGCTTCATCGGATCGCCGTAGTGAAAGACGTCGAAGCCGTTGGCTAGATGAACGGTGACGAGGGCGATGAAGAGGTACACGGCCGTCAAGAGTCCCACCGGAGTGAGCCCGACACCGAACAGAAAGGCCAACCCGCCCAGCGTCTCGATCAGCATACCGACATAGCCGAGCAGCGTCGGCAGGGGATAATGGATCGACCCCAAGTAGCCAATGAAGCCCTGCATGCCTGGGCCGGGGAACGGCGGCCCGATGAGCTTGCCGAGGCCGTGCATTAAGAGAATGAATCCCACCACCACGCGCAGCAGGAACAAGCCGAGACTTGGGTTGTTCAACCTCACGGCGTCCTCCTTGGTCAGGCGGGAATGAACGTCACCTTGGGGTCCAGCCGGCGCGCGAACACCGCCAGCAACCGGGCCGCGCGCTCGAGATCCTCCTGGGCTACCATCTCGTTCGGGCTGTGCATATACCGGTTGGGAACGCTGACGAGGCCCGTGGGGATCCCGCGCAGCGCATTGTAGATCGCATCGGCGTCCGTGCCCGTGTCGTGCGGAGCGGCTTGGATGCTGTAGGGAATCTTCTCCCGCTCGGCGCACTCGGCGAGCATCTCGAAGACGACAGGACTCACAGCGGAGCCGCGCGACAACACGGGGCCGCCGCCCAGCTTGTGCTCGCCCGCGCGCTTCTTTTCCGCGCCGGGCCAATCCGTCGCGTGCGTCACGTCCACCACCAGCGCGACGTTGGGCTCGATGCCCACGGCGCTCGTGCGGGCTCCGCCCCCCGTCCAGGCGATTTCCTCGCGCGTGGTCGCTACGGCGAACACCGCCGCGTGCTTGGGCCGATCCTGCGCGAGCAGGCGCAGGGCCTCCGCCACGACGTAGGCGCCGATCCGGTTATCGATGCTGCGGGAGACGATGCGGCCGTTGGGGAACTCGGCCACCCGGGCGTCGAGGACCGCCGCGTCGCCCACCCGCACGCGTTGGAGCGCCTCGGCCTTGTTCGTCGCGCCGATGTCGATCCAGAGGTCCGTGATCTTCGAGACCTTGTCCATGTCTTCCCGCTTCATGAGGTGCACGGCCTGCTTGCCAATCACCCCGGGCACCGGACCCCCTGGTCCGATGATCACCACTCGCTGTCCCACCAGCACTTGGGAGTCCCACCCGCCGATCCCGGCGAAGTACAGGTAGCCCTCGTCATCTATGTGCGTCACCTGGAGGCCGATTTCGTCTATGTGGCCCGCGAGCATGAGCCGGGGCGCGCCCTTCGCGTTGAGCGTCGCCACCGAGTTGCCGTGTACGTCGGCGGTCACCTGCTCGGCGAAGCTCTTCACCTCCTCGCGCCACACGCGGGCGGGTGCCGTTTCGAAGCCCGAGGGCCCGGGAGTGTCGAGGAGTCGTTTCAGGAAGTCGAGGTTGTCTCTCGTCATGGCTCGCTGGACGTTGATGTCGAAAGAGGTACGTGCAGCCGGCTCTGGATGCTATCGGCCGCGGTGCCGGTCGCGAGCGTCGGCTGGAAGCCGACACGCACGGGGATCGCCGTGATGCGAATGCGGTGGTCCGGCGTCACCACCACGCGCAAGATCGCGGAGAGTCGCGTCCACGGATCGGTCTGCATGAACACGAAGTTGCCGAGGGATTGAACGATCGGCCTGTGCTTGTACCAAATCACCGGCTGCAGCACGTGAGGATGATGGGCGAGCACGAGATCGGCGCCCGCGTCCACCAGATTGTAGAGCAGCTCCCGATGGTAGTCGGGTGCCGAGTCCGCGTACTCGCGACCCCCGTGCACGCTCACGACGACCAGATCGGCCCGGCCGTTCGCCTTGATCGCCCGGATCGCCGGGGAGATCCAGGTCGTGTCGCCCCACGCGATCCAATCGGCGCCCGCATGCTTGTAGAACGTGTACGGCGCGGGATTCCACGCGCGCGTGATCGCGAAGAACGCCACCCGCCAGCCGCGCCGCTCGAGGATTACCGGCTGCTCGGCCATGTCGCGCCCGAACCCCGAGCCGACGAAACGGACCCCCGCGCGGCTGAGCTGCCGCATCGTTTCCTCGACGGCGGGGCGTCCGGCGTCCCACGCGTGATTATTCGCGGTGCTCACGATATCGAAGCCGGCGCGAGCGAGCGCCGCCGCCGCGGCCGGCGGGGCGGCGAACACGCCACCCGAATCCGGCTCCGGGCTCGAGTCGGGCGCGATCGGGCTCTCGAGATTCCCAAAGGTGATGTCCGCGGCGGCCAGGGAGTCGTGCAGGGCGAGGAACGAATACGCCGTGTCGCCCTTCAAGAGTCGGTCTTTCGCGACGCCCCGGCCGAGGTTGATATCCCCAACCGCGAACAGCCGGAGGGTGTCGGACGGCTGTTGAGCAAGGGGAGCGGCGACTACCACCAGACCAAGAGCGACGAACGCGACGATCATGGGAAGCTTACGGCGAGTGTCAACGGACCATCAACCGCGATAGCAGCTCGGCGGCGTCGACCAATCGTGGTCCCGGGCGGGACGTGTAGGCATTGCCGTCGATCACCTCGGTGCGCCGCCCAAGGAGGGATGCCGCATCCGCGTCCGTGACGGTCGCGAGCTCCGACCGGGCGCGCTCCACGTCGAACCCGCAGAGGGCGACGACCACCAAATCGGGTGCGAGCGCCGCCAGCTCGCGCCACGGACGCGCGCGCGATGGCTCGCCCGGTGTGCCCCCGACGTCCTCGCCGCCCGCGCGCGCCACGAGCTCCGGCACCCAATGCCCGGCGACGTAGGGCGGATCCAGCCATTCCAGCACCAGCACCCTGGGTTTCCGTTGGGGCGCCGCCGGCTGCGCCCCTACGCGCCGTAGCCGATACCGTAACCCATTCACAAGCTCCTCTGCCTCGTCCCGCAGCTCCAACGCCTCGCCGACTTTGGCAATGTCGTGGAACGCCCCCTCGAGGGTATGGGCGTGCAGCGTCACGACCCAGGGCGTCGGCATCAGCGCCGCGACCACGCGGGCGAGCTCCCCTTCGCCCACCGCGCACACCTCGCAGACCGACTGCCCGATCAACACGTCCGGGCGCAGCTGCGCCATCAGCTTCAGGTCCACGGTGATCGGGGAGGTCCCAGCGCGCTTGGCCTCCGCCATGGCGCGATCGATCGCGCTCGATGGGAGCGCGGGGTCGATCGCCGTACCGGTGACGCGAGGCAGCGAGCGTACGCCAGGCGGGAAGTCGCACTCGTGTGAGACGCCGACCAGCTGACCCTGCGCCCCCAGGGCGGCGACGATTTCGGTAGCCGCCGGCAGCAGCGACACGACGCGCATGCCGAAATGTAGGGCCTCCACCAGTGGCGGGGCCCTTACACCCGCGAGCTATCACTGCGGCCGCAGAGCGATCCGGTAGAGCAGAACGCCGAGGGCCCCGAACAGCACGTAGGCGATGAGGCTCGATTGGGCCAGGCTCCCCAGCGCGTGGAAGATCGGAACCTTCTCGGCCAACGCGTCCGCGGAGCCGAGCACGCCGGCGATGGCCGCGAGCACGATGCCGCAGATCGCGCCGCCGGCGATGAGGCCGCTCGAGAACAGCACGCCCGGGCCGGACTCCACTTCGGCGATCGATCGCTGCCCGGTCTGCGCGCGGCGCTCGATCAGCCAACGGATCACGCCGCCCGCGAACATCGCCGAAGACGTCGAGATCGGCAGGTACACGCCCACCGCCACCGGCAGCGCCTGCACGCCCATGAGCTCGATGGCGATCGTGAGGAACACGCCGAGCAGCACCAGGACCCAGGGCAGCTTGTGGGTGAGGATGCCGTCCGTGATGAGCGCCATGATCGTCGCCTTCGGGGAATCGAGGCGCGGGATGGTCTTGCCACGATAATCATGGATCCGGCCGCCGATACCCGGGTCGAGCACATAGCGGAGCTCGTGGGAGTTGGGATCCATCAGGTACTTTCCGGCGGCCACGCCTTCGGTGATCACGTACACCCGGACGACCTGATAGGTCGCGTGATCCATGGAGTCGGTGCCCGCGATCCGGAAGCCCGACATGGTCTCGGGCCGGACCTCGACGGACGCGCGTCCGCCCGCGGATGGCGCGAGGGCCGCCGCGCTGAAGGCGGAGTGGGTCTCGGGCACCGGGTACGTGTACGCGCGGTTGAGCAACGTGAGGGTCCACCCGACGACCACCGCCGAGCCGAGGGCGCCGACCAGGATCGCGATCTGCTGGCGGCGCGGCGTGGAGCCGACGAGGAAACCGGTCTTCAAGTCCTGAGACGTGTTTCCGGCATTGGCCGTCGCGACCGCGACGACGGCCGCGATCGAGATCGCCTGTACCCGGTGATCCACCCCGGTCCAACCGATCGCCACGAAGATCAAACACGTGCCGAGCAGCGCAGCAATCGTCATGCCGGAAATCGGATTTGCCGAGGAGCCGATTTGCCCCGTGATGCGCGACGATACCGTGGCAAAGAAGAATCCGAAGATCACGATCAGCACGGCGCCGAGCAGGTTGACGCCGACCTGCGGGAGCAGGGCGAGCACGATGGCGAGGGCGATCGAGCCGCCGACGGTGAGTGAGATGGGGAGATCGTCTTCCGTCCGGAGGCGGCTCACGGCCTGCCCCATGCGCGACTCCCGCAAATCCTTGAGGCTCGACGCAAAGGAGCTCGCGATCGTCGGCAGCGAGCGCGCGAGCGCGATGATTCCGGCCGAGGCGACCGCCCCCGCGCCGATGTAGAACACGAAACTCGCGCGGAGTTCCCCTGGACTCATGTCACGGATCAGCTTCACCGCGGGAAACCCGAACGGCTCGGTCAAACCCGATCCGACGAGCTTGATGGCCGGGGCCAGCACGAGATAGGCGAAGCAGCCGCCCGCGAACAAATAGCCCGCGATCTGTGGGCCGATGATGTACCCGACGCCCATCAGCTCGGGAGACGTCTCCGTGAACACCGCCGCGCCGGGATAGAAGCCGAGCGCCTTGCCTGGCACGTCCTGCCAGAACTTGAGGCCCGCCTGGAGGAACTTGTAGGCGAAGCCCACCCCGAACGCCTGGAACACGCGCTTGGCCTGCAGGCCGCGCTCCTCCCCTGCGATGAGGACTTCGGCGCAGGCGGTGCCCTCAGGATAGACCAGGGTGGCGTGCTCCTTCACGATCAGCGCCCGGCGCAGCGGGATCATCATCAGAATGCCCATCACGCCGCCAACACTCGCGAGTACGGCGACCCGGCCGATGTCGAGGTCATAGCCCATCAGGAGGATGGCGGGGATCGTGAACACGACGCCTGCGGCCACGGAATCGCTGGCCGACCCGGTCGTCTGCACGATGTTGTTTTCGAGGATCGACGTCCGGCCGAGCGCGCGGAAGATCGTGATGGACAGGACCGCGATCGGGATCGAGGAGCTCACGGTGAGCCCGATCTTGAGCGCGAGGTAGACGCTCGAGGCGCTGAAGATCAACCCCAGCAAGACGCCGAGAATCAGGGCCCGCGCGGTCAGCTCGCGAGGCGACTGTGACGCTGGAACATAGGGTTGGTGATCGGGCATAGGGGGCAGAATCTGATGCAGGACGGTAGAAGTCGGTAGAGGTCGGGAGGGTTTGCGAGCTACTCTACCGTCTTCTACTGTCTTCTACTGTCTTCTACCGACCTCTACTACCATTCTGCGCGAAGTCGAGCGGAACCTCGCGTAGCGTCGCCGGGGTATTCAGGCCCCGTGACGGCGGATACGATTTCTCCCGAGTTCCGGCGTGCGCTCGCCGGGCGGTACGTGCTGGAGCGCCGGCTGGGTCGCGGGGGCATGGGGGTCGTCTACCTTGCGCGCGAGCTGCGGCTCGACCGCCGGGTGGCGATCAAGCTCTTGCCCCCGGACAAGGCCAGCCAACCGGCAGCGCGGGAGCGTTTCCTGCGAGAGGCGCGCACCGCGGCCCAACTCTCCCACCCGGGGATCGTTCCCATCTTCACGGTGCACGAGGTCCAGGACTTCGTGTTCTTCGCGATGGCATACGTGGATGGAGAGACGCTCGGCCAGCGTGTGCGGCGGGCCGGTCCGCTGGGTCACGCGGCGGCCGCGAGCATCCTCGAGGAAGTGGCGCGCGCCCTGGCGCACGCCCACGCCAACGGCGTGGTCCATCGCGACGTGAAGCCCGACAATATCCTCATCGAACGGGCGACGGGTCGGGCGCTGGTGTCCGATTTCGGGATCGCCCGGGTGGGCTCGGGTCCCACGACCGGTCCCCAGCGCGTCATGGGGACCGCGTATTTCATGAGCCCGGAGCAGGCCAGCGGAGCCGCCGTCGACGCCCGCAGCGACCTCTACTCACTGGGCGTCGTGGGATTCTTCGTTCTGTCGGGCCGGCTCCCGTTCGAGGGGGCGGACGACATGGCCGTCCTGGCGCGTCATGTGACCGATCCGCCACCGCCCTTGGCCAGGGTAGCGCCGGACGTGCCGCCCCGCCTCGCCCAGACGATCGATCGTTGCCTCGCGAAGGAGCCGGACGCGCGTTTCGCGAGCGGCGACGCGCTCGCCGAGGCGCTCGGAGCCGCGCTGGACCGGCGGGCCGCCGTGGCCGTGCGCGCGTTCGTCACCGAAGCCCGGCATTTGTCGACCACCGCGCGCATTTACGGCGCGACCGCGAGCATCGTCTTGGCCATAACAGCCATTCGGTTCACCTGGGCCACAGTGCTCGCGGTCTCCGCTCTGGTCGTCACAGTGCCCCTCGCGGTCATGCTCGCCCGAGTGCGGCGCCTGCTCAGGGCCGGATATGGGCGCCACGATCTGACCGAGGCCCTCGGAGCGGAGCTGGCGCATCGGCGCGAAGAGCTCTCGTTTCTCTACGGCCAGGGTCCGTCCCGACTCGAGCGGGTGTTGCGGTGGGTGACCTATGCGTGCTTGGCGATGGCAGCCGGCATCGCCGGCGCCCTCGTCGGCGTGCCCGTCCTCGACCATACGACGGGCATCTCCACGGCATTTGCCACGGCGGCGACGTGCGCCATCCTCGCGGCGTTCGTCGCGCGCCGCCGCACGGAGCTCCGCACCGATCCCAAGACGGAGCGGCGGATGCGGTTCTGGAGCGGGCGGCTGGGGGAGTGGTTGTTCAGGCTGGCCGGGCTGCGGCTCGGTCCTCGGGAGGTGTCCTCCGGATCGGCCGCGCTCTCGCCCGTCGTTACGCCCGTACCGGGCGGGCGCGACGCCTGATCCGGGCCAGGCGGTGCGCCGCTTCCCGGAGCATGTCTTCCGTCTTACAGAACGCGAACCGTACCAGGCGCCGGCCCAGCTCGGGCCGGCTGAAGAAGCTCGAGCCCGGCACCGGCGCGACGCCGATCTCCTTCGTGAGCCAGAAGGAGAACTCGTCGTCTGGCAGATCGGAGATCGCCGAGCAATCCGCGAGCACGTAATACGCCCCCTGGGGAGGCGTGCAGCCGAAGCCAGCGTCCGTGAGCGCCTGGCAGAGCAGGTCCCGCCGAGCGCGATAGTCCCGGGCGAGGCTTTGGTAGTAGTCCGAACCGAGCGTCTCGAGACCTACCGCGACGGCTTCCTGGAGCGGTGCCGGCGCCCCTACGGTCAGGAAGTCGTGCACCTTCCGGATGGCGTCGGTCGTATCGGGCGGCGCGACGATCGTACCGATCCGCCAGCCCGTGACGCTGAACGTCTTCGATGCCCCGCTGATCGTGATCGTCCGCTCGCGCATGCCGGGGAGCGTGGCGATCGGGATGTGCTCGCCTTCGTAGTAGATGTGCTCGTAGATCTCGTCCGTCACCGCGTATGCGTCGTGGTGCCGGCACAGCTCCGCGATACCTTCGAGCTCGCGCCGCGAAAGGACGCGCCCGGTGGGGTTGTTGGGCGTGCACACGATAATGGCGCGTGTGCGGGCCGAGAACGCGGCGGCCAGGCGATCCAGATCGAGCTCGTCACCGGAGGCGAGTGGTACGTAGACGGGCTGGGCGCTGCAGAGGATCGCATCGGGGCCGTAGTTCTCGTAGAACGGCTCGAACACGATGACCTCGTCACCCGGATCCACGATCGCGAGGAGCGCGGATGCCATCGCTTCCGTCGCGCCACAGGTGACGGTGATCTCGGTCTCGGGGTTGACCGTCATCCCGTACCACTGCTCGTACTTCCGGGCGAGCGCATCCCGTAACCGCTTGGCGCCCCAGGTGATCGCATACTGATTCACGTCGTCGCGAATCGCCCTGGCGGCTGCTTCCTTCAGGATCTCGGGAGCGGGGAAATTGGGGAACCCCTGAGCGAGGTTGATGGCCCCGTGCTCGGCGGCGAGCCGGGTCATGCCTCGGATGACCGATTCTGTGAAGGAATGCGTGCGCCGGGCGGTGTGCATGGACTGGGAAGTTACAAGCGAAAGGCCCCGGCTAAACAGCCCGGGGCCTTCGTTGACAGCCTACAAGGGTGCGCCCGTCCTCACGGGCTCAAATTGCCGAACCAGATGAAGCTCGCGCCGCTGCCGTCCGCGACGGTGATCGTCCAGCCGAGGCCGCCGGCGCACGCCGGCCCGCTCGTCGGGAACGTCTGATGCCAGCCGGACTGCACGACTTCGCACAGCGTGTACGTGCCAGCCGGGAGACCCGTGAAGCTGTAGTTACCCTGCGCGTCGGTCACCGCCGTCGCGCTCACCGGACCGCTCAGCTGGAGGCACCAGCCCTGCAGGCCAGGCCACGGCGACGCGTCGATGTACACCTGTCCGTCAATCGACGCCGTCCCACCCGTCGACCCGGAATTCACGCACCCCGCGTTCGTTGGGGGCGGGGGCGGGGGTGGCGGCGGGGGCGGAGGTGGCGGCGGATCCTGCACCGCGCACAGCCCTTGATGAGCATTCGCCGTTCCCTGGGCCGAGCGATTGCTAGTGCCCTGGCCGTTGTTGCAAGAGCTCTTGCCGGGCAGCTGAGAGACGCCTATCGCAAGCGGCGTCGCCAGCAAGGCGAGAAGCACTATGTAGGCACGCATCCACACTCCTAGCTCGTTTTGGGCTGAGGAGGGGCGCTGCGAGCCTCAGCGGATTTTGCCCGGTACCGGGGAGCCGGAGGACGCACCAACCGCGCTCCCACGCCTTCTACCGGGCGCGATGAAGATCGCGACAATCGGCCCTGGCGGCTGTGAAATTTATCACAAACTCTGTAACTCTAACTGAAAATTGATGTTATGACAGTATATCACAACTTTAGTTGTAATGCCATGAGCACAACGTATACCAATTTGACACACTGTCGTGACAGTATAATGGCACTTCACGAAATTGTCTCGGGGGAAACGGGATTACTTGAGAATCTGTTTCGCGATGGTGTTCAGCTGCATGTTGCTCGTGCCCTCATAGATCGTCCCGATCTTCGCGTCGCGGTAGAACTTCTCGACGGGGTACTCCTTGGTGTAGCCGTAGCCGCCAAACAGCTCGACGGCGAGCGACGTCACCCGTTCGGCCACCTGAGACGAGAGCAGCTTCGCCATCGCTGCCTGCATGGTGTAGGGCTCGCCCGCGTCCTCGAGCCGGGCCGCGTTGTACACCATCAGCCGGGCCGCCTCGAGCTCGGTGGCCGCCTGCGCCAGCTGAAACTGCACGGCCTGGAAGTCCCCGATCGGCTTCCCGAACTGCTGGCGCTCCTTCACATACTTGAGGGCGGCCCTCAGCGCTCCGCGCGCGACGCCGATCATCTGCGCGCCGATCCCGATCCGGCCGGTGTTCAACGTCTCGATCGCCACCTTGTAGCCGACGCCCACCTCCCCCACGACGTTGCCCGCGGGCACCTCGCAGCCGTCGAGAATCAGCTCGCACGTGCTCGACGCCCGGATGCCCAGCTTGTCTTCTTTCTTCCCTACGGAGAAGCCCTTGAACCCGCGCTCCACCGCGAACGCGGTGATGCCCTTGTAGCCCTTCGCGAAATCCGTGTTCGCGAAAATGACGAACAGTCCCGCCTCGGCGCCGTTCGTGATCCACAGCTTGCGACCCTCGAGTACCCAGGTGTCACCGCGGCGGGTGGCACGTGTTTGCAGCCCGAACGCGTCCGATCCCGATTCGGGCTCGGATAACGCGTAGGCACCCAACAGGTTACTCGCGAGGCCCGGCAGGTAGCGGCGCTGGAGATCTTCGCTCGCCCACTTGCGGAGCAGGGTGTTGACCAAGGTGTTCTGAACGTCCACGAAGATCGCGACGGAGGCGTCGACGGCGGACAGCTCCTCGACCGCGAGCACGGTCATGAGGAGGCTGCCGGCGGCGCCGCCGAACGCTTCGGGGATCTCGATGCCCATGAGCCCGAGGTCGAAGCACTGCGTGAGGAGGTCGGGATCGACGGCCGACGCCTTCTCCATGCTCGCGACGCGCGGCCTCACCTGGCGTTCGGCAAAGCCGCGGACCGTGTCGCGGAACAGCTCCTCTTCTTCGGAGAGCCTGGTGAGTGCGTGGCGAGTCATGAGGTCTGGCATGCGCGCCCCAATTTAGCGCCGGACCGCAGGGGGGGGTGGGCCGTGTCGCACTTTTGCAACACTCGACTCACCCTGTTCCACAGCGTAACCGCTCGGCAATCTAGCGAAGCTCCAAACCGCGCGATATATGAACCGGTACAGTGAGCGCGGCCGTCAGCTCGCGCCCGCCTGATGGAGTTCCAACAGTGGTAACGCAGTGAGATGCGAACGACGTGAGTGCCGCCGTCGGCGTTTTATCACGCCCGGCGCTCACATCATTTGCCACAACCCCACTGGGAGGCGGTGTCCAATGTTACGTCCTCTTGTTTGTGCCGCGGCGCTCCTGAGCGGTCCGCTCGGTGGCGTCGCCCTCGCCCAGCGATCGCTCCACGGGACCGTGAAGGACGCGCAGACCGGCGCGGCGATCGCGGCAGCTCAGGTCTCGGTTCGAGGAACCAAGGTGTGGGCGTCGACGTCGTCGGATGGTCAATTCTCGCTGGGCGCACCGGCGGGAGCCCTGACGCTCGACGTGCGTCGCATCGGATTCGTGTCGGCCGGCATTCCCGTCGCGGCCGATCAGAACGACGTGGAGATCACGCTCCGGGCCACGGCCCTCGAGCTCAGTGAGGTCATCGTGACCGGCCAGGGAACCGGGATCTCCCGACGCAACCTCGCCAATAACGTGGCCTCGGTGCGCGGTGACCAGCTGACTCTCGCGCACAGTCAGAGCGTCGAAAGCGCGCTGCAGGGGATGGTGCCCGGCGCCGTGATCACCGCGAACTCCGGAGCCCCAGGCGGCGGCATGCAGGTCCGGATGCAGGGGGTGACCTCGATCTTCGGCCGGTCGCAACCGCTCTACGTCGTCGACGGCATCCCCGTGGCCAACACCGCGATCTCGAACGGCCTCAACGCGGTCACCGCGGCGGGCGCCGGGCTTGATGCATCGAATCAAGATAATCCGGTCAACCGCATCGCCGACCTGAATCCGTCGGACATCGAGTCCATCGAGTTTCTCGAGGGACCGTCGGCGGCCGCGATCTACGGCTCCTCGGCGGCGAACGGCGTCATCATCATCTCGACCAAGCGCGGCGCACCCGGGCCGGCGCGATTCTCGATCACCCAGCGCCTGGGAACGAACGCGCAGTCGAACTCGCTCGGGCTGCGGCGGTTCCAGCTTGCCGACGCCATTAAGTACGACTCGGCCTGTTGCAGCATCGATGCGGCCACCACGACCAGCATGTTCCAGCAGAGTGGTGGATACCAGGACTACGAAAACCAGGTGTACGGCGACAAGAGCCTGTCCTACGAGACCAACCTGCAGATCAGTGGCGGGAACGAGAACACCCAGTATTTCTTTTCCGCGCTCAACCAGCACGACAACGGCACCATGTACGGGACGGGTTACGACAAGCAGGGGCTCCGCCTCAACCTGACACAACTCGTGGGCTCGAGGCTCCAGGTGAAGGCCAATACGAACCTGATCCACACCCTCACGAAGCGCGGCATCAGCAACAACGACAACGTGAACGTCACCCCGTACTTCGTCATCGGCGAGACCCCCAGCTTCTTCGACATGCGACCGGTGAACGGCGTGTATCCCTTCAACCCCTTCACGTTCGGCAGCGGCGACAACTTGCTGCAGACGGTGGCGCAGTTTCAGGCGCCGGAAGACGTGTTCCGGTTGATCGGATCCACCAACGCCACCTACACGTTCCTGAACGGCGAGACGAACACGCTGCGCGCGTCGATCGATGGTGGGGTCGACTCCTACATCATGAAGGTCAACATCTATGCGCCGGCCACGCTGTACTGGCAGCAGACGAGCTTGCCGGGGACGGCCACCGACCTGACCGGAATCGAGACGCAAGCGACCGTCGCCGCTACGCTCACGCATAGCTACTCGCCGACATCGAAGGCGTTCTCGGCCACCACGTCGGCGGGAGTGCGCCAGGGCTATGACTACCTCCGGACCACGAACAACGTGGTCCAGAATCTCCTCCCCGGCCAACAGAACGTGGACCGCGGCTCGGCGGGGAGTGTGTTCGAGAATCGCCAGCGGACACGCACGGTATCGTTCTTCGGGCAGGAGGAGTTGTTGCTGCTCGGTGAGCGTCTCTTCGTCTCCGGCGGCGTTCTCGCCCAGAAGAGCACGAACAACGTCGATGTTGACAAGCTGTTCTACTACCCGAAGGCCGCCGCGTCTTACCGGTGGCCGACGCTCGGGCCGTTCGATGAGCTGAAGGTTCGGGTCGCGTACGGCCAGACCGGGAACGAGCCGCTCTATGGCCAGAAGTACCCCACGCTACTCGGCTTGTCGTACAGCGGTCAGAACGCCGTGGCCATCCAGGCGCCGAGCAACGTCGTCCCCGATCCCAACTTGCATCCGGAGCGCGAACGGGAGATCGAGGCCGGTTTCGACGCGGGACTCTTCAACTCCCGCGTGGCGATCTCAGCGACCGTGTACCAGAAAGACAACACGGACCTGATCCTGCAGCAAACGCTCGCGCCGAGCACCGGATACGGCACGCGCATCTTCAACGGGGGCGATGGGGCCAGAATCCGGAATCGCGGCATCGACGCGTCCGTCTCGGCCTACGCGGTGCGCACCCCAGACCTGAGCTGGCTCGCCCGTGTGACGTTCACCAAGAACACGGGCACGGTAGACACCCTCTCAGTTCCGGCCTTCGCGCCGGCGAACAACTTCGGCTTCTCCTACGGCGCCGGGTTCATTCAGCAAGGCGCGTCCCCCTCGCAGATCTACGGACGCAATGGCGCGGGCGGCGTTGCGGCGCTGGGCGATTACGAGCCCAAGTACATCGTCGGGGTCTCGAGCGACGTGACGTTCCACCGGCTGCGGCTCTCCGGCTTGCTCGAGTGGCGCCACGGCGGCGACGTCGTGAACGTCACGCAGAACGTGTTCGATGAGGATGGACTCGCCCCTGATTCCGCCGCGTCGGCTGCGCGGCTCGCGGCGTTCCATGCCACCGGCAAGCGCCTGGCCGTCTACATCCAGGACGCGTCGTTCGTGAAGCTACGGGAAATCACCCTCTCGTATCAGCTTCCCGAGGAATTGATCCGCTCGCTCTTCCGCGGCAGTGTCACCGGCGCGCGGGCCGAGCTGAGCGGTCGGAACCTGATCACTTGGAGCAAGTACGCCGGGCTCGACCCCGAGGTCTCGAACTTCGGGAACCAGAACATCAATCGTGGCCAGGACCTGGCCCCGTATCCGCCGTCCCGCAGCTTCTTCCTAACGCTCGCCGTGGACTTCTGACCATGACCACGCGACCCAACACTCGACGGACACTTCCGCACTGTGAGGGAGCCATGCGGACTACATACGTGGCACTGGCACTTGGGGCGCTCGCGCTCAGCGCGTGCAACCTGCCCAATGACCCGAGTCTGAACAACCCGAGCGCGAACGACTTTTCGGTCATCACGGACCTGCCCCATCTGCAGGCACTCGTGACGGGCGTCGTGCGCGGCGACCGCGTCCAGAACGAAAACGAAATCATTTACGGGGAGACGATGGGGCGCGACGGCATGCGCCTGACGGGATCGGAGCCGCGGTTCGTGACGGAGCTGCTCGGGCCCAGCAGCATCGACCCGAGCGACTTCCTGGGCGGCGCGCTGTGGCCCTACGCGACCGTGCGGCTCGCCAACATCGGCCTGCACGGAATAGCCGGAGCGCCGTCCGGCTTGCTCAACGCCCAGGACAAGCCCGCGACTGCGGGCTTCGTCCAGACCATCAAGGCCCAGATCGTGCTGCGGGTCATCGAGTCGCACGACACGACCGGTGCACCGGTCGATGTGGACATCGACCCCACTGGTCCGCTCGCGGCACTGCGCTGCAAGAACGATGTCCTGGCGTACGTCGCAGCGCTGCTCGACACGGCTGCCACCAACCTCGCAGCGGGTGGCGGCTCGTTCCCCTTCGTGTTGCCCCCAGGGTTTGCCGGGTTCGATACGCCGGCGAAGTTCCGGCAATTCAATCGAGGGCTAGCGGCCAAGGTGGACGTGTATCTCGCGTTCAGAGATTACGCGCCGCTCGGGACTGTAACCGGAACACCCGACGCCGTGTTTCTCGACTCGGCGCAGGCTGCCCTGACGGCATCCTTCATGACTGCGGACGCGGCCAAGCTCGACCTCGGCCCGGCCCACGCCTACACCTCGTCGACGGGTGACGCGCAGAACGGGTTGTGGGACCAGGGCTTTGCAAAGACCGCGTTTCGCGCCAATCCGCGCCTGATCACGGACGCGGAGCCGGGAGATCTGCGCGTGTCTCGGAAGATCGACTCTTCATTTAGCACCATCGGTGTGGCGGGGTACTCATCGAAGTACGTGTTCACGCTCTACCCAGACCCGACGTCCCTCACGCCGATCCTCACCAACAAGGAGCTGCTCCTGCTGCAGGCGGAGGTGAACTGGGGGAAGGGCGCCTTCGCGACCGCATTGGCGGAGGCAAACTTCATCCGGACGAACGATGGCGGGTTGGCTGCGGACACGAGCGTCGCACCCGACTCGGTGCTCAACAGCATCCTCTACGAGAAGCGCTACTCGTTGCTGTGGCAGAGCGGCAGTCGCTGGCTCGACGCGCGGATGTTCGGCAAGCTCAACTCCAACCCGCCACCCGTGGGTGTCGGTGCGGAGCAGGAGCCCGCCCCGGGTCAGCCGTATCGGAATTTCCCGATTCCCTTCAACGAGGCGGCGGCGCGCAACAACAACCTCGCCAAGCAGAGCTGTTCGTTGCCGTAGGGAAGCGGTCTGCGGCATGCAAGGCGCGGCCCCGGCGATTTCGCCGGGGCCGTTTGCTGTCACCGATCCTTGAGCCGCCGCACGAACTTGAGCCCCGACCACACGTCGTCCACGGCCGCCACCTTTACATCCACGAGCCCGTGCGCGAGGCCCACTGCGCGGATCACATCCTCCGTGAGGTCGGTCGCCACACCGGACGCCTTCTTGGGCCAGGAGATCCACAGCATGCCCGCGGGGGTGAGCGAGCGCGCCAGCATCGCGAACCGACGCTCCAGGTCGCCCTGCTCCGTGGTGAAGAACTGAATGAAGTCGAGAGTACCGGCGGTCCTCGTCCTGCGGGCCACGCGGGCCGGTAGCTTCCCGAGCGTGCGTGCATAGCCGGTCGGCGGGTTCAGGATTGCGATCCTGGCCCCAGCTTTGATCCCGAGCTTCTGCACGAGTGGTTTCCCGGAGTATCCAGCCACTTGCTGCCTTGCCGCCTTGCCGCCTTGCCGCCTTGCCGACCTCTACCGACCTCTACCGACCTCTACTTCCTCTACCGTCCTTTATACATCACTCTCCAAATCCGCCCCGCCGCGTCGTCGGTGATGTACAGCGAGCCGTCGGGCCCGACCGCCACGCCCACGGGCCGGTGTTTGGGCCCCGCAGGGTCCGCCTTCCAGAACCCATCGGCAAACGTTTCGTACGTCGTCGCGCCCATAGGTGTCCCGTCCTTGAAGGGCACGAACACCACCTTGTAGCCGGCCTGCGGCAACGGCGCGCGATTCCAGGACCCGTGGAACGCGATGAACGCGCCGCCGCGATAGCGCGCGGGGAACTGGGTCCCGTCGTAGAGCGTGAGCCCATCGGGCGCCCAGTGCCCAGGGAACGCCACGGCCGGCTCCTTCTTTTGCGCGCAGCGCCCGACTTGCTTCCCGTCGCCGCCGTATTCGGGCGCCAGCACGAGGCGCCCGAGGTCGAGGTCGTGGTAGCAGTAGGGCCAGCCGAAATCGTCGCCCGCGTTCACTTGCAGCAGCTCTTCCGATGGCTTCTCGGCGTTCTGCGTGTCGTTGAAGAACTTTGGCCAATTCTGCCCCAGCTGGTCGCGGCCGTGCTGTGTCGCCCAGACTTGACCATTGGAGGCAATCGTCAGCCCCACGGCATTGCGGATGCCCGTGGCATACCGCGTGGCGCTCGTCCCGGTTTGGTTCGCCTTTATGGCGTCGAACTGCCAGATGCCGGAGCGGTACGCGAGCTCGGGGCAGGGATCGCGCCCGGGTGATTCCAACGTCCGGTCCGCCACCTGACAAGAGTTCGTCGCCGACCCAAAGTTCACGTACAGCGTCTTCCCATCGCTCGAAAGCGCCAGGTTCTTGGCGGTGTGGTTGCCGTCGCTCGGCAGATCGCGCGCGATCACCTGCGGCTCGCCGATCGGCATGAGCTGCCCAGCGTGCATGGGATAGCGCAGGACGGTCGACTTGGTGGCGAAGTACAACCCGCCCGCGGTGAGCACGATTCCCGTACCGCCCGCGGTGCCGAAGTGCGCTTGAACATCGGCCCGGCCATCGCCGGTGGTATCACGCAGCGCGAGGACGCCGCCGGGCCCCCCCCCGCCGCGTCGGTTCTCCAGGGCGACGAAGACGTCACCGTTCGGGGCGACGGCGAGGTGCCGAGGCGCGCCGACCTGGTCCGCGACGACGACGGCGCAGAACCCGGGCGGAAGTGTGAGGCCACCGTTGTCGGGAGCGCATGCCGGCAAAGCGGCGGACGGGCGGTCAGGCGGACCGGCCGTCAGTAGGAGCGCCGTGATACCGACCGCCAGACCGCCCGACCGCCTGACCGACCTGTTCATGCTTTCTTTCCCTCCGACGGCGCCGCCAGCATCTCCCGGATGCCCCCGAGGGACGCCAGCACACCGGTCGCCTCGTACGGGAGATAGATGACCTTGTTGCTCTGCGGGCTCGTGACCATCTCCTTCAGCGCCTCGATGTAGCGGATGGCGATCAAGTACCGTGCGGGATCCCCGCCGGTTCCCTTGATCGCTTCCGTGATCCGCTCGATGGCCTGGGCCTCGGCCTCGGCCACCTTGAGGCGCGCGGAGGCCTCGGCCTCGGCCGCGAGGATCTTCGCCTGCTTCTGGCCTTCGGCCTGATTGATCTCGGATTGCCGGATGCCTTCCGACTGGAGGGTGCGCGACTGCTTCTCCGCCTCCGCGGTGAGGATCGCGGCTCGCCGGTCCCGCTCCGCGCGCATCTGTTTTTCCATCGCGTCACGGATGTCGCGCGGCGGGTTGATGTCCTTGAGCTCCACCCGGCTCACCTTCGCGCCCCACTTGTGGGTCGCTTCATCCAGGATCTCGCGCAGCTTGGCGTTGATCGTGTCGCGGGACGAGAGCACGTGGTCGAGCTCCATCTCGCCGATCACGTTGCGCAGCGTGGTCTGCGTCAGCTTCTCGATTGCGTCGGGCAGATTGGCGATCTCGTACGTGGCGCGCACCGGGTCGGTGATCTGGGAGTAGATCAGCGCATCGATCTCCACCACCACGTTGTCCTTGGTGATCACGTTCTGGCGCGGGAACACGTACACCGTTTCGCGCAGATCGATTTTCTCGGTGCGGAAGTGCCGCGCGAACGACTCGCCGGCGGGCGTGACGATCACTTGGTGCCAATCGATTGCCCGTGGCTTATCGATGATCGGGATGATGAGGTTCACGCCCGAGGCCAGCGTGCGGTGGTATTTCCCCAGCCGCTCGATAATCATCGTCTGCGCCTGCTGGACCACGCGGACGCCCTTCGCCACGATCGAAATCGCCACCAGGGCAATCGCCACGGGGACGATGTACGCGCCGATCTCCATCTCAGCTCTCCTTGTCCACGTACAGGGTCGCGCCCTCCACCCGAACGACCATCACGCGGGTTCCGGGCTCGAGCGCGGTGTCCATCAGCGACGCCGCCCGCCAGTCTTCACCTTCGACCATCACCCGGCCCTTCCCCGTGGCCGGGTCGATGCGCTCCGACACGATCCCCACGCGGCCGGAGAGGGCGTCCACGTTCGTCCGGAGCTCGCCGCCGCGAGTGTGCAGGTGCCGGAGGAGGAACGGACGGATACCGACGAGGGAGAGGAGGGTCCCCGCGGCGAACGTGAGAGCCGGAATGAGGGCTCCCGGCGCCACCAGGGACGCCAGGCCCGCGGCGAGGCAGCCGACCGCCACCGAGAGGAGCCAGAACCCCGGCGCGACCATCTCGGCCACGAATAGGAGCAGGGCCGCTACGAGCCAAACTTGCCATTCGTGCATCAGCGGGTCTCCTGGCGTCCATTCGACGTCCGGAAGTTACCGCCGCAACCGTTCGCCCGCTTCCCCTATCCAACGGGCAGCACCGCCGTGAAACACCCTTTGTGGGACGGCCGTAGCGCCGTCATGACTCCCTCGCCGGAGGTCGCCCTCATGAACGCCCTGCTGATCACCGCGACGCTGATTGGACCGGTCCTTGCCGCGCAGCAACCTGAGCGGCGCACGGTCGCCGGTGAGCACGTCGCCATCTTCAACCTCGCCGGCGTCGTGCGCGTCGAGCGGGGAGCGAGCGCCGGCGTCGAGGTGGAGCTCACGCGCGGCGGGCGCGACGCCGCCAAGCTGTCGGTCGCGACGGGCTCGCTCCGGGGGCGCGAGACGCTCCGCGTGATGTATCCGGACGATGATATCGTGTATCGCGAGCTCGGCCACGGGTCGACGACATTGCACGTGCGCGACGACGGCACGTTCAACGAACACGACGGCCGGCATTGGTTCAACGACGGACGGCGCGTGCGCATCTCGGGATCCGGCAACGGGCTCGAGGCTCATGCGGACCTCCGCATCGCAATACCGCCAGGGAAGGAGGTCGACGTCTATCTCGCGGTCGGGCGCGTGTCCATCACTAACGTGGAGGGCGATCTGCGCGTGGATGTCGCGTCGGCGGACGTCACGGCCGACCACGTCAAGGGCACGCTCGCGATCGACACGGGGTCCGGGGACGTCCATCTGAGCGACGCCCAGGGCGACGTGAGTCTCGACACCGGGTCTGGCAACGTGACGGTGAGCGGCATGAGTGGAGAGCAGCTCAAGCTCGACACGGGATCCGGCGACGTGTCGGCCGATCGGGTCGCGGCGGACGTGCTGAAGATCGACACCGGCTCGGGTGATGTCACGGCTTCGTCCGTCCGGGCCACCGATGTGAACATCGACACGGGATCCGGCGGCGTGCAGCTCGACCTTCTGTCCGACCTGCAGTCTCTGAATGTCGATACCGGGTCCGGGGACGTGACGGTCCGGATTCCGGCCGTGTTCGGGGCCACGGTGGACATCGAGACGAGTAACGGCGGCATCGACCTCCAAGACGTGGCCTTGAAGGCCACGCGCCTGGAGGAAGATCACGTCGTGGGGGAGATCGGAGACGGCAAGGGCCGCGTCAAGATCGAGACCGGGTCGGGCGGGGTCCGTCTCATCCGCTCGCGCTAGCCACCGCTCAGTCCGCGGGTGCCGCCTCCGGCGCGGGTGCGCGTCCGCCCGCTGCCGCCCGGCCAACGGCGCTGCGACCCAGCCAGCTCTGGAACTGATCGAGGTAGAGGTAGATCACGGGCGTCACGTACAGCGTGATGAACTGCGAAAACGCGAGCCCACCCACCACCGCGATACCCAGCGGCCGCCGGGACTCGGAGCCCGCCCCCACGCCCAGGGCGATCGGGAGCGTGCCCATCAGCGCCGCCATGGTCGTCATCATGATGGGCCGGAACCGGATGCTGCACGCCTCGAGGATCGCCGCTTGCGGGGATTTCCCCTCGACCCGCTGTGCCTCGAGCGCGAAGTCGATCATCATGATGCCGTTCTTCTTCACCAACCCCACCAGCATGATGATTCCGACGAATGCGTAAACCGAGAGCTCGACTCGGAACAGGAGCAGCGTGGCGAGCGCGCCGAACCCCGCGAACGGCAGCGCCGACAGGATGGTGAGCGGATGGATGAAGCTCTCGTACAGGATGCCGAGCACCAGGTAGATCACCAGCACGGCGAGGAGCAGGAGGAAGAGCAGGCCGCCCTGGCTCGACTGAAACGCCTGCGCGGTGCCGCCGAACGAGGTCGTGACGCCCGAGGGCAGCACCTGCGCGGCCGCCCGCTGCACCTGCGCCACCGCCGTTCCGAGCGAGACGCCGGGCTGCAGGTCGAAGGAGATCGTCACCGACGGCAGCTGCCCCGAGTGGTTCACCGTGAGGGGGCCGACCGACGACGAGATGTCCGCGAGCGAGGCAAGGGGCACGAGCGAGCCTGTCTTCGAACGGACGTACAGCAAGCTGAGCGCCGAGAGATCGCGCTGATAATCGGGCAGGAGCTCCATCACGACCCAGTACTGGTTGGTGGGCGTATAGATCGTCGAGACCTGGCCGGAGCCGTACGCGTCGTACAGGGCTGTCTCGACCTGCTCCGCCGTCACTCCCAACGCCGCCGCCCGGTCGCGATTGATGACGACGGAGGCCTGCGGGTTCGCGATCTGGAGGTCGCTCGTCACGTTGAGGAGGCCGGGAAGGGCGCGGAGCCGGCCCTCGAGGGTCTTGGAGCTCTCGTAGAGGGCCGTCATGTCCGGGCTCTGCAGCGTGAACTGGTACAGGCTCTTCGACAGTCGGCCGCCGATGCGAATCGGAGGTGGGTTCTGCAGGAAGACCTGAATCCCCGGGATGCCCGCAAGCTTCCCGGAGAACGAGCGGATCAGCTGGTCCACGCTCAGCTTGCGCTGCGAGCGCGGTTTCAGCTGCATGAAGACCCGGCCCTGGTTGATCGTGCCGCCACCCAGGAAAGACATGGTGCCGTCCACGTTCGGATCCTGCTGCAGCACCGCCATGACCTGTAGCTGGTGCTGCACCATGTCGTCATATGACGTCCCCTGGAGCGTCTCCGTGATGCCGAAGATCTGCGAGTTGTCCTCGCTCGGCAGGAATCCCTTCGGGACGATCACGAAGAGGAAGAGCGTTGCGACGAAAATCACGCCCGAGGTAGCGAGCGCGGCCCCGCGGTGCCGCATGACCCAGCCGAGCGTACGCTCGTACCACCCCAGGACGGCCTGGTAGACCCGCTCCGACGCTTGGTACAACGAGCCATGCTGCGCTTCGCGGGGCGGCCGGAGGAACCGACTGCACAGCATCGGCGTGAGCGTCAGCGAGACCACACCCGAGACCAGGATCGCGGCGCCGATGGTCACGGCAAACTCGTGGAAGAGCCGGCCGATGATGCCGCCCATGAAGAGGACCGGCAGAAACACCGCGGCGAGCGACAGGGTCATCGACAGGATCGTGAATCCCACCTCGCGTGCGCCCTCGTATGCCGCCTGCATCGCCGGTTTCCCGTGCTCCATGTGACGCACGATGTTCTCGAGCATCACGATGGCGTCGTCGACCACGAAGCCGACGCACAAGGTCAGCGCCATCATCGAGAGGTTATCGAGGCTGTACCCGAGCTGGTACATCACCGCGAACGTGCCGACGAGCGAGAATGGCAGGGCGAGGCTCGGGATCACCGTCGCGGACAGATTTCGCAGGAACAGGAAGATCACGAGCACGACGAGGCAGAGCGTTAGCAACAACGTGAATCGGACGTCGTTGAGCGACGCCCTGATCGAGTCGGATCGGTCGTAGCGCAGCCGTAGATCGACGGATGCCGGGAGCTGTTGGCGGAGGTTCGCCATGACGTTCCGCACGCGACTCGCCACCGCGACCGTGTTGGTGCCCGGCTGCCGCTGGATGGCCAGAATAATCGAGCGGCTGCCGTTGTACCACGCGGCGCTCTTGTTGTCCTGCACGTCGTCGAGCACCTGGCCGACGTCCTGGAGGCGCACCGGGGCGCCGTTGCGATACGCGATCACCATGGGCCGGAACTCCGCCGCGTTCTGCAGCTGCCCATTGGCCTCCACGGTGTAGGCGCGGTGGGGGCCCCAGAGGATGCCCGTGGGGAGGTTCACGTTGCTCGCCGCGATGCCGTCGGCCACCTCGTCGATGCCGATCCCGCGCGTGGCGAGCGCCTTGGGGTCGAGTTGGACGCGGACCGCGTACTTGGCGGCTCCGTAGACCTGCACCTGAGCGACGCCGTCGACCGTGGACAGGCGCTGCGCGATGAACGTCTCGGCGTACTCATCGAGCGCGGAGAGCGACAACGTCTTCGAGCTCATCGCGTAGTACACGATCGGCGAGTCGGCCGGGTTCACCTTCTGGTAGGACGGCGGCAGGATGCCGCTCGGGAGGAGGCGCAGCGTTTTCGAGATCGCCGCGTTCACGTCTTGCGCCGCCGCGTCGATGTCCCGATCGAGCGTGAACTGCAGCGTGATGGAAGTGTTCCCGAGGTTCGACGTGGATGTCATCTGGTCCACGCCCGCGATGGTCGAGAACTGCTTTTCGAGCGGGGTCGCCACGGCCGAGGCCATCGTCTCGGGGCTCGCGCCCGGAAGGCTCGCGCTCACCGTGATCGTCGGGAAGTCCACGTTCGGCAGATCGCTCACCGGCAGCAGCCGGTACGCCATGATCCCGAACAGGAGGATGCCCATCATGACCAGGGTCGTCATGATCGGACGCTTGATGAAGAGCTCGGATATGCTCATTTGTCACCCACCATTTCATTCGTCGCGTCGCCCACACCCTTGATCTCGACCGGCGACCCGGACACCAAGCGAAGCTGCCCGTCGGTCACCACCGCGTCCCCGGCATGGACGCCGTCCGCGATGACCGCATACGGTCCGGCGGTCCGCGCCACGGTTACCGGCTGGGAGTGCGCCGTACTCGCCTGATCCACCACGAACACGTACGTCCCTTGCTGACCGGTCATGACCGCTTGCGACGGAACGACCAGCGCGTTCTGCTGGACGTAGAGCTGCAGGCGCACGTTCACGAACTCGCCGGGCCACAACCCGTTGTCCTTGTTCGCGAACTCGCCCTTGAGCAGCACGGTGCCCGTCGCCGTATCCACCGCGTTGTCCACGAACGTCAGTACTCCGGCCGAGAAGACCGTATCCGCCTTGCCGGGGCTCGCCATCACAGGCAGGCGGTTGTTGCGGTAGCGCTGGATGTCGGCGAGATACTGCTCCGGGACCGCGAACCGGACGAGGATCGGATGTGTCTGGTTGATCACCACGAGCGCGTCCATGTTGGCGCGGACGAGGTTCCCCTCTCGCATGAGCAGCCGGCCGGTCCGCCCGGTGATCGGTGAGCGGATGGATGCCCATTCGAGGTTGAGTCGCGCGTTCGCCATCGCGGCCGAGTCCGAGCGCACGGCCGCCGTCAGCGCCTGAGCCGTTGCCTGCTTGGCTTCGTAATCGGACTTGGTGACGTAGTCCTGCTTGACCAGGTCCGCGTATCGCTGAGCGTCGAGCACGGCGCTCTGTGCTTGCGCCGCATCGCGCGCGAGCATGGCTTGCGCCTGCTCGAGCGCCGCCTGGAACGGGCGCGGATCGATCTGGAACAAGAGCTGGCCGGCGGTCACCTCGTCGCCCTCGCGGAACGCGGCACGGAGCAGGACGCCCGTCACCTGCGACTGAATGCTCACGGTCTGGAGCGGCTCGACCGACCCGGTGGCGAGGATCTCGAGCGGCAACGCGCGCTGCTCGGCGTGCGCGACCGTGACAGGCACGCGCGCCGGTCCCCCGGCCCGCTTCCCCGAGCAGCCGGCGGCGACGAAGACCGCTGCGCACGCCGCGATGACGGCGGTGCGGCTCATCGCCCTGTCCCCGTCGTGTCGGACTGCATCTTGAGCGGGCTCGTCCCGTCGAGCCCCAGGATCCCCACGTCATGGGCGAGCTGGGCGAGCGCCGTGTTCCAGGAAAAGCGCGCTTGGATTGCCTGCGCGCGCGCACTTGCCAGCGCGGCCTGCGCCGTGAGCAGGTCGAGCAGGCTCCCGGCGCCCGCCTTGTAGCGTCCGAGCGCTACCTGCTCGGATTCGGTGGCGCTCGCGAGCAGGTCCCGGCTGGTGCGCACCAGCTGCGTCGACGTGCGGAGGGCGTAGTAGGCGTTGAACACCTGGTAGATGACCTGTTGCTCGAAGCCCTGCGCGCGCAATGCGGCCGCGTCGGCGGCCGCGGAGGCGGCCTTCACGTCATAGATCTGCGACCAGCCTGAGAATATCGGGATCGAAAGGGTCAGGGTGGCCGTGTACCCGTTCCCGGCTGGCGGGGTCGGGGTGGGCGGATTGTGGACGAAGTAGGTCTGGTTCGCGGTCCCGCCGACCGAGAGCGCGGGCAGGGCCTGGGACCGGGCGACGCTCACACGCGCGCGGGCCTGCTCAGCCAGCGCGCGCTGGGCCGCGAGGTCGGGGCGCTCGCGGGTTGCGTGGGCGATCAACGTGTCCACGCTTTCGACGACTCCCAACGGCACGGTCGTATCTGGTGACACCGCGATGTCGTACGGGACGTTGGCGGGCAGTCCCATGGACAGCGCCAACGCGCCCCGCGTAGTCTGCAGATCGCCCTGCGTCGACTCGAGCGCCAGCTGGGCCTGCGACAGGGCCGTCTTTGCCTGCAGCACGTCCGCGATGGTCGCGAGGCCGACCCGGTGCCGCTGTTCGGCGGCATCGAGGTTCTGCCGGGCCTCGGTGAGCGTGGTCTGTTGCGCGTCGAGCAACGCCTTCGTGCCCATGTAAAGGAAGTAGGCTTGCTGAACCCCCAGCACGACGGTCTGCAAGGTCGCGTTGTGGGTCCAGTCGGCCGCAAGGAGCGCTTCCCGCGCCTCGCCGATCGAGCCCGAGCGGCCGCCGAAATCGAGCAGGAGCCATGAGACGCTGAGGCTGGGGCCGAAGGACTGCTGTTTCGCGGACCCGACGCCACCAGACGCGATGCGCTTGATGGCTTGGGCGGTGCCGGCAGCCGTCACCGTGGGGAAGTATTGCCCTTTCGCCGCGCCGTAGCTCGCCGCCGCCGATCGGGCGTCCGCCCAGGCCGCGCTCGTGGCGGTATTGTTCCGCAGGGCGATGTCGATGACGTCCGTGAGCGTGAGCTGTGCGATCCGGTTGGCGAGGTCGGGTGGCAGCTCGGGCGGCGGCGCTGGCTGGGGGGGGGGCGCGACCGACCGACGGGGCGGCGTCCATGCTACGTTCGGGGTCGGTGCAGTGCCGGCGACGCCGCGCACGCCCGTTCCACACGCGGCGAGCACCGCCACTGCCCCGGTCGCGAGCGTTACACTCAGTAACGTCCCGCGACCGAGGGGACGCGGGCTGAGGATGTCTGGCTGGCCCGTCGGCATCCGTTTGCGCATTCGGCTCTGTGCGAAAGGGTAGCGGCTGGATCGGTGTTCCCCGGAGTATACGCACTGGCAGGCGGGGGCGTGGAGCCTGACGGAGGGGCGTCAAATGGTGGTGCTCGAACGGGTACGGTTGGATCGCTGGCTCTGGGCCGCCCGCTTCTTCAGGACCCGGGCGCTCGCCGCCGCGGCGATCGGCGGAGGCAAGGTCCACGTCAACGGCTCCCCCGCCAAGCGCTCCAAGGCGGTCGCCGTGGGCGACGACCTGCGTATCCGGCGGGGCCCGTTCGAGTACCTGGTACGTGTGCGAGCGCTCGCGGAGCACCGCAGGTCGCCGGCGGCCGCGGCAACGCTGTACGACGAGGATGGCGAGGGGAAACGGCTCCGGGAACGTCTCGCGGAGCAGCTCCGGGTGGCCCCGGGCCTCCGCTATGAAGGAAAGGGCCGGCCTACCAAGCGCGAGCGACGGGAGATCGAGCGACTCAAGGGGGAGTGATCCGGGACATCACGGTGCGGGCCGCCCGGCCTCGACGCACCGAGACGCACAACGCCGCGAACACATACGCGGCGATGTACGCGAGCGCGGAGCCCGAGGCCAGCTCGATGCGAAAGCCACTCATCAAGTTCCCGATCTGAAACAAGGCGCGGACGAATTGTCTGTGCACGGTTGGCGAATCTCACCTTCGACGCTGCGTTCTCTCCCCCTGTGCTACGGACCACTCGGCCGCTGAGTTGAATCGCGTCCCACAATGGTCGGAGCCTCCCAGACGCGGGCTTCGAGCGAATTGCTCAGCTCGCGCGTACTGTCCCGCATGATGCGTAATGTCTCCTGCCTCGTGGTGCTGCTCGCGGCGGCCGGCTGCTCAGGCAAGAAGGGGAAGCCTGATCGCCCCGCCGTCCCCGTCACGATCGCCCCGGTCCGGCGCATGAGCTTGCCCTACACGCTGATGGCGAACGGCCTCGTCACGCCCCTCCAGACGGCGATTGTCGCACCGCAGGTGGACGGCATCATCACCGAGGTGGCGTTCCGCGAAGGGCAGAACGTTTCGCCGGGCCAGGTACTGTTTCAAATCGAGGCACAACCCTACGTCGCGGCGTACCAGCAGGCCCAGGCCATGCTGTCCCGCGACAGCGCGACCGCCGAGAACGCCCGGCGCGACGCGGACCGCTACGACCAGCTGGAGCAGACGGACTACGTCACCAAGGAGCAGGCCGAGCAGCAGCGGGCGACCGCCGCGGCGGCCGAAGGGACCGCGGCGGCAGATCGCGCAGCGCTCGCGACCGCGAAGTTCAATCTCGACAAGACGACCATCCGCGCCCCGATCCCCGGCCGCACCGGCAGCCTGCTCGTGCGGGTGGGAAACGTGGTCCACGCCGCCGGGGCCACGCCGCTCGTGGTGATCGACCAGATCAAGCCGATTCTCGTGCGGTTCGCCGTTCCCGGCACGGAGCTCCCGCTGATCCAGCAGTACGGCGCCCGGGGCGCCCTGCCCGTAACGGCCACTATCGGTGCGGCGACCGGAGGCAGCCAGCCGCCCCGCGACCCGTCGGCCGATCCGCTCGGCGCGCTGTCCTTCATCGACAACGCCGTCGACACCACGACGGGGACCTTGATGCTCAAGGCGACGTTCCCGAACACCACTGGGACGCTCTGGCCCGGACAGTTCGTGTCGGTCTCGCTCCGGCTCTTCGACGAGCAGAACGCCCTCGTGGTACCCGCTCCCGCGGTACTCACGGGGCAACAGGGGACCTACGTCTACGTGGTCGACTCCGCGGGGTCGGCGCAACAGCGGGCGGTCACGGTCGAGCGGACGGCGGAGGGCATGTCGGTGATCGCGGCGGGGCTGTCGGACGGCGATCGCGTGGTGAGCGAGGGACAGTCGCGGCTGACTCCCGGCGCCAAGGTCACCGGCCGTACCGGAGCGGACTCCGCGGCCGCGCCCGGGACTGGAGGGGGCCGCCGCCGCGCGCGGTGATCCATGAGCTTCACCGCGCTGTTCATCCGCCGGCCGGTCACGACCGCGCTCCTGATGACCGGAATCCTCGTCTTCGGCATCGTCGCGTACCTGCACTTACCGGTGAGCGACCTGCCGACGGTCGATTTCCCGACGATCACCGTGAGCGCGAGCCTCCCCGGTGCGAGCCCCGAGACGATGGGGGCCACGGTGGCGACGCCGCTCGAGAAGTCGTTTTCGGCGATCGCGGGGATCGACAACATCACGTCCACCAGCTCGCTCGGTTCCACGCAGGTCACGCTGCAGTTCTCGCTCGATCGGGACATCGACGCCGCCGCGCAGGATGTGAATGCGGCCATCTCGCAAACGCTCGCGCAGCTGCCCTCGAACATCATTCCGCCCTCGTATCACAAGCAGAACCCCGCCGCGGCGCCGATCCTCTTTTTGGTGCTCACGTCGAACGTCCTGCCCCTCTCGGCACTGGATGAGTACGGCGAGACCACGATCGCGCAGCGACTCTCGATGGTGGATGGCGTGGCACAGGTGGCCGTGTACGGCGCCCAGAAATACGCGGTCCGGATCCAGCTCGACCCCGCCCAGCTCTCGGGCCGGGGGCTCACGATCGGTCAGGTGGCGCGGGCGGTGCGCACCGAAAACGTCCTCCTCCCCACGGGCGTGCTGTACGGTCCCGAGCGGACCCTCACGGTTCAAGCCACGGGCCAGCTCAATAACGCCGCGCAGTTTCGCCGCCTCGTCGTCGCGTACCGCCACGGGGCGCCGGTCCATCTAGGTGAGCTGGGCAACGTGCTCGACGACGTGCAGAACAACAAGGCGGCGAGCTGGTACGACACCGACCGCGCGATCGTCCTGGCGGTGCAGCGCCAGCCGGGCACGAACACGGTGGCGGTCGCCCGCGCCGCGAAACAGGCGCTCGCCGAGGTGGAGCAGGAGCTCCCGCCGTCCGTCAAGGTCAACATTCGGTACGACCGATCGGTCTCGATCGAGAGCGCCGTCCACGACGTGAAGTCGTCGCTCGTCCTCGCGCTCGTGCTCGTCGTCCTGGTCATCTTCCTGTTTCTCCGCAATGTCGTCGCCACGCTGATCCCGAGCCTCGCGTTGCCGATGGCGATCGTCGGCACGTTCTCGATCATGGCCCTCCTGAGCTTCAGCGTCGACAACCTCTCCCTCATGGCCCTCACGCTCGCGGTGGGGTTCGTGGTGGACGACGCGATCGTTATGCTCGAGAACATCGTCCGTCATCTGGAGATGGGAAAACCGCCCATGCGCGCGGCGCTCGAGGGCGCGGCGGAGGTGAGCTTCACGATCGTCTCCATGACGCTGTCGCTGTCCGCGGTCTTCATCCCGCTGCTCTTCATGGGGGGAATCATCGGGCGCCTGTTCCGCGAGTTCGCGATCACCATCGGCGTCGCCATTCTCGTGTCGGGCGTGGTCTCGCTCACGCTCACGCCGATGCTGTGCAGCCGATTTCTGAAGCCGCACAACGGTACGCAGCATGGACGCTGGTTCGACGCGACCGAGCGCGTGTTCCGGCGCACGCTCGCCGCCTACGAGCGCAGTCTCGGCTGGGTGATGCGGCACCGCCCGCTCACGCTCGCGTTCTCCGCGCTCATCCTCGCGCTCACCGCGGTCCTGTTCGTGGTCGTGCCCAAAGGACTCTTCCCCTCCGATGACACGGGGCTCTTGTCGGGCACGACGGAGGCGGCGCAGGGCACCTCGTTCGTCGAGATGGTGCGGCTGCAGCAGCAGGCGGCGGCGGCGCTGGCGCAGGACTCGAACGTCGCGGGCTACATGTCGTCGGTGGGAGCCGGTGGACCGTCGGGGGCGTCGAACCAGGGCTCGCTGTTCATCGCCCTCAAGCCGGCGGGGCAGCGTCCGCCGGCGGACGCGATGGTTGCGGAGCTGTCGCGCCGACTGTCGCACATCCCGGGGTTGAGCGTCTTCATCCAGAACCCGCCCAGCATCCGGATCGGCGGCCGGTCATCCAAGAGCCTGTATCAGTTCACGCTGCAGGGGAACGACGTAGCGACCGTCGACCAGGGCGCGCAGCAGCTGCTCACCAAGCTGCGGCAGCTGCCGCTCATCACGGACGTGACGACGGATCTGCTCAACGCCAACCCGCAGGTCACGGTCCGCATCGATCGCACGCGCGCGGCCGAGCTGGGCGTGACGCCCGCGGCGATCGAGCAGGCGCTCGCCAGCGCGTACAACGAGCAACAGGTCTCCACGATCTATACGAGCAGCAATGAGTACTGGGTCCTCATGGAGGTCGCGCCGCGCGACCAGCTCGACGCCACCGCCCTGGCGCGGCTCTATGTGCCGGGCGCCAACGGCGCCGTCGTGCCGCTCCCGGCGGTGGCCGATTTCGAGCGAGGGGTTGGGCCGCTCAGCGTGAATCACTCGGGGCAGCTGCCCTCGGTCACGATCTCGTTCAACCTGCTCCCGAACGGCTCGCTCGGCCCGGCCGTGGACGCGGTCACCCGGATCGCGCGCCAGACCCTCCCCGCGACGATCACGACCGGGTTCTCCGGCACGGCGCAGGCGTTCCAGTCGTCGCAGCAGGGGCTGGGCGTGCTGCTGCTCATCACCGTGTTCGTCATCTACGTGATCCTCGGCATTCTCTACGAGAGCTTCGTGCACCCGATCACGATTCTCAGCGGGCTGCCGTTCGCCGCCTTCGGCGCCCTGCTTGCGCTGTTCGTCACGCGGGTGGAGCTCGACGTGTACGGCTACGTCGGGGTGATCATGTTGATCGGGATCGTGAAGAAGAACGCGATCATGATGATCGACTTCGCCGTCGAGGCCGAGCGGGCCGGGCACACGACGCCAGCGGAGGCGATCGTGAAGGCGGCCAGCGTGCGGTTCCGGCCGATCATGATGACCGCCGTCGCGGCGATCGTCGGCTCGCTGCCGATCGCGATCGGCGTGGGCGCGAGTGCGGCGTCGCGACGCCCGCTCGGCATCGCGGTCGTGGGTGGGCTGATCATTTCGCAGATCGTGACGCTGTACGTCACGCCAGTCTTCTACACGTATCTGGACGATTTGCAGACGTGGCTGGGCCGGCTGCCGACGCGTCTTCTCGTGAGGCGACCCGCGTGAACGCCACGTCCCTCTTCATCCGGCGCCCTATCATGACGACGCTCGTCATGGTGGCGATCCTGTTCTTCGGAATCGTGGCGTACCGCCAGCTTCCCGTGAGCGACCTTCCGAACGTCGACTACCCCACGATCACGGTGAGCGCGAGCCTGCCGGGCGCGAGCCCGGCGACGATGGCGGCCACGGTCGCCACGCCGCTCGAGAAGCAGTTCTCGACGATCGCGGGCATCGACAACATGACGTCGACGTCGAGCCTGGGACAGACGCAGATCGTGATCCAGTTCGCGCTCGACCGCAACATTGACGCGGCGGCGCAGGACGTCCAAGCGGCGATCACGCAGACCCTGCGGACGCTGCCGCAGGGAATCATCCCGCCGTCCTATCAGAAGACCAACCCGGCGGACGCCCCGATCCTCACGCTCGCGCTGACATCGGACGTCGTGCCGCTCTCGACGCTCGACGAGTTTGGCGAGACCACGATCGCGCAGCGCTTGTCGATGGTGGGTGGGGTGGCGCAGGTACTGGTGTACGGCGCCCAGAAGTACGCGGTGCGGATCCAGCTCGACCCCTCGCAGCTCGCCTCGCGCGGCCTGGCGCTCGAGGACGTGGCCACGGCGATCGCGAATCAGAACGTCAACCTGCCCACCGGCGTGCTGTGGGGAGCGAAGACGGCCCTCACGGTGCAGGCCACGGGGCAGCTGGGGAACGCCGACGCCTTCCGCGAGCTCGTCGTCGCGTACCGCAATGGCGCGCCGGTGCACCTGAGCGAGGTCGGCCGCGTCTCGGACGACGTGCAGAACAACAAGACGGCGAGCTGGTACAACGGGGCGCCGTCCATCGTACTCGCGATTCAGCGCCAGCCGGGCACGAACACCGTCGCGGTGACCCAACGCGTGAAGGCCGCGCTGGCCCGGGTGCAACGGGAGATCCCGCCCGCCGTGCGCGTCGAAACCCTGTACGACCGCTCGGCCACGATCCAGGCGTCCGTGCACGACGTCACGTTCACGCTGGAGCTGACGCTCGCGCTGGTCGTGCTCGTGATCTTCCTGTTTCTCCGCAACATCTCGGCGACGATCATCCCGAGCCTGGCGCTCCCGATGTCCATCATCGGGACGTTCTCGGTGATGTATCTCCTGCACTACAGCCTCGACAACCTGTCGCTCATGGCCCTCACGCTGGCCGTGGGGTTCGTGGTGGACGATGCGATCGTAATGCTCGAGAACATCGTGCGGCACCTGGAAATGGGAAAGCCGCGCATGCAGGCCGCCCTCGACGGCGCCGCGGAGGTGGGCTTCACGATCGTCTCGATGACGTTCTCGCTCGCGGCGGTGTTCATCCCGATCCTGTTCATGGGCGGGCTCATCGGGAAGCTGTTCCACGAGTTCGCGGTCACGATCGGCGTCTCCATCCTCGTGTCGGGGGTCGTGTCGCTCACCCTCAGTCCGATGCTGTCGAGCCGTTTCCTGCGCTCGGATCACGGCGCACGGCACGGGCGGCTCTACCAGGCGACGGAGCGTGTGTACGACCGCTCGCTCGCGGCGTACCTGCGGACCCTGAAGTGGGTCATGGAGCATCGGCCCGCGACGATGGCCTTCTCCGGACTGATCCTGGTCGCGACAGGCTGGTTGTTTTGGGTGGCCCCCAAGGGTCTCTTCCCGACCGACGACACGGGCCAGCTGCTCGCGACCACGGAGGCCGCGGAGGGCGTTTCGTACGACGCGCTCGTGCAGCGCCAGCGGGACGTGGCGGCCACGATCGCCCGTGACCCCGACGTGCGGTCGGTGACCTCGTCGGTGGGGACCACCGCTGCCGCGAACCAGGGGCAGCTCACCATCGATCTGCGGCCGATCGGTGAGCGCCACCGCAGCGCGGACGAGATCGCGCGCGACCTCGCGCGCGCGGCCCTGGGGGTATCGGGAATCTCGGTCTTCGTGCAAAACCCGCCCGCCATCTCGATCGGCGGGCTTTCCTCGAAGAGCCTGTACCAGTACACCCTGCAGAGCGGCGACATCACCACGCTGAACCAGGCGGCGGGTGCGCTCGAGGCACGGCTCCGCCAGCTGTCCAACCTCACCGACGTGACGAGCGATCTCCTGATCGAGAATCCACAGGTGACGGTCGATATCGACCGCGAGCACGCCGGCCAGCTCGGCGTCTCGGCGACCGAGATCGAGAACACGCTGTACGACGCGTTCGGCCAGCGTCAGGTCTCGACGATCTACACCTCGACCAACGAATACTGGGTCGTCATGGAGCTGCTGCCGCAGTTCCAGCAGGACGTGCCGTCGCTGGGCTCTCTGTGGGTACGCTCGACCAGCGGACCGCTCGTGCCGCTGAACGCCGTCGCCACGTTCACCACCGGCGTCGGGCCGGTCACGGTGAACCACGCGGGCCAGCTGCCGTCGGTGACGATCTCGTTCGACCTCGCGCCCGGGGTCTCCCTCGGCACGGCGCTCGCCCAGGTTCAGAGCGAAGCACGCGCTGTGCTGCCGGCGTCCATTGCGGCGAACTTCTCGGGAACGGCCCAGGCGTTTCAGGACACCCAGCAGGGCCTCGCGCTCCTTCTGGTTCTCGCGGTGTTCGTGATCTACGTGATCCTCGGCATCCTGTACGAGAGCTTCATCCACCCCATCACGATTCTTTCGGGCCTGCCGTTCGCGGCGTTCGGCGCGCTCGTGACCCTCATGGTCTGGGGGCTCGATCTCAACGTCTATGCGTTCGTGGGGATCATCATGCTGATCGGGATCGTCGAGAAGAACGC
>Ga0070711_100000046_pt1 | contig 77296 bp, 121 predicted proteins | sample LARL53metaG_FD_65452 | JGI IMG/M metagenome (GOLD analysis project Ga0070711, IMG submission 65452) | Corn, switchgrass and miscanthus rhizosphere microbial communities from Kellogg Biological Station, Michigan, USA - LAR L5-3 metaG | ecosystem: Host-associated > Plants > Roots > Rhizosphere ... | reverse complement strand
ACCTGGCGTACGCGTACAAGCTGGCCCGGCGGTACCCGTGGATCCAGCTCAAGAAGCGGCACCCGGGGCTGCCCCGGCTCCAGCCCAAGCAGCGCAACACCGGCTACGCGTACCGGCACATGGCCGACCCGGACACCCTGTTCTTCCGGTTCGACGACGACATCGTGTACGTGCACGAGGACGCCGTGGACAACCTGTGCAAGGCGAAGATCGGCCTGCCCGGGACGTTGGCGTGCTTCGCGTTGATGTGGAACAACGCCATCACCAGCTGGTACGCCCAGAAGCTGGGCAAGATCCCGAAGGAGTTCGGGGTCGTGCAGTCGCCGTTCTGCATGGACCCGGTCGGGTGGGGGGACGGCGATTTCGCCGTGAAGATCCACCGGCTGCTGCTGGGCCTGATTGAGGACGGCGACCCCAAGGACGTCTACTTCTACCAGAACTTCCCGCTGGCGCCGCGCCAGCAGTTCAGCGTCAGCTGCCATGTGATCGACGGCGCCGACTTCATGACGCTCAACCCGCCCGGGGTGCTGGACTACCCGGAAGAGGAGCACTGGATCACGGTGCACCGGCCGCCGCTGGTCGGCAAGGACAACGTGATTGTCGGCGACGCGCTGGTCAGCCACTACACGTTCTACCCGCAGGGTGACGCCGTGCGCGCCACCGACATCCTGGACCGCTACCGCAAGATCGCGAAGGACCTCACATGAGCAAGAAGCGCCCGGTCGGTGCCTACACCCGCAAGCCGACCCCCGAGGAGGCCGCCAAGCTGGACGAGATCGCCCGGGTGGTGGTCGACGCGGCGGTCGGTTCCGGGCTGGTCGACCCGGACCAGGATGTCGAGCCGGACCAGGACGCGGCCACGGTGCGGGCCGACGCCCCGGCGGACGACGGCCAGTACGCGATCCAGATCGACCAGGCGATGCTCCAGCAGGCCGTGGCCAACAAGAACGCCCGGCTGATCGCGGTGATGGTCAACGAGACCGCGATGCTCGAGGTCGCGCTGGAGACCGAGCGGCGCACCAACGGGGAGCTGCGCGCGCAGCTCCGGGCGCTGGAGCAGGTGCTGGCCGAGCAGTCGGCATAGCTTGCCACGAGGGCAAGGGTGTGGTAGGGTTCCCGGTGCGGGGCCGGTCGTCGGCCCCACCGAGGAGGACAAGATGTCGCCTGCCAAGCCGATTCTGACCCACACCGTCGTGTGCCCGGACGGCACCCAGTACCGAGTGTACTCGGACGGAGGATGGCTCCAGGAGTCCTGGGGCGGTGCGTTCGTCCGGGATGAGACCGGCGCGAGCACCACCCCCGCCGAGGTGCTGGCCAAGCTGGCGGAGGGCCCGGCCCCGCTGGAGCCGGGGGTGGTGGCCCGGATCGTGGCGCCGGACGGCACCCAGTTCGCGGTGCGTCCCGACGGGTCGTCGGTGCGGTCCTGCTGGGACGGCTCGTACGTCTGCATGACGGACCCGGACCCCGAGGTCTTGGAGAGGCTGGGCTTGGTTCCGCCGCCGGACTTGTCCGCGTAGCAATCCATATGCTAGGATGGCCGGTGCGCTCCCGGACTGGGAGTGACCGGCCATTCGCGCTCCGTAAGGAGGAACCGTGCCGCCGAGGCCGCCCATATTATACCAAGGCGCCTAACGACCCTACACCACCCCCTCCCGTCCGCAGTCCGGGAGGGGGTGGTGCTGTATTCTACCGCCTACTCCGGGGATCCCTGCAATTCCTCCATGACCTGGCCAAGCCGGACGTTCAGCTCCCGGACCTGCTCCCGCAGCTCCTGGATCTGCTGGTCGCGGGACAGGATGCGGGCCTCGGCCATCGCCAGCTCGCTGTTCCGGATCAGCAGCTGGCTGTTCAGCGCCGTGATCACGTGGGTGTACGGCACCTCCTCCTGCGTCCCGGGGGTCACGACAGCCCCGCGCGGTCAGCGAGAGCCCTCACGAGCGGGTCCGGGTGCTCTGCGGCCTGCTGGGCGAGGGAGGCCGCCTCCGTGGCTTTCCGGGCCTCTTCCGTGGCCGCGTCCGCCTGGCGCTGGCGCATCTGGTCCCACTCGGCGTCCGTGACCGGGACGTAGGTTTCAGCCCCCGTCGACACGTCGATGATCAGATGGACAGGACGCTCTTCGTCGTCCACTACCGCCTCCTTAGGGCAGAACGTATACGGAGAATGACGAGCGGGCGGCCAGCGACCCCGAGGCCCCCTGCACCGTCATGCTGGTGGGGGTGGCCGTCGAGAGCCACTGCCCGCCGTAGGAACCGGCGAAGGAGTTGGTCGTGGTGACGAACGCCGCGCCGGTGCCCGCAGCCGTAGTATACTGCCCGGTTCCACCGGGGCTCACCTCGAACGAGCCGGATGCCCAGTAGTTGGCCGTGCCGTTGGCGCCGACCAGCGTACCGATCTCGATCTGGGCCGCGCCGGAGGTGGCCACCGAGGAGGCCGACGCGTTGTTGCCGACCACCTTCTGGCTGGCGTAGTTGGCGCCGGTGTCGCCGTTGAAGCGCAGCCACAGGGCCTCGGAGGCCACCGCGTCCGTGGCTCGGGCCGCCCACCGCACCAGGAACCCGGAGATCGCGGGCAGGCCGGAGAAGGTGACCGAGGCGGTGGTGCCGCCCAGCACGGTGGTGGCGGAGGCCTGGGCGACGTTGTACCGGTAGGCCGATCCGTTGTACATGCCGTTGAGGCCGGTGTCGGTCTCGTAGATCTCCAGGCCCTGGAACGGCGAGGCCGGGTGGGCCGAGCTGGTGGTGACCAGGTTCGAATACGCCTTCTGTTCCCACGCCGACCCGTTCCACACCTTCAGATAGGTGCTGTCGGTCTCGTAGATCAGACCGCCGGTCGACCGGCCGCTGGTGGGGTTGGTGGCGGCGGTGACCGCCAGCGCGGCGTGGGACATGTAGGTCCAGGCCGGGACCGCCTTGGTGCCGGTGTTCTGGACGTAGCGCTTGCTGTCGGTCTCGTAGACGATCTGACCGGCGAAGGTGTTGGTGGGGCGGGTGGTGCTGGTGCACTGGACCGCACCGAACAGCGTGTCGAGCGTGGTGAAGTTGGCGATGACGTGAGCGTTGAAGTCGAACGTGTCGCCCAGGTCCGGCAGGATCAGCAGCAGGTTGGACGTAAATGTGTCAGCCATCGGACCTGGCCTTTCGGTTGCGGGCGCGGGCCTTGTCGGCCAGGGCCAGGCGCGTGGCGTGGGCCTCGGGGTCCAGGGTCGCCCTGTGGTGGTCGTGGATCGGGGCCAGCAGCCCGCCGGGGTCGGTGACCAGGTCGCGCTCCTTGACCGACGCCACCCTCCCCAGGTGGGCCCGGCGGGCCGTGTCCACGTCGGTGCTGAACACGAACGAGGGGTCCTCGTGGTCGTGGTCCCGGTCGGCCATCAGGCGCTCGTGCAGTACGATGTCCAGCAGCGTGCGGGAGTCTGCCGGGTCGATCCCATATTCGGCCGCCCGCCAGTGCAGGGCGTCCGTGGGGAACACGTGGGCTATGCGGGTGCCGTCCGGCGCCCGGACCCCGACCAGCCAATGGGGCTTGGGGCCGACCTTGGTGCGGTCCACCACGTCGATTACATGAATGCGGCTCATACCCGGAAGATCCATCCCATGACTCGGACCGAGTTGGCGTTCGGGTAGGTGATCGTCATACCCGTCGTGGTGATGCTGGTGACGGTAGCATACGTGTTCGTGGCGTGCGAGTCGTAGATGGTGGCCGCGACGCTGGGCTGGCTCAGCAGGGTGGCGCCAAACGTCAGACTCAGGCCGGTGAACCCGCCCGCGACGTTGGTGAAAAACGGCAGCAGCGCGTCGTAGTTGGTACCGAACCCCAGGCTCTCGTAGGTGCCGTAGGCGGTGTGCAAACCGGTGCTGTCGATGTTGTACGCGCCGACCTCGGTGGGGTTCTGCACCCCGAACCGGGCGTTGCCCACGTTGACAGTGAAGTTTCCTCCCGCCGGGGCCTGGGCGGGGTTGACCGTCTGCAAGATACCGCCGGAGTTCCCCCACAGCAGCAGCCGGTGGTAATAGCTGTTGCCACCGGTGGTGTACGCGCCGCCGTTCACGCCCAGCCCGGCCGTGTTTCCGTCGATGTTGCCCGCGTTGATGAACCCGCTGTTGGTACCGGCGGTGTCGAAGAATTGCAGGAGCGGATAGGTGTTCGGCGGGGCGGACAGCACGATCTTGCCGCCGCCGACGGTCTGCGCCAGGGTCAGGGCGATCGAGTTGGCGTTGAGGTCGAAGCCCATGTTGCCGTTGGCGTCGAAGCTGTGGACGCCGGTGGAGTCCATCTGCACGCGGGCGCCGGAGGGCGCGGTGGCGATGGTGCCCGCCAGGATGATCGAGGCGGTGACGGTACCGGCCGTCAGCTTGGACACCGACAGGTCGGTGATGTACGAGTTCGACCACAGGGTGGCGGTCGACCCGGCGGGGGCGCTGGGGTTCGACTTGTTGCCGGACTCGTCGACCGCGATCAGCTTGACGTACATCTGCTGTGCGGGCGGCTGGCCGGGGGGGATGGTGAACGACCCGACCACCGGGATCTGGCCGGTGATGTTGCCGATGTTGGCCGGGAGGTTGCCCAGCTTGGTCGCGTTCGAGGGGGTGAACAGGGGGTCGTACGACCCGTGGACCTCGACGTGGTGCAGGTCGGAGGCCTGGTTGAACGTACCGCCCGCGCTGGTGCCCAGATCCCAGGTGACCTGGACCGAGGCCATGTTGCTGGCCACCGTGGGGGCGTCGGGCGTGGGAGGGGCGATCAGGTCGCCCACGGCCCGGAAGCTGGTGGTGGCCGACCAGGACCCCTGGTTCGGGGGTGCGGCGGAGTCGACGGCCCGGATCTGGAAGTCGTACAGGACGCCCGGGGTGAGCTCCTGGATGAGGATCTGGTTGATACCGGCGGCCACGAACGTGGGCTTCCAGTCCAGCACGGACTGCGGGATCAGCTGCTTGTAGGTGCCGCCCTGGAGCTTCAGCTGCTGGTATGTGTAGCCCGCCGTGTGCAGGCTGGCGTAGGACGGGTTCTGGCCGTACGAGTTCAGGTCGGGACGGTACCGGATCTCGTAGTGGTCCAGGTCCGTGAGCGTGGTGCCGTCCGTGTTGGTCGGCGTCGACCAGGTGACCTGGATCTGGGCGCGGGTCCGGCCGTCGCTGCCCGACTGGTACACCTGGGAGAAGAATGTGCCGAACGCGGGTACGCCGGGGGTGGTGGTGTCCGGGATGGGCCGGGTGCCGACGGGCTCGCTGGTCGACACCAGGTTGCGGTTGTACCCGCCCACGATCAGGTTGGTGGTGCCGCCGTTCTCGAACACCACGTAGTCGGTGAGGTCGTACCAGGTGCCGTTCTGGTCGCGGTAGGCGACCGTCATGTCCGAGGTGATCGGCCAGTCGGCCTGGATCACCCGCTGCCGGGTGGGGTTGATCCGCTGGCCCCGGAATACGGTCTCGTACGTGGTGTCGACGAACCCCGCGTCGGGGTCGTACAGGTAGACGTAGTCGCCCACCACCAGGTCGCCCTTGATGTCGTACTCGCTGCTGGACAGCCGCACCTGGTCGGCCGGTGTCGAGTACGGGAGCAGGGCGGCCTGTGCGGACGCGGTGGCGTTTAGGCTGCTCACCGAGCTGGCCGAGACCATCCGGGTCATCTTGACCGGGTTGCCAAAGAAGTCGGTGTACGGGTTGGTGGCGCCGATGTCTGCCAGGTTGGCCACGCCCACGGCGGTGCTGGTGCCCTGGCCGGATGCCAGCACCACGACGCGGGTCGTGTAGTCCTTGACGTCCTCGATCAGCTCGGCCGTGCCGTCCAGCCCGCGCAGCGACATGTCGACGCCGGGGTCCTTGGGGGCGATGATGATGGAGGGGGTGGTGCGGTACAGGCTGGCCACCGGGCCGAAGTCCAGCGTCGCGTTGTTATTGACGCGCCACTCGGCGACCTGGGTGGGCAGCTGCCCCTGGGACACCTGCTGGGCAAACGAGGTCAGGGCCTTCAGCGGCAGCTGCCACACGAACGCGCCGGTGTAGGTGGCCGAGGTCGGCATCGGGTAGACGGTACCGGCCGCGATCGAGGACGGGCGCAGGGTGTTGATCACCGTGGCGTACGCCGCCGACGTGAACACCGCTCCGTTGGCCGAGCTGGGGGCGTTGGACCCCTCGATCACGGGGCCGACCCCGGAGGCGTTGCCGAGCCACCCGGCCAGGCCCTCGCCGGAGATCACCGGTCCCCGGCCGCTCTTGAGCGACTGGAAGTCGATGCCGGTGATCACGCCGGTGTAGCGTCCGGACGTGAACAGGCTGGACCCCTCCAGCGCCGGGTTGTGGCGGCCGGTCGAGACCACGATGTGCTGGAAGTACTGCAATGCGTCGATGATGGTGCGCGGGGTGTCCGGCGACAGCGTGATCGACCAGGACCCCGGCCCCATGATGACTTCGGTAACGGCCATCTACACCACCCCCTCCCGCCTACCGGCGGATTCCCTGAACCAGCTCCGAGGGCGTCGCCAGGTACTGGCTGTACAGGTCGGCCGCCGTGTCCCCGGTGGAGACGCTGGGGCGCAGCTTCACCTCGTCGAACCACGCCGTGGCCCCCGCCGGGGGCGTACCCGATTCTAGTGCCTGGACGGTCGCGTACGCAGCCGACGCGGGGGCGGTAGCGTTGCGGTTGGCAGCCAGGAAGTTCCAGTTGCCTGAGTTCACGGTGTTGGCCTGGTTGGTGGTGGTCGACAGGAGCGCGCTGCTGGCGCTGTACCAGTTGATGCTCACACCGATGTTGTTCGACATGGCGCTGGTCGGCCAGGCCCAGGCCGTGGCGTCGTACGCCTGCCCGGCCGTGACCGGCTCCATCTCCGACTGGCCGTAGGCCAGGGTGTTGCCGCCGGTCGGGGTCAGCAGCATCGACCAGCTGCCGGAGTGGGCGCGGGTGTTGGACCGTGCGACGGTGCCGTTGGTCGCGGTCCAGTTGCTCAGGTCGGTCTCGAAGTACGGGTTGGTGTTCAGCACGGGCTGGTTGGCCTGCGCGCCCACGATGGCGTCCATGTACAGGACCGAGGCCGACGACGTGATGGAGCCGTTGGCCAGGCTCGAGGTGAACGACAGGGCAGACCCGAGCACGTACACGTTGCCGTTGGAGTCGTCGGTGAGAGCCTGGATGTAACCGGTCCCGCTGCTGGCCGCCTCGCTCACCAGGCGGGCCACCGTGAACTGTCCCGCGCTCTGGGCCTGGGCGAACACCTCGACGTGGCGGGCTCCCCGCCGCAGGGTCAGGTCGACCGTCAGCCGGGTGGTGGTCTGGTAGGCGAAGATCATGCGCAGCACGATCATCTCGGGCTCGTTGCGCAGCAGCGACACGCCCAGCGGGACACCGCCCAGGCTGGTCCCGTTGAACCGGATGTCCCAGTTCTTGGACATGTAGTTGCCCGAGCCGCCGCCGCTCTGGGCCTGGTCCCACGTGCTCAGCGAGAACACCCCGTTGCCGACCCCGGCCGGGGTGATCTTGACCAGGCCGTTCTGGAGCGTCCAGCTGCTGGGGCTGTTCTGGCGGAACAGGATGCCGGACCGCTCGATCCCGTTCTCATCCATGAACATGCACCGGCCGGTCATGTAGCTGGAGACCGCGCACCCCCAGCGGGGGATGGTGCTGTTGCCCGCCGGGAGGTTGACATATACCAGGTGGGTTCCGTCGGAACCGACGCGGGCAACCGTGGTGGGGGTGTTGCCGGTGGCGCTGTAGTAGGCGTAGTGGCCGACCGAGGGGCTGTGCCACTTCACGCCGGTGAGCGCGAACGAGTTGGTGCGGGTGCCGCCGGTCAGGCGCGACTCCAGGTCGATCTCATAGTCGGTGCCCACCCGCATCAGGTCCATGGTCCAGGTCAGGGTGATCTGCTCGCCCTCCCAGTTCTGGAGGTCGGCGGAGGTGTCGGTGACCAGGTAGTAGCCGTTGAGCTCGGACTTGTCCGTGAATATGACGGGCACCAGCTCGTTCACCAGCCCGGCCATGTCCGAGCGCCAGGCCGACAGCTGGGCGGGGGTGGTGCCGATCTCGGGCGCCGACGGATACGACTCCTGCCCGGCTATCTTCAGCGTCCGGCCGGTGGGCGAGTTGGACGACGGGACGGCGGCGGCGTCCGTGGCCGCCTGGGTCGGGAACTCCACCAGGGGGAAGCGCCCGACTGTGATCGTACCGAACTGGGTCACGTGCGATCCCTCTGCACCTGGAGGATGGCTTCATAGATCTGCCGGGCCGCCTTCTTGGCCGCCGCGTCCATCGAGTTGGGGCGGCTGAAGTCGGGGAACCCGGTGGCCTCGATCGTAACATGCAGCTCGTTGATCACGATGCTTCCACCACCCCCTCCCCCGCCCATCCCGCCCGACGGGTGGTGAGCCAGGGGGGTGACGGTGGCGCCGGGCGGCAGGGTGATCTCCTCCTCGCCCCGGTCTCCGACGATGACCCGGCCGCCGTGGGTGATCGTGCCGCCGTCGGCCAGGCGCGGGATGTCGGGGATCTTGCCGATCGAGGGGATACCGGCCCAGGACCACAGGCTGGAGGTGGCGCCGGTCATGCTGTTGATGCCGTCGATCACCTGGTTGACCATCCAGATGACACTGTTCACCGACCCCTTCAGGGTGGCGCCCAGGAAGTCCCACAGGTGGTCCCCGGCCCGGGCCACCCGCGCGGTCAATCCCAGGCAGATACCCACCAGATCGTCGAACTTCCCGGTGATGAAGTCGTAGGCGGACTTGATCGGGTCGATCAGGAAGTGCTTGACCAGGCTCCACTGAGCCTCGGTGGCGGCCACGATGTCGTGGTACAGGCCGTCCAGGAAGTGCCACAGGTCGAACCACCAGTTGTGGATATCGGTCAGCATCTGCTGCACGAAGTCCTTGAAGCCCTGGAAGTGGTCCCACATGTAGGTGATCACGGTGATCACGGTCAGAACGGGCTCGGACAGCGCCAGGAACCCCGCGCCGACCCACTTGAGCCACCCCGCGTTGTCCGCCAGGAACCCGGCCACGTCCTCGAGCAGCGGGGCCAGGATCTGCAACGCCAGGGTGAGGTCCTGGGCCAGCAGGGGGATGATGGGCTCGATGATCGGCAGGAGCTGCACGAACACGTCGGCCAGGGCGAGCAGGGCCTTGGTCAGCGAGGGCATCATCGGGACCAGGGCGGCGACGAACTGCTTGACGAAGGTGTCCAGCGCCGGGCGCAGCGCGGCCAGGGCCGGGCCGAGGGCCCCCGCCAGCATGCCGACGATCTGGCCCAGCGGTCCCAGCAGGTCGCCGATGAACCCCAGGACGGCCTGGATGCCCTGGGCCGCTCCGGAACTGTTGTCGGTCAGTCCGACGAACAGCTCGCCCAGCCCGGTCATGATCTCGGACAGCCCGGTGCCGAGCGCCTGGATGATCGGCCCGGCCTGGGACGCGGCCTGGGTCACCAGCTGGAACAGGCTGGTGAGGCCGCCCCCGACGGTCGACATGAACTGGGCGCCCTCCTGGAACACCAGGAAGAATTCCTTGACAAACTCCTTGTTCTGGAACAGCCCACCGATCTGCTCCAGCACCCCGCCCAGGGCCTGTCCGACCTCGGTCATGGCCTGCTTGATCTCGGGCATCAGGGGCTGGATGTCCTGGAGGAACGCGAGCATGCCGGGCAGGAAGGCGTTCTGGGCGACGCCGTCCATACCCTTCTTCATGCTCAGCAGGATCTCGACCACCTGCTGGCCTACCGGGGTAAGTTTCGACATCGCCTGGCCGAAGGCGTCTGCGCCACCCCCCGCCTGTGCCGCAGCCGCCGCCGCCAGCTGCTGCTGCTTGTAGGTGTTGGTCAGGTTCTCCTCGGCCTGCTGGATTGAGCGGGCCGCCAGCATCTGCTGCTCGGCCGTCTGCCGGGCCACGTTGGCCTGGTTGCGTTGGGCGTTGGTCACCCCCTCGACGGCCTGCTGGTAGGCATACTGGGCGTTGACCACCGACGGGATGCCGTCGACACCCTGCTGGTTGGCCTTGTTGGCCTGCTCGGTGGCCTCCTTGGAGCGCTGCTCGGCGTCGGTCAGGGCCTGCTGGGCGTCCTTCAGCCGCTGAAGGGCCTGGGCCTTCTGGAGCGGGGTCGCCAGGCCGTTGGCCATGGTCGCCGTGTAGTCCTGCTCGGCCTGCTGGGCGGCCAGCTGGGCGTCGGTCACCCCGTTCTGGGCGTCGGCCGCCGAGTTGTTCAGGTCGGTGAGGGTGTTCTGGGCGTTGGCCTTGGCGTCGGCCAGCTCCTGCGCGGCCATCGCGGCCGAGTGCTCGGCGCTGGCGAGCTGCTGGTCGGCCGAGATGATGGCGTTGGCCGCCGAGATCGCGGCGTCGGCCGCCTGGCGCTTGGCGTCGACGATCTGCTGCTCGGCGGACTTGATGGCCAGCGCGTTGGAGAACGCCTGCTGGGCCAGCTGGGCGGCGGAGGCACCGGCCCCGGCGCTGGCCTGGCTGGCCGCGCCCATCGCCCCGATGACACCCTTCATGGCAACCATCGCCACGCCCAGGCCGCCCGCGAACCCGGCGATCGCGGCGGGCAGGGCGGCCAGCGCGGGCGCCAGGGCGATCGCGGCGGCGATCATCGCCCCCATCGGGCCGACTGCCCCTCCCACCGACCCGGCCATGGACGCCACCGCGCCCCCGGCCGAGCTGGCGCGGGAGCTCAGGTCGGCAAGCGGGGAGGCCGCCGACGTCAGGCTGGACCGGGCCTCACCGAGGGAGTCGATCAGGCCCTTGACCATGTCCTTGAGCTTGGTGAACCCGGAGGAGGAGCCGACGTCCTCGGACCGGCGCCGGACCTCCTCCTCCTCGGCCGCGACCTCGGCCAGCTTGGCCTCGGCCCCGCCGGTATCCAGCTTCAGGTCGACATGGGCGTCGGCCTTGACCTCATCGATCAGGGTCTTGAGCTTGTCCACCGCCGATTCGGCGTGGGTCTCGACCGGGAGCTCGATGGTCTCGCCGCTCTCGGCCTCGTGGACGGCCTGGGCCACCTGCTGGTGGAGGGTGTCCGATACGGCCTTGGTCCGCACGTCGATGGTCAGGCCCTCGACGGCGGCGGCGATGGCGGACTGGATCTTCTCCCGCAGCCCCTCGGACTTCTGGTCGATCTGCACGTAGGCAGAGGCTATTTGGAAGCCCATCCCGTCGTCTGCCACGTGCGTACCCCTCCTAGGGCGTTCCCCAACTGAACATGTCGCCGATGTCCGAGAACGCCAGCGCCGCGCGGGTGGACTCCACCACCGTGTCCGCCTTCCACGGGCCTGCCGGAGCCACGAAGGCGGGCTCGGGCGCTACACCACCCCCCGCCCCCTCTCGTGTCGCCGGAGGGGCTTCCGGGGCCTGCGCCTGGGCCTGCGAGCAGACCCAGACGGCGCCCTGGTAGTACGGCAGCCTCGGAACCAGCTGCGCCCACCGCCTCGACCCCATGCCGTGCATGTCGTCGACCCGGTGATACACGGACAGGTCCGAGGCCACGTCACCTTCGATGTCTACCACCCACAGCAGCTCCGCCAGGCGGGGCAGGATCAGGCTTTTGGGCCCGTCTTGGCGTCCCCCATCAGGGCGGTGACACAGGTCTGCATGACCTGGGCCATCTGCGTGACCGTCACGCCGGGGAAGCTGGCGAACGCGTCGAACGCCTCGTCCCCCAGCACCTCCACCAGGAATCCGCCGAGGGCCGCGTTCTCGCCCTCGTTCTTCATGGCCTTCAGCAGCCGCAGGGCCACACCAGCGCCGATGTTCCGGTCGATGTGGTACGGCTTGCCGTCCAGCCGGAAGACCTCGACCAGGTCCGGCTCGGCCGGGGCGTCCTCCGAGGAGAGCACCAGCACCTCAACCTCGGGCATGGGCAGGTCCTGGACCGCCGCCCGCTTGCGCGGGCGGTCGGTCGGCTGGCGCGGGGCCACGGCCTTGCGGGGCAGGGCGGCGGCGGACTTCTTGGCGGCGGTAGCCATCTCAGGCGGGTCCTATTCTCAGGAGGTCTGGTCGACCATGTGGAAGGGAGCGATGGCCGAGCTGACGTAGTGTCCGGCGAAGTTCACGGTGAACACGGTCTGCTTGGACTTGTCCATCACGGTGTCGACCTTGGCGGTCGACAGGGCCCGGCGGACGATCACGCGGCGCCGGAACGAGGCGGGCGCGTATCCGTCGAGGCACAGGGCGATGTACGTCGGCTGGGTGGCCGACGTGGCGAACAGCGGCTCCAGGGTCTGGTACTGGCCGCCGGAGGTGACCGCGCCGGAGGTCTGGGTGGACCCGTTCAGCGCGATCGACAGGTTGGCCAGCGTGGGCTCGGCCATCTGGGTGGTGATGCTGAACTCGCGCTTGGTGAGGCGGCGGCCGATCGAGTCGACCAGCTGGTCGACCATCAGCTCGGTGTACTGCTGGTCCACCGACAGGGTGATGCCGTTCAGCGTGCCGCCAACGTCGGTCCAGGAGGACGACGGGGGCGCCAGGTTGACGGCGGAATCGAGCGGTTCCACGGCCCCGAACAGACCGGAGTACAGCGTGCCGGGGCCGAGGATCAGGTTGGTTACGGTGACGGACACCGGTACTCCTCGTTTGGTTGCGGCCCGACAGGCGGTTCAGGCACGGGGGGTGGTGTGGGGTGCTACTTCTTCTTGGCTATCTTGACGCCGGGGTACTTCTTGGCGACGCGCTTCTTGATCGTCGCCTGCTGCGCCGGGCTGGCGAACTGGGTCGCTCTCCCGAGCGCGGCGCGGGCGCGGCCGGGGGTGTCGATCGGGTATGTTCCCTTGGCCCCCTTGACGTCCTTGTCCTTGCCCGGGAGGGCGAAGTCAGACGTCTTCAGGCCCCGGCGCTTCGACGCCGTGATCTTCGGGCTCTTCTTGGCCACTGCTGGTCACCTCCTCGGCGGTCTCCGGCAGGACCACCCCCATGCGGGTCAGGTCCTGGAATTCTTGGTCGGTGACCTCGACCGGCTGGTCGGGCCGCATCGTGATACGGATCGTGCGGGTCATCGGAAGTCCTCGCGCCGCAGCGGCCACTGGACCGACACCAGGTCGGGGTGGTCCTTGATGGACATGGTGTCGGCTTCCGGCAGGTCGGGCCCGATCTCCCGGATCTCCGACCCAGGGAACAGGAACTCCATCTCCGGGCGGCTGTTGTGGACCAGGATCCGGCCGTTCAGGCTGGCGGGCTGGCGGCTGACCGGCCCGATGATTACGAACCGGCGCTTGCTGGTGCTCATGACGGAAGCTCCACCCAGTAGATCTGGAGATCGAATTGGTAGACGGCCCAGTAGCCCCGGTCGTCGGGCACCGGCCGGGGCTCGGACAGTGCGTGGGCCTGCTGGACCCGGGCCGGGAACCGGTCGTTGGGCAGGATCAGCCGGGCGTTGAAGCTGGCCGGGTCCTGGCACGCGTGCACGATGGCCTCGGCCAGGTCGTTGGCCAGGGCCCGCTGCGGGCGCCGGGAGCCGGTCTTGACGGGGAACCCGTAGGTCTTGACCTGGAGCACCGGCTGGCGCTCGGGCACGTACATGTCGGGGGTGCCGCCCACGGTGAAGTATTCGACGAACCCGCTGGCGATCAGGTCCGGATTCTTCTCGGCGCCTTCGGGGACGACAGTGCCGACCATGCTGGCGCTCAGGCCGGGCAGGCTGGCCAGCCATAGACCGGCAACCAGGTCGGTGTTCGCTCGGCGGGTGGCCATCACAGGTCCCCGAGGTCGCGCTTGCGGTACAGCGACGGGCGCAGGTACGGCTGGGCCGGGGTGTTCATGTGGGCCGTGTGCTCGCGCACCGGGTGGCCGTTGCGCATGTGGGCCCGCACCGTCACCACGCCGTTGAACCCGAGCTCGACGGCGGCGGCATACGGCATATGGGACGCGACGCGTCCCTGGCCGATCCCGGAGTTGAGGGCGACCAGCGACGCCTTCAGGGCGCCGGTGTCGACGGGGCAGACCTTCCGAGCGTCGTCGCGGACAGCGACGGTGACCTTCATGACCGCCTGGTTGATCGCGGGCATGGCGAACTGGTCAAACCAGTCATCCTCAAAGTGCAGCTCGGTGGCCACCTGCCACACCCTCCTCTACGTCGGGTGGCTACACCACCCCCCTCCCGGATCTACTCCGGTCGAACGGGGGCGGCGCAGCAGTGCGGTTCAGTTGTGGTGCGGGCGTCGCTCAGCAGCTCGGCATCCGGAAGCGGTTGCCGTCGCGGTCGACGAACGGGCCCTGGGGGTGGGCCTTCTTCGACGGCTGGTGGCCCGCCTCCTGGGCGCCGCCGATCGAGCCGCCGCCCTTCAGGAGTTTGGCCGACGAGCCGGGGGTCACGCCGTTGCTGGCGTTGCCCGCCTTGCGGTCGGCGTTCAGGGGGTCGCGGGTACCCAGGTTCGGGATGCTGGCCATCGGGGTCTCCCTCGGTCGGTGAAGTTCAGGTTAATTGTACACCGGAGAGGGGGGTGGTGTCAGTTGACGTACTGGAGGTCCAGCCGCAGGTCCGGGACGTGCACGAACGACCCCAGCCGGGAGACGGCCGAGATGGAGTACTGCTTGCCGGTTCGCTCGTCCAGGATCAGGTCGGTGTCCAGGACGTCGGTGCCCGACGGGAGGCGGCAGGTGGTGTAGCGGTACACCCGGGGTTCGAAGCTGACCGAGTCGATGCCGTTCCGGGTCCGCTCCATGATCGAGGCCGGGATGCCGGTGTACCTGGGGGTGAGGCTGTCCACGATGTCGCCCGCGTCGGTCTCGGTGGTACCGCGCAGGATGCTGACCGTGGTGGTGGGGATTGCCTGCATCAGTTGCTCGGGCCGCCCTTCTGGGACGAGTGGGTCTCGGTCCACGGGCCGGTCGCGGCAGGCACCGAGGCCGTCCAGGCCAGGATGGCGGACTGCCCGTTCTGCTCGGCCCCCAGGAACCGGTGATGGCCGTCCACGATCGTCTTCCGGCCGCCGGGGGGCTGTACCAGGACGATCGGGCGGGCGGTGCCGGACGCCTCCTTGCGGCGGTGCTCCTCGACCCCGGCGGGCTCGTGGCTGGCACGCCAGCTGTCCCGGCCGGTGCTGTCGATATCGGACAGCGGGACCTGGGCGGGACCGGACCAGCGGACCTGCCGGACCCAGGCGATCGAGTCCGGCGGGAACTTGCGGAGCATCTGCTGGTAGACCTGCTCGCGCAGGGCGATGGCGTCGGCGGAGCGGCCCATTACGGGACCGACGATCCGCGATACCCGAAGTTGTACATGTCCACCCAGCGCTCGTACAGGTCGTTGGCCTCGGCGTCCGGGTCGGAGGACATCGGCGTCTGGTCGTCGATGAACGGGACGCGCACCCGCAGGGAGCGGGACTTCTGCCAGGACAGCTGCTTGAGGGCGCGGACCGCCAACGGGGCCAGCATGATGGCCCGCGCGTCGGCGAAGTTGGTGGACAGCCCGTCCTGGGAGATCGAGGTAACCCCGGCACGGTACAGCAGGCCCGGCTGCTGGGTCATCCAGGTGGACTGATAGGCCAGCCCGTACCGCAGCCACAGCAGGTCGAACGGCTGCATGTTGAACCCGCTGGACTCCGGGGTATAGTTGCTGTACAGGTTCAGGACCTGCTGCCCCTGGTTGATGCTGTCCATCGTCAGGGTCTGGCCGGTGACGGACTTGACCCAGGCCACCGGGTCGACCGCGTGGATCGTGCCCCGGTTGTCCATGGGGCCCTCGGTCAGGGAGATGTCGCACCAGGTCAGGAAGCTGGGGAACCCGAAGTTCGTATCCTGGACCGTGACCACCACCTGCTGGGTGGACGCTACCCCCGCCAGCGTCCCGGACCAGGTGGCCAGATAGTCGCCGACCGCCTGGGTGGTGGGCACGGCCCAGCTGAAGGTGTACTCGCCGGTGCTGGCGTGGTAGATGCCTGAGGCGGTGGGAGAGACGACCGGGGACCCGTCGGACACGGCCGACACGGCCACGGTCAGGTTGCTGACGTCGGTGGGGACGCCGCCGACCGACCAGGAGGACTGGACGACCGCCGTCGCACCCTGGTTGGTCGAGAGGGTCACTCCGTCGGCTCCTCAGCGGAAGCCTTGGGCTCGGGGACCGGGGCGATGACCGGCTCGTCCTGGTCGTGACCGGCCCGCTGGGCCAGCGCCCAGGCCAGCACCGAGGGCGTGACGGTGGTCTCCGGGTGGTCGTCGGCGACCGCCGGGACCACGGGGACCCGGTAGGTCAGGACGGTGGTGTCCTTCTCCCAGTCGTGGTCGTCCTCGGATTCCAGCTCCGGGGCGTCCTTGGGGTGCAGCCCGCGCTGGAGCGCATCCTGGAGGACCGACCCGAGGTTGGCCAGATGGACCTCGTGGTCCTCCGACAGGTCCCGGGTGTGGGACCGGTTGTGCACGACGAACTGCTTGCGGAACCAGCTGCCCTCGGTCGGCAGCTCGGTGCGCTGGGCCACTTCGGCTTCGGGATTGCCGTCGAGAGAGGGGAACTGCCCGCCGGTGAAATCTGCCATGAGGGTCTCCGTTTCTGGAGGACCGGGGAGCGGGCGGCGACCCGCCTGAAGGCGCCGCCCGCCGTCTAGGACGGCCCCGATCAGAGGTTGATGTTGCCGGAGTTGTCCTCGTGGACCGAGAACGCGGCCTCGTGGCCGACCGCGAAGGCGCGCCGGGCGCGCATCTTCAGGATCGACTCGTCGGTGAGGGCCGACAGACCGTTGCGGCCGTCGATGAACACCGACTCCGGGCCGGAGCGGCGGCCGACGATCATGTAGTTCCGGTTCGCCCAGATCAGCAGCGGGTTGCCGGTCGGGGTCGGCGTCGCCGTGGCGGAGGTCATCGCGCCCAGGGACCAGTGGATCGGGATACCGAAGATCGTGTCCGGGCTGGCGGCCATGCCGCCGCCGGGGAAGCCCGCGCTCGACTCCTGGAAGATCGGGCGCTGGTTGGAGTCCTTGATGTTCCGCAGCAGGTTGCGGTACGCCGGGTGCGCGAGGCAGACCATCTCCGAGATGTCGAAGTAGTTGCCGCGCTCGACGTTGCCCAGGGACTGGGACAGGGTGGCGTAGGTGGTGCCCGCGCTACCCGTCTGGGTCAGGTTCGAGTTGGCCGTGTAGCCGGTGTTCGAGTTCGACTGGGTCAGCGAGTAGTACACGCTGTTGAACGGGACGCCCGCGCCCGCAGCGGCCGACGTGGCCAGGCAGGCGTTGTCGAACATCTTGCCGTACGAGGTCGCCCAGTCCTTCTGCTTCGTGGCGATGACGTCGGCGATTGAGTCGTCGATGTCCTCTTCCGCGATGCGGACGGCCTGGCCGAACTTCTGGGCCGACAGGATGACCGAGTCGTTGACCGACTGGTCCTCGCTGTAGGTGCCGCCCTTGGCGACCAGAGCCACGCCGACACCGGCCGAACGCGGCACGGAGCGGGTCTCGGAGTTCATCGGAACCGGGGATCCGAGCGCCTCGACGCCGGAGATCTGGTTCACGCGCATGATCACCTGGGAGTCGAACTCCTCGGGGATCCACGCTTCCATCGTGTCGCGGGCGCCACCCGCGAGTGCGAAGACCGGCGCGCCGGAGTCCAGGTAACCGATCAGCGTCTTGGGCGCGACAGCCGGTCCGGACGCCAGCAGGTTGATGCGGAACATTCCGCGTCCCTCCTGGGGTGTGGGTGGATTGTCTGTTTCTTTGACCGATCCAGGTCAATCCACCCGCATCCGCAGGCTGGTACTATGTTACCACGTCAACATCTGGGGTGCCACTACCTGCTGCCCAACGCCTGGCGCGCGATCTTCTCAGCGGTCGACAGGCGGACGGTGTCCTCCGGCAGCGCCTCGCGACCGGCGCCGTTCGCACCCCGGGGCGCGGCGGCCCTCCGCCGCACCGGGCGCACCGGCTCGGGCTCCTTGAACAGCTGGGGGAACTCCTGCTTCAGCTCCTCGATCTGCTCGTCGAGCCCGGCGGACACGTCGCCGTCCTCGTCCAGCTCGACCGCGTGCAGGTCCAGCAGCTTGACCAGCCGGGAGACACCACCGCCCTGGACACCGGCCTCGGACAGGGCCGCCCGGGCCGCCGACTTCACGGCGATGTCCCGGTACTTGCCCTCGACGCGCTCCTCGGCCTCCTTGGTGGCGGCGGCCAGCTGCTGGCGGACCTGGGTCTTGGTAAACACGCCGTCCGGCAGGACCGGGGCTGCACCACCCCCCGCCGCCTTCTTCTTGTCGCCGGGCTTCACTGCCCCCTTCGCCAGGGCCCGGCGCTCCTCGTCGGTCTCGCGCTCGGCCTTCTCGGCCAGCAGCTCGTCGACCTGCTTCTGGAGGGCGGCCATGGCTTCCCGGCGCTGCTTGGCCGACCCGTTGGCCTTGACCAGGGACGCCTGCACCTTGACCCACTCGGCGCGGGACGGAGGCCGGTACTCCCTCTCATCGTCCGAGGGGTCGTCCTCCTCGAGCTCGTCTTCGACGTCGTCCGGCTCGTCGTCGGGGCCGACCTCCAGGGTGTCGTCGTCCGGGGACGCCCCGGCAAAGGGATACACCGGCTGTCCCGAGGCGAGGTAGCCGATGGGGGTGCCCGGAACGGGCGTCAGGCGGGGGTGATTCACGTCGTGTGTCTCCCAACTGGGACCTTTACTGCCCGCATCCACGGACTGGCACCCAGTTTAACATCGACACTACCGCTTCGCAGTCCTCTTGGACGGGTGTATCCGGTTGTCGAACTTCCCGGCCTTGACCGCCTTCCGGGCCCGCTCCTCGACCGACTTGGGCAGCCCGGCACCCTTGGCCAGCAGCCGCTCGGCCGCCTTCAGCCGGACAGTGCCGGACTCGGACGGCAGGGACCAGCCGTACAGGACCGACCGCTTGGCCTCGCGGCGCAGGGCGGCGGGCAGGTCGACCTGTGCTGCGAGGTCCGGGGCGTTGTACAGCGAGGTCTCGCCGGGGTGGCCCACCGGCAGGGACGCCCCGAACCACAGCTCGGGGACGCACCGGCAGTGGGGGTGGCGCGGCGGGCCCTTCAGCGGCTGGCCGGGGGGCCACACCCGCATGGCCGACCCCGGCTTGCCGAAGGTGGCCTCCTCGTCGAACCACTCGCCGGTGTTCGGGTCGGCCAGATGCCCGGACAGGGCCAGGCAGACCACGCACGCATCGGGCTCGGCCACCCACAGCAGGCGGGCCCCCTTGGCGGCGGCCACCGACTGGATGCTGTCGTTGTGGGCCGTGGCCACCACCTGCGCGGTGGTCTTCTCCAGGCTGGTCGCGGCCTGGGCCGCCTTGCCCACCTGCTGCACCACCCCCGCCCAGTCGGCTGCCGGGACCGCCTCGGCGAACTCCTGGGCGTCGTCCACCGCCTTGGAGATGCGGCCGGGGGCCTCCCGGACCAGCTGCTCGACCTCGGGGGACCGGACCGTGTCCTCGGGCGGGTGGGGGGTGGTGTCCGGGAAGGCGTCTGTCATGCGCCTGTTTGCATATTCCAGCCCCAGGCGGCTGGCGTCGGTGGCGGCCTTCTCCAGTGCGGGGGTGGGGTCGATCGCCCGCAGGGTCTCCAGCTCCAGGGCCAGAGTCTCGGACAGCTGGCGGGTGACCTCGGGCGTGGCCGGGCGGTCCAGGGCACCGGCGAGGATGACGTACCGCCCGGCCATCAGGCGGAATATGTTGGCGATCGCGGTACGCAGGGGGGCGGAGGCCGCACTGACGGCCTCGCGCTCCAGGGCAAGCATGGCAGCGACCGCCGCCACGTTCTCCAGCTTGGTGGAGGTGACGGCCTGCTGCTCGGCCGGTGTGTTACCGGAGCTGTCGGCCGCCACCGCCGGTCACCGCTTCTTGACCGGGCGGCCCGGGCCCTCGTTGGCCTTCAGGCGCCCGGCGAGCTGCTGGGCCGATGTGGGCTTACGGGTCCACACCACCTCCCCCGGCCTCCATGTGAACTTGTCGGCGCTGCCGGAGTCCTCCGGGTCGTCGCCGCCGTGCGGCTGGCGCGGGTCCTTGGCCATGGTGGTGCCTCCTTGCTCTCTTTCCATTGTACCATGGGGGTATGACGGCCGGGCAAAGGTCAGTCCTTACGCACCAGGTCGATCAGTCGGCGGGTCTTGCCGTTCTGGTCGGTCACCAGCCGGTCGGCGGCCACGTGGAACTTCGTCCCCCGGGGTATCAGCAGCTCGCGTTCGGAGTCTCCGAACGAGCCCACGTCCGACGGCTTCAGGACCTTGGTCCCGGCCGGGTGCAGGATACGGACCAGGGCGCCGCTCACGCCGCTGGAGCTGAACCCGTGGGTGACTGCGGCATTGGACGCGCTGCTGCCGTACCCGTGGTCCTGGAACTCGCCGCCCACGTGGCTGCCGACGTCTCCGAACAGCTCGGAAGCGTCGCTGATGCCCCGGTAGGTGATCAGGTCGTCCTTCAGAGGGGGCTGCTTGTCGAACGCGGAGTCCAGCTGCTGGACGTGACCCTTCACGGTGGCGGTGCCGCTGTCCTGCTTGCGCAGGTAGCGGTTGATGCTCTTGTACCAGGACCCGGTGTAGGCGTGGACCGACGACCGCTCAGACGGCGACAGGCCGGTGGCGGACGCCTTGGTGACCGAGTCGTACGCCTGCTGGCCCTTGCGGCGGCTGGCCGTGTCCTGGAACCCGACGTGCAGCCCGTGGGTCTCCGGGGGGAACAGGTCGGCCTTCTCGTCCTTGTGCTCCTTCAGCACCTCGGGCTTCTTCAGCCCGGCCGGGTTCGACGCCGCCGCCGCGTGGTACGACTGCATCATCTGGTGGTAGTTCGCCGCCTTGGCGTGGGTGTCGTAGTACGACGCGGACAGCGCCGCCTTGTGGGCCTCGGCCGCCGCCAGGTGGTTCTCCTTGGTCGGTTCGGCCTCTGCCTCCCGGGACGCCCTGTCGGCGGCATCGGCCGCCGTCTCCAACTTGGACTTTGTGCCGCCGGACGGGGTGGGCGCCGCAGCGGCCGGGGCCGCCACCTTCTTGGCGGGGGCCGCCGTGGTCTTCTTGGCCGCCGGGGCGGGGGGCAGCCCGGCCGTCAGCACCTTGTTCTTGGCCTTGTAGTGCTCGTCCTGCTTGTTCATGTGGACCTTGGCCCACGAGTCGAACCCGGCCGCCTTCGCGTCCTTGTACGCCTGGAGGTGGGCCTCGTAGGCCGCCTGGTGGTCGGCCGCCGTGTTGGTCTTGTTGGCCTTGGCCGACGCTGCCTCGGCCGCCTTCTTGGACTTGCCCGCCTGGGTGGCCAGGTCCTTCTGGGTCGGCGGAGAGGCGAAGTGGGGAGTGGTGACGGTGGCCGCGATCTTCGCCGCCGAGCTGGTGCTCGGCGCGGCGTGCAACTTTTCGGCCTCGGCCTTGTGCTGCTGTGCCGCGTCGGCATGAATCTGCGCCATCTTGTCGTTCTTGGACAGCTTCGCCGACTTGGATGCCTGGAGGTGCACCTTGTGGGCGGTCTCGTGGGCCTCGTACGTGTTCTCCTTGTTGGCCTGTGCCGTGGCCTTGTAGGCCATGTTCGACAGGTTGCCGTACACGCCCTGCTGCGGAGGCAGCTGGATACCCGACGGCGTGAGCTTCTGGGCCTCGTCGTCGTGGTACCCGGCCCACTTCAGGTGGTACACCGACCGGCCGTGGACGTCGGTACCGTCGCCCTTGATCTTCTTCAGCGCCGCCTCGTGGGCAGCCTGGGCGGCCTTGTGGGCCTCGGGGGTCTTCTCACTGGATGCCTTGGTGGTGGCCGCCAGCGCCTTGTCAAAAGCGGCCTGCTGCTCCTCGCCGAGCTGGGCCTTCTGGGCCTTGTGCCCGTGCACCTGGGCCTGTGCGTCGTGCAGGTCGGCCAGACTGGACATACCGACGTCGTGGGAGGCATCGGCCGCCTTGTTGTGCGCGGCGGCGGCGGCCTTGTGGTCGCCCACCGTACCGGACTTGTCGGCCTTGGCCGATGCGGCGTGAGCGGCGTCCTGGAGCTTCTGGGCGTGCTCCTCAGCCGCCTTCTTCGGGTCGGCCTTGGGGACTGCGGCGGCCTTGGGGGCGGATACACCACCCCCTCCCGCCGCCTTCTTGTCCTTCCAGGCGGCGATGTGGATCTTGGTCTTGATCGAGTCGCTGTGGTACTTCTTGCCCTTCTCCAGGGCCTTGCTCTTGGGCTTGCCCAGGCCGTGGACCACTGACGCCGAGCTCTTGTCGGCGGTGACGACGGTCGAGGTGCTCTTCTTGGCCTTGGACTCGGTGACCGCATGGGGGGCGGGGGTGGTGTGCCCCAGCGACGCCTTGATCTGGGCCGCGAGCTGCTCGGCCGACGACGTCTTCTTGGCCGAGTGCTGCTTGACCAGCGCCTCGGCCTCGGCATTCATCGACGCTCCGCCCTTGGACAGGCCGTGAGCCTGGCGGATGTGGTTGAGGGCGTCCTCGTGGGTGTCGTGCTCGGTGTGTTCGAGGACGCCCCCCTTCTTGACGACGGCGATGTGCTTGCCGCCCCTGTGCTCGATGTTGCCCAGGTGCTTGCCGCCCGAGACCACGCGGAGGCCGCCGGTGGCGCTCTTTCCGATATGGACATTGAGGCCCCGGTGCTCGGCGTCCCACTTTGCCCAGCTCACAGGTTCGACTCTCCTGTCTGACTCTACTTGCGGACCAGGTCGATGACCCTGCGAGACGTACCGTCGTGCAGCGTCACCATGCGGTCGGCAGCAACGTGGTACCTGGTGTCTCGGGGGACGGTCAGCTCTCTGAAGTCGGCGCTGGCGTTTCCGAACGCTCCAGCGTCGTGGGGCTTCAACACCACCTGCCCCTGGCGGTTCAGCACCCTGACCACGGCCTCGTGGCTGAACTCGTTGGATACTGCACCGTGGGTGGTGGTGCTGGTGAACGCATGGTCCGCAAACTCTCCTCCCACGTGGCTGCCGAGACTTCCGAATACCTGATCGGCGTTCTTGACACCTCGATATGTTACCATATCGTGCGCCAGCGGCTCCTGCTTGGACATGGCTGCATCCAGGTCGGACACGGTCTTCTCGACCTTGCTGCGGGCCGCAGGGTCCGTGATCGTCTTGGACCCCCGCAGGTGGTCGTTGATCTTGCTGAACGCGTTTCCGGTGTAGGTCTTGACGGCAGACAGCTGGGTCTTGGTCAGCCCGCTGTCTGCTGCGTTGCGGATGGAGTCGTAATGCTGGTCCGCCTGGCGCCGGGCCTCGGTGTCCGAGAACAGGGACATCAGATGGTGGGGGTCGTTGTTGAACAGGGCACCCTGGGCGTCGGAGTGGGACTCACCCAGAGACCCCCGGGTCGGCTCGCCCTTGGCCGCGTAACCGTGGTGCCGAGCCATCAGCAAATGATACGTGTTCGCGGGGTCGTTCTTGGCCTTGGTGGCCTTCCAGGCCGCGTCGGCGTGGGCCGTGCGAGCCGCTTCGTGGGTCTCGGGCGTGGGGTTGGCCTCAGCCATCCTCGAAGCGTGGTTGGCCTTGTCCACCGCGTGCTCCAGGGTCCCGGGCTCATGCGGAGAGCTGAACTCCCCCGGACCGGCCTTGTTGACACTGGCAGCTACCTTGTCCGCCGACCGTACACCGCCCCCTGCCCGCTTCTTGCGGTTGTACTCGGCCATGCGGATGGTGGTGCGCACCGAGTCGGCCCGGTCCTTTTCACCCTTCACCGGCGCCGGTCGCTTGAAGTCTGCCTTGAGGTTGTGCCGAGCCACAGACCGGGACCCCTCGGCCCGCGATATGGTGGACCCGCTGGTGCGGGACCGGGTCGAGCTGACCTCGGGTGTCTTAGACGGACCGGGGTGGGCCAGCGCCCTCCGGATCTGCTCGGCAAGAGACTGGGCTGACGACCGGGGGGTGCCGGGCTTTCCCAGACCGGCGAGCAGGTTCTCAGAATCCAGGGCTCCGCCCTTGGGGAGTCCGTGGGCCTGTCGGATGTGATCCAGGGCATCCTGGGCCGAGGCGTGCTCGGCGGACTTCAGGTCACCGGACTTCTTGATCACCGATACGTGCCTGCCGTTTCGGTGCTCGATGTTCCCCAGGTGCTTGCCCCCAGACATCACCTTGAGGCCGCCCGTGGCGCTCTTGGACACCCGAACGTTGTTGCTTCGGTGTTCGAGGTCCCACTTTGCCCAGCTCATCAGTCGGGCGGCCTCTCTGGGTCAGGGGTTGTTGGGGTTGTTCGGCAGGCGGCGGCCGGAGCCGAAGATCTTGGTTGTGCGCTGGCCGGGGGCGGTGTTGACGTCCTCGGGCGTGGGCCCCGGGTAGTCGCTGCCCGCACGCGGACGACCCAGGGTAGCACGCATGCCCGCATCCGGGCCCTTCTTGGTGGCGCCGGTGATGTCGGCGTGGCGGCTGCTGTCGTGCAGGACCTGGCCGCCCTGGCCCGCACCGTGCAGCAGGTCGGCGTCGGACGGGGCGGCCTTGCTGTATCCGCTCATGACGTTCCCTCGTCGAATTGGGTGGACTTCTCCACGGGCATGTTGAGCATATTCATGATGATCTGGCCGACCTGCGCACCGTCCAGCACGCCCAGGCCGACCGCCGCGCCCAGCGCCTGTGCGGCGGTGGCGACCTTGGTCAGCTGGTCGATGCGCTGGTCGAGGTCTTCGCCGCCCATGGGCAGCCACTCGTCGACCTGCTCCTGCGAGTACCCGGCCTCCAGCAGGATCTGCCGGTTGGGGACGCCGTTGGCCCGCTTCAGGCCAAGCATCGTCCAGCCCGCCGCGTCGTCCACCGTGGCGCTGGGGATCCAGCGCACCTCGATGTCGGGGCTCACCACCTCCCCCTGCCCGGATTCGTCGTCCCAGGTGGCCACCTTCAGGGCGAACGCCATGGCGCTCTTCCAGCCGTGGCCGTAGGTGATCTGGCGGCGGCGGACCTTCTTGAGCAGCGGGACCTCGGCCGCGCGGATGGACTCGCCGGACGGGGGCAGGCGGCTGTACGTCTGGGGGTCGAAGTAGTGCAGGGGGGTGCTGGTGACCTGGGCCATCATGCGGATGTACACGTCGAGCGGTTGGAGGAACACGTCGGGGTTCGGGGGGTCGAACTGGCCCGCCTGCCGGACGCCGTTCAGCCACCACACCTCGCCGGGCCCGGCCCGCAGCGCGCTGTCGTGGCCGGTGTCCTCGAACCGGTTGATGTCGTCGCTGGTGTCGAAGTCGGCCAGCTCGTCGCTGCCGGAGTCCGGGTTGGCCAGGAAGTACCGCTGCGGGAACCCGTGGTAGTCGATCGTCGCGGCGTGCGTGATGATCAGCTTGTTGATGGCGTCCTGGGGGCCGTACGCAGCGCGGTGCTCGGGGTCTCCGTACGGGGTCCCGGTCCGGAAGTGGAAGACCGGGACCTCTCCGTACGGATTCTCGATCGGCCACTCCGGGCTCTCCTCGTCGGTGAACCGGATCCAGTCGCGGCGGGTGTTGCCCTTGGAGTTGGGGACGCTGACGTACCGCTCGATACGGTCGGGGTAGTACAGGTTGACCCGCGTGGGGGGCTTGGCCTTCACCCCGAGCTGCGCCGGGAGCGTCCACTTCTTGATGGCGAACTTCTTGCGGTGCGGGTTCTCGACGTCGTACACGACACGGGTGGTCTTGGGGCTGTTGTAGAACAGGTCGACCTGCTGGAAGTCCAGCTCCTCCTCGTCCTGCCCGCCGTCCGGGTCGTCCTCGGGGTCCTCGTCGGCCGTCGGCCAGACGATCAGGTACGCGTCGCCGAACTCACCGGCCCGGCGGTGGATGTTGGTCGACTCCAGCTCCATCAGGTTGCGTTCCCAGATGGACTGGAGTATCTGGTCAGCCTTCTTATCGCCGACCACCATCACCGAGTTGATCTCCAGGCGGTCGGCCATCACGTCGACCGGGGTCTTGGCCAGGTTGAACCGGAAGGTGATGCCGGTGCGCTCCAGCGCGCGGCGCAGCCGGATCGACGCGAAGAATTCCGGGTTGGTCGCCTCGTAGTACATCTCGGCCCGGTGGTAGTCCGGCAGCCCGTTGGCAAGGGCCTGTAGCCCCTCCATCAGGTCGGGGTTGCTGGCCAGCACCTCCTCGGTGTCGCTCACCAGGGGGCTCCTTCGCGTCGGGTCGGGGGTACTGCAGTCTATTGAATCACCCCCGGAGGGTTGCCGACCACGGACGCGGAGATATTGACAGACGGGCAAGTCCATGATAGAATGGAGGTTGAAGGGGCGAGGGGCGCCCCGTCAGGAAGGGAGGCCAGAGATGGCCGACACGAAGTGGCAGGTCCGGAACGGGCGCGGGGTGTTCGTCTCGGAGCACGGCAACAGCTGGGCGGCGGCCGACGCCGCGCAGTCCGAGGCCAACCGGTCCGGGCTGACCACGCAGTACGTCGAGGTCAGCCCGGACGGGGTGATCGGGTCGCCCACCCAGGTCAGCTCGATGTTCCACGCCCAGTGCGTCTGCGGGTTCACGACCAACTGGTACGGGACCCGGATGGCCGCCGCCGAGGCGCTGGCGGTCCACCAGCAGCGCTGCCGCCGGGTCTGACGCACCACCGGCCGGACCCCGCCCGGGGTCCGGCCCCCACCCACCGAAGGAGAACCGAGATGGCCGAGACCCGCGACGTCGAGCTGAGCTGCCCGCACTGCACGTTCAAGGCGAAGATGAACACCCAGGCGGGCGCGCAGGCCGCGCTGGACGCCCACACCAGCCGGGCGCACCCCAAGGCCCGCTGACCCGCTACACCACCCCCCGCCCGGCCGCGCACCCTGCGGCCGGGCGGGCTCGTGTCGGGGATATTGACAAATAGGCAACCCCTATGATAGAATTTTATTCAGAGGGGGCGGAGGGGCCGCCCCGGGAAGGGAACCAGGATGAACACCGAAAAGATCGCGGAGCGGATCGACGAGGGGATGCGGATGGAGTTCTGCGCCCTGGTCGGCGCGGACGGGGAGCCGATAGAGGACGGGTTCGTCGCCCCGACCAGCACCGAGGGCGAGCTGGCCACCCCGGTCGGGGTCCCCCAGCTCCGCGAGTGGATCGAGGCCCACCCGGTCGGCGACCGGCAGGGGTACGCGATCGGGTACAACGACCCGGACCCCGGGGCGCGGATCCAGGTCGTCGACATCCGGGCGACCTGGGCGGAGATCGAGGATATCACCGAGCCGGGGAATGAGATCTGGTCGATGGGACCGGACGACCCGGGGGTCACCATCCGCAAGTAGTGCTGACCGGGCCGCCCCACACGGGGCGGCCCGGCCCGTTTTTGGGAGGGGAAATGAAGGTCAACGGCCACAGGCCCGAGACAGAGTGCGGCAGCGTCAACACAGCGGCGGTTCCGGGGGTTCCGCTGGTGTGCACAGTGATGGTCGGGCCGACCGGCAAGCACCCGGGCAGGCACTGGGGTACCTACTACCGCAACAACAAGACGGAGATGTACGAGTGGGACTGACCCACGCGCCCTGCCAGCTCCCGCCGGACACCGGCGGGAGCTTGTCTGTCTGGAAACCCGCGTGGTGGGATGTCCCCACAGACCACGCCGGGGGTATCCGGCCGACCAAGGAGCCAAGGTGGCTGAACAGCAGCACGAGATCGACCCGCTGATATCCGTCCTGCGGGACATGCGGGGCAGCACCAAGCAGGTGGACGCCGCCCGCGAGATCGGGTTCAGCCAGTCCATGCTCAGCAGCTACGAGAGCGGCCGAGTGTCGCCCAAGCTGTCCGACCTGCGGCTGTGGGTCAAGTGGCTCGGGGCCGACCTGGCCGTGATCCAGGCCGGGTTCAACAAGCCGGTCGACGACACGGTGGAGTTCCGGCTGACCAAGTACCAGGCCGCGCTAGCGATGGGGATGCTGCTGGCGCACGCGGGGTCGAAGGACAGCCAGACGTCCGACGACCTGCGCGAGATCGCCGACATCATGGTGCGCAGTCTGCGCTGATCTTGACAGCGAGACAAGGGGATGGTTGACTTGTCCCAACAGGGCGGAGGGGCCGCCCGAACCAGAGGAGACAGAGATGCCGAACACCACCCCCGCCCGCCAGGCCACGGCGATCGAGCGAAACATCGCCGAGGGGTACGGGATCCCGACCGAGCAGATCACCGCCGCCATCGACGCGCTCCGCGCGGGCGGGAACACCGAGGCCGAGGCGTGCCGGATCGCCGACGCGCTCAAGCACCACGTCGCCGACCCGGAGATGCGGACGTGGCTCGCCGACGAGATCGGGATCGCCGCGACGCACCCGGCCGCGCGGCCCGAGGGACACCCGGGCGCGTGACCGCCGGGGCGCCCGCCGACCAAGCGGGCGCCCCGCTCAGGGGGATTGACAGCGGGACAAGGATGTGATAGGATTTTGGTAATCGGGGCCGACTGCGGCCCCCGGTCGAAGGTGGTAGAGATGGGCGAGTTCATCGCGGCGGGCATCAAGGACGACATGCCCGGCGACAACGCGTGGAACGTGGCGATCTGCACGGGCGACGACACCGACCTGGCGGGCGACAGCTTCCAGTGGATCTGGGCCAACCCGAGCAACCGGAAGTACAGCCACCGGTACCACGGCTGCACGGCGGTCAGCGTCGCCGCGCTGTGGCAGGGCACCAAGGTCCACGGGCCGGTCAGCGGGCCGGACGAGCTGGCGATGGCGGGCGACTGGCGCCGGGGCCACGGCCGGGTGCCGCGCGGAGCCTGGGCCGGTCCGGCCGCCGACCTGATCGAGGACGTCGGCGCGGCCCGGCGGGCGATCTACCTGCCCGCCTACCGGTACCAGGTCATGTCCTGGGTGGTCGGCAGCGAGGAGGTCCAGCAGCTGGTGCAGGCGGCCCGCGACCACGACGGCCCGGTGTACCTGCGGGACCGCGAGGTGTTCGCGGGCGTCGACAACCCCACGGGGATGAGCGCCGCGTGGCTGCTGGCGACCTGGCTGAACACCGGGTCCTGGCCCCAGTAGTCCCGCCTCCGATGCCCCCGGCCGGACAGGTCGGGGGCATCGGCATGTTAACTTGACAGCGAGACAAACCTATGATAGAATTTTATTCAGAGGGGCCGGGAGGGGCCCGGCCCTCGGAAGAAGGAGAACCGAGATGACGCACAACGCGGGCGGTCGCGAGCTGGCGCTGGGGTGGCAGGCCAAGATCGAGGTCAACAACGGCGGCGAGTTCCAGCCGGTCACCGACTGGGACCTGGCGTGCAAGGTGGTCCAGGAGTTCCTGGGGCTGGGCGAGACGGCGATGTCCGACACCCCGTGGACCACCCTGGTTAACGACGCCTGGTCGCAGGCCGACGCCCCCGGCGAGTGGCTGATCCCGCTCAACATCGACCGGCTGGTGGCGCTGGTGACCGAGGGCGGGATCCAGGACACGGCCGGGGTCGGCGGGGAGTCGTTCCGGATCACGGTCGAGACCAACTGCTGACCGGGACCGTCCGGCGGCCCGTCCCCAGCCCGGGGACGGGCCGCCCCCGTGTCGGGGGTATTGACAGGGAGGCAACCCCATGGTAGAATGGTCTTAACAGGGAGCGAGGGGCGCTCCCCGAACTGAAGGAGCCCGAAATGGACAACGAGACCACGCAGATCGTGCTGAACGTCCCGACCGCCGAGCTGCGGGTGCTGGCGGAGCAGGCCGAGCGGGCCTACAGCTCGTACAGCCACGGCGCGGAGGACGACGACGAACGGCTGTTCTGCGACCTGGTTCTGGACCAGCTGCTGGGTGCGCTGTCGAAGGCGGTCCGCACGGTCTGACGCAGCACCGGGGGCGGCCGGTCGGCCGCCCCCACCCTGTCTCCCGGAGGAGCCGCCGTGAAGAGGATATTCTGCTACCACTGCCTGACCGAGCACCTCGAGTCGAGCCTGCCGGACCACCAGGTGCCGTGCAACCACCCGGACTGCCCGACCCCGGGCACCCACGCCCACTGCAAGCACTACTCCACGATCTGGGAACAGGAGGACAGCCAGAGATGAAGATCTCCATCAACATGTACACGGACGACCGGGTGCTGGGGGGCCTGGTATGCGGGGTCAAGGTAGCCAAAGGATGGTGGGGCCTGTACCGCATCCACTACGTGGCGGACTCCGAGGTGTGGGGGCTGTGGGTCACCGGCGGAGAGAAGCCCAACGTCAAGAAATACCTGCCCAACTACCAGGGCTACACTTCCGGGCAGCAGGACCTGAGCGACGAGAACACCCTGGACAACATCGCCAAATCGATGAGGTACCACGGGGTGAACTGACCCGGGGCCCGGCCGACCGGCCGGGCCTCACGCGTATGTGCCCACGTTCTGGCCCCGGATCCCCGTCGGGGCCTTCCGCTTGAGCAGGCGGGTGACCGCCGAGCCGACGGCGTCCACCAGGTCGTCGTTAGGCCCGCGCGGGAAGCTGACCATCTGCTCCTCGGCCGTGCCGTGGCGCTTGCTGTGCACCACCCTCCCCCGCTGGTAGTGCGCCAGCGCGTGGGACGCCCGGGTCCGCTTGTCGGTAACCTGGTCGATCATCTGGATCTTGCAGGGCAGGTGGTGCAGGATGTCGAGCCAGTGCTCGCCGCCCTTGTTGACCTCGATAAGCACCAGCCCGATCTCCGGGAACATCTCCAGGACGCGCAGCACCTCGGCCCGCAGGTTCTCGCCGACCAGCTTGACAGCACGGGCGTACATCACCTCGCACATACCCAGACCGCCGTTGATCGCGGCCTGGAGATCGCCGACGTCGATCGCCTTCTTGCGCGGGTCGGCCGGGGCGAGGGGTGGTGTCCAGCCCACGACGGCCATCCCGGTCCAGTCGCTGGTCTTCTTGGTCTTGTCGGCCGGGTCGATCGACAGCATCACCCGGGTCTTTCCGGTGAGCTCGCCGTAGACGAAGTCGTCCTTGGTCCAGTAGTCGCCGTCCAGACCCAGCGGGCTGTTGGCGAAGTTCTTGAGGAAGCTGCGGGTGTGCCGGATGGCGTTGAGGTACTCGATGGGCCATTTGGCGGGCCAGATCGAGCGCTCGGTGCCGTCCTCGTTCTGAATGATCGGCGGGTAGTAGTGCACCCGCATGTTCTGCTCTTCGATCCACTCCGGGTGGTCCTCCTCCGGCTCGGTCACGGACTTGACCAGCTGGTGGACGATCGACCCGGGCAGGGTCACGGTGCCCGCCAGCACCACCTGTGCGTATTCGGACAGCGGGAAGATGACGTCGGTGATGGTGGTGAGGCGCCCCGCGACCTGGTATTCGCTGTACTGGTCCTCACCGGGCTCGATGTCGTCCAGGATCAGCATGTCGGGGCGGCGTTCGCCGACCTTCATGCCCAGGGTCTTGGAGTCGGCGCCGCGCGCGCCGAACACGAACCCGCTCTTGCGGATTGTCAGGCCCTTGGTGTCGGACTGGGTGGCGCCACGGTACCGGGTCGCCGGTTCGCACAGGTCCGGGAAGTCCCGCTGTAGCAGCGTGTTGTTCTCGAGCTCGTTCTTGAACGTCGACAGGTGCATCTCGGCCTGGGTACCGGCGTCGGCGAATGCCGCGATGAACCGCTTGTGGCCGTGAGCGGCGGCCCACAGGGGCAGGACCAGAAAGAACCACGTGGACTTGCCCAGCTCGCGGGGGGCCACGTAGACATCCCGGTTCTCCCGGGGGCCGGTGGGGGGCACCACCCACCCCAGCGCCTCCCGGCACCAATCCAGGTGGGCGTCACAGAACGTGATCTGGTTCCGGGTGGCCGGAGCCCGCAGGTGGTGGCGCAGGTACACCAGGGCGAACAGCATCGGGTCGAGCTTGGTCTGGGCCGTGCGCCACAGGGTGCCCTCGGGGTCGGGGCTGGCCAGCAGGCTCTGGTCCTTCCATACCAGGTTCTTGCTCTTGATGTACTCCAGCGGGTCAAAGGTCTCGGAGGTCTGGCCCTCCAGGTAGTGCAGCCGGTCGGCAGGCCGGTCCCCCGGCCCGGGGGCCGCGCCAGCAGCGCCCACACCACCCCCCTGCCCGGTCACGGCAGCACCTCGGTGAACTTGCCCGGCACGTCGAGGGCAGCCAGCATCGCCGGGGTGATGTAGCCGGTCCACGGGTTGCTCGGGAACAGGACCCAGTCGCCCTTGGTGGCTGCGGCGGTCGCCAGCTGACTGCAGATCATGTGCCGGGACACGGTGATCTGGGCTATCAGTCGGCGGGGGTTGAACCCGAGGCGGTGGGCGGCGATCGCGAAATAGTCCGCGTAGGCGTAGGGGATGCCCGTGTAGGAGACGGCGGCCTGTACGACGGCCCGGGAGTTCTCCGGGGGGCACGGGAGCCACAAGACCTCCCGGCCGCTGTACTGGGACAACGGGGACAGCTTCGCGCCCCCAGGCTCGGCCTGGATGACGGAGGATCCCCCGCGCTCGGGGGCGTTGTCGGACACCAGCACGAAAGCATGGTCGTACGCTGCGGCGGCGGCGGAGCTGCCGTCGAGGCGCTCGCCGACGGTTATGAGGTCGCCGACCAGGCCCTTGACGTTGACTAGGCCGATGGATCCGGACAGTGGGAGGGTCACCTGTGTGCGCCCTTGCGCTCGGGAAGGCTGCGGTAGCCGGTCTTGGGCCCGCGCTCGGCCACGACCTGTTCGGCCCACTTGTGGGCGAACGGCTTCTTGGTGGCGAACAGGAAGCCTATTGTCGCCACTGCGCCTTCGAGTGCATCGGCCCGGGGCTCTTGTGCCCTTCGCCGCTCTTGCCCTTGTCAGTCATAGTGGTGTTGGTCCTCCTTCCAGGTATGCGGGCATCCGCCCGGACGATCCTTGGCCATGTTGCAGTTTGCGCACAGCACTTGAAACCCGGGCGGGAAGTCGTTCGCCACGAGCCACTTATACATGTGCGCTCCACCGCCGCCCCTGCCGTGCGTGGCAGACGGCTTGATCTCCTCGCGGTGGTCGTTTCCGCCACCGTCCATGTGGTCGATGACCAGAAACGGCTCTCGACTCTCGCCGCAGCACGCACACGCCCCACCATAGTAATCCAGAACCAACAGGCGCAACTTGCGGCGTGCCTCACGAGTGCGCTCATTATGTCGATCATTCCAAGCACGGCGGCCTTCCGGGGTAGACCGCTTATCTCGCTGGCGGTCGCGGGCCTTCCGGCGCCTCTCCTCTGGACTCTCAGACACAGGGGCGGCCTCTCTTGGTCCGGGTGTGGTACGCCACCCCCGCCCAGCCGTGCTGCTTCGCCCATTCGTCGGCAAAGTCGCGCTGGGCGGCGGGAAACCAGTCGGGCAGCATCAGGTACTGTGCGGGGTTCGTTGGCTGGCGCTCCACCGCCTCGATCGACCGGTAGAACTGCTCGGCGGTCAGGAAGCCGTCGGGGTGGTCCACGTCAATGTCCCGGAAGATTCGGTCCCCCGCCCGGGGCGGGGCGCCAGTTGCCGACGTTCTCGATCTGGGCCACGTCGCGGTGGCGGTCCATAACCCAGTGGGCGGCGTCGGCCGCGTGGACGAAACCGCGCTGATTGGCGGAGTGGGTAGGGTTGAGGGCGTGCACGTCGGGGTGCAGGACGCCCGACCACAGGGGCCCGTGGCCGGGGTCTGCGTACTTCTGGACATAGCCCACGACGCGGTTGTCGTGGGTGACGTGCTGCTGCTGGCCGGGGACCGTCTCATAGGTCTGGTACTCCAGAGCGCTGGGCTGCCTGTTGGTCGTCCGGTTGGCTCCCGGCCACTGGTTGACGCCCTGGGCCGCCGACGGGTCGTCCTTGGCCGACCCCACGTCCGACGGCCAGCCCTTGGACATGCGGTCGCGGCGGGTGGCGTTGAGGTTATCGCCACCTGCGGCGTCGGCGGATCCGGTCACGCCACCAGGGTACACGTCGGCGGGGCCCGTATACCACCCTCCCCCATTCGACGCCCGGCGGAAACGGCGAATAGGGGGAGGGTGGTGTGGGGGCGCCGGGGTCCAGGCTGCGCCGCAGTCGGCCCTGACCCAAGTCGCGGGCGTTCACAGGTTCTGGTCCCTCACGCCCAGGTACTCGCTGGTGTAGCTGGACTGGGGCGGCAGGTGGACGAACACGGCCTGTCCGAAGTCGGACGGCACCGGCTGGGTCCGTGCCCGCAGCCACGGGTAGCTGGCCCGGGCGTCCCAGGTGGTGCTCAGGGTCTCCTTGCACAGCCGGGGCGGGTGGCGCCGGACCCACCACCGGGCCCACCAGACATCGGCGTGATCGCGCTTCCAGTGCTGGCGCCAGTCGGCCGGGATCTCGATGGTGTGGGTCTTGGTAACCGGTGGCAGCTTCTCCCCGTAGATCCGGGCCTCCAGCAGCACGGCCAGCCGGTCGCCCAGCAGGTTGGGGAGCTCCGTCATCTCGATACTGTGGATGAAATCCCGGTCGATCTGCAACCGGACACAGACGCGCTCGGCCACCAGCCGCAGGAAATCGCCGTTCATGCCGGGGTCGGTGAACCGGTCGCGCCTCACCGATACCACCCCAGCCCGGGGACCAGGCGCTTCCGCTGGGCGGGGAACGGGTGGCAGCGGCAGGGGCAGACCCCCCGGGCGATATCGCGGAACCGCTGGTGCGCGGAGGCACCCGCGCCGGGCACGGGAGACACTCCGGGAAGCTCGGACAGCACCACCCCGTCCAGGCACCGGGGCCATTCCGAGAAGCCCTCCGCGTGGCTCTCGCGGCACACGGGGGTGTCGTGGGCATCCTCGGGCGTCACCACGAACACGCGCTTCAGGAAGAAGCGCAGCGCCTTGTCGTCGTGGGCGGCCAGCGCACCGAGTGCGGTCTTGATGAAATGCTGGAGGAAGCTCTCCCGCTGGACCGGGTCTGTGAACTCCATGGTCCACATCCACGGGTCGACGTCCTGGCGGTACTGCCACACCGCTCCCTCCAGCTGCACCCGGATGCCGACCGAGACATCCAGGTGCAGATAGATGGGAACGTTGGCGTGAGGGTCGAACGTGGACGGGTGCCCGAAGGCGGCCCGGGACCGGTCGGCCCACTTTGCCGCCCAGTCGGCGACCGCGTCCATGTGGCCCCTGCCCATGATCGCGGCCAGCTTGTTGACCTCGCGGGTGACCTCATTCTGCGTCCGGGGGTCGGTACCCATCTGGTCGAGCATGTCGGTAAGGTCGGTTGGAGTGGGGCCGACCGACATCGGTCCCGGGTCGGGGTCGTAGATCACCGGGTCATCTCTCGGGGTCGTCGCCCTGGCCGGGCGGGCAGCGGTGGCCGAGCACGGCCTGGATGATGTCGATGGCCAGCACGGCACGGCTGTTGGGGCGGTTCGGCACGAACACGGCCGGGTCGTTGCACAGCGCGTGCGCGACCAGTACACCACCCCCTCCCTCCGCACATTCGACGGTGACCAGGTGCGCGGCCGGTGCGGTCAGACGCTCAGCCATTAGTGGTCTCCTTGCACCTGTGGTCATACATCAACTGGAACAGCTGGTCGGCCCGCATGACGAGCTGGTCGCCGCCGTCGCCCCACAGAGGGGCGCCGCACGGCAGGTGGGTGAGCACGGCCCACACCTGGATGTGGCCGGTATCGGGGTCGACGTCTCCGTCGGCCGAGATGGCGAACTGGCGGAGCACGCCCTCATGCTGGGCCATCGGCCGCCCCCCCGTCGACCGGCACCACCAGGTCGTATTCCTCGACCCAGACGATGGCGCGCAACATGGCGTAGCCGGGCGGGGTCGCACCGTCGTCCTCCAGCACCTGGAGGAACGGGCCCTCGACGACCTCCAGCCCGGCCTTGTCGGCCAGCGCCCGGACGTACTGGCACAGGGCGCGGGCCGACTCGTCGTCGAACCGGGGGCGCCAGGAGACCGGGTGCAGGCGGGATAGGCTGTCCTGGTAGTAGGCAACGGCGCCGTCGGGCCGGGGGCTGGCCAGCTGCATGCGGGTCTGCTCCCACACCTGGCCGGTGCGGTATCTGAACAGCGGCACCTCGGGGTCCAGCCGGGCGGCCGTGGTGGCGGTCATCAGCCGCCCTCTTTCGGGAACGACCCCTCCGCCATGCTCTCGAACCGGATCGAGGCGTACCTCGCCATGCCAATGAGGATGGGGACGGACGAGTCTGTAGGGGTGATGACTGACGTCTGGGACTTGCTGCCCAGCTGGTCGAATCCGCACCGGACGGTCACCAACATCACATCGGTCAGTGTCAGTCCGGTCTGGTCTGAATCGTCGAAGATCAGACCGGCGCGGTGCAGATACCTGTCCACCGCGTCGGTCAGCTCCTGGTCGGCCTCGGTCATGCGGCCTACCCTACCCCATCGGTTCACCGGGCACGATGGGGTCGGGCCCAACCCCGCCGTACTGCTCGGTGAGCCACCGGACCTTGTCCTCGACGTCGTTGGCAGCCTTGCCCAGCAGGTCGGCGAGCTCGCTGTCCTGGGCCGTCCGCAGCGTGGTCTCCTGCTCGATGACCAGTTTGGGGTTTACCTGGATCGGGATCATCATCCGGCGCCGGTCGTGCACGCCGTTGATACGGTCCTGGATCTTGCAGAACGTCTCGACGTCCCCGGCCTCGAACGCGCGGGCCAGCAGCGCCATGTTCATGACGGTGATCTCGTCGTACCGGTCCAGCTCCAGCTTGCGCGCCTCGATGATCTCCTCCTCCGGGATGTCCCGGGCGATCGCGCGCTTGTACCGGTTCAGGGCGGTGCGGGTCGAGCATCCCTGGACCTGGGCGATCCGGTAGTAGGAGTATCCGGCCTTGCGCAGCTCCAGCACTTCGCGCTGGAGCTTCCTCTGGTTAGCCTTCTCCCGCTCGAACCGGGCGATGGCCGCCGGGGTGCGCGGCTCACCCGTGGCCATCTACACCACCCCCGCCCGGCCGTCCGCGCTCTTCGACGACGCGTCCGAGAGTGGTCTTGGGAGCGACGTTGTGCCTCTCGACGGTCAGCACCCAGTCGTTGGGGTGGTCACCGATCTGTCGGTACCGCTCGTCCAGCAGCCTGCGCTGCTCCAGCTGCTCGGCCTGCTGGCGGGCGCGCACGGCCTGCCGATACTTGCGGTGCAGGTACCGCTGGGCGGCGGTCATCCTAGGCATCGGCGTCCTCGATCTTTACCACGGGGACGGCGGACTCGGCCGAGGGGCGGGGGGTGGCGCACAGCTCGATGTATTGGCCGTCCGGCTCGTAGCGCATGAATAGGACCAGGCGGCGGGCTCGGGCGCTGGCCTGGATGCGGCGGGCGAAGTCGCGGGGCGGGCCCCAGAAGTCGCGCCCCCGGTTCAGCGTCCACCGCTGGCCGTCAAGCCACTCGGCGAACGGGTACACAGGCGGCGTACCCGCGACCGGCGGCGTGGCGTGTACGGAAGTCATGCGCCCAGACTAACATGCGTGCGGCGGGCCCGGCACCAGCTTCGTCCCTCGCCCTAAGAAGGTACGGCTTCACACGGGTGCTTACGGGTTGAGGCTGCCCCTGCCCAATCCACCTTAGGCCGGTGCCGGGTTGTTCCCGCCGCTGTGCAAACCCCGCCACGGTGCATTTACGGACACCGGCTCGGGGGTGGCTGGCTCGGCGGTCGACTCACGGGGGCGACACCCCCAATCCGCAACCGCCGTCCAGCTCCACACCAGGTCCGCCGGTACCATGCCCGGCCCGTGCGCACGGTCTTCCCTGGTGCTCTTAACCGCAGCGGTATCCGCTGACTAAGCGGCTCACCCTTCGTGGGGTCGTCCCTCGGGTGGTCCCTGCGGCGCGTGATACCACGGTACCACAGGGGTTTTGCTGGCTGGCCCGGCAGGGGTCGAACCTGCGACGTCCGCATTAACAGTGCGGCGCTCTGCCTACTGAGCTACGGGCCAGGGCGCCGGGTCCCACGTGCTTTCGGCCACCGTGGGTCCCGACTTGGCGGCACGACCGCCCGCGCTCGTCCTGGCTCCGTCGAGCCTGGGTCGGCCCAGGACCGGAGGCAGCTGCGAGGTCGACCTGTGTCGCCCTCCCCGGTAGCCCGGACACGGCTTTGTCGGACGAGAGGATCAGTCTACCTACGGGTTTGTGAGGCTGTCCAGCGAGTAGCCCTGGTCGGAGGTGAACCCGGTGGCGGGCTGGCTGTCCCAGCGTACGGTGGGCATCCGTTCGCCCGAATGGCCGTGGACGTGGACGCCGGTTACGGTGCCGGTCTCACCGGACCGGAGGTGCCGCACGCGGCTGCCCTCAGCGGGTACGCCCGTGCTGTCGTCGGCGGGCTTCACGTTGGGCTGGTTGCCGTAGTGCGGGCCGGAGTTCACAGTACCGCCCTCGTACACGTCCAGGGCGCGGCTGTCGGCGGTGTCCATGCGACCAGGCTACGCCCGGCCGCCCGCAGACACAAGTGCGGCCCCCTCGTCTGCCTGAGGGCACTGAGGGGGCCGCACTGGCCGGAATTCGGGGACCGGCGGCCCGCAGCACCCGCGACCCGGTGTCTTAGGCCGCGCGCTCCGGTCCCTGGGCGCCCAGGGGGAGCGGTCGAGCTTACCAACATCGTCGGTGGGTGGTGGCGGCGTCGGGATTTGAACCCGAGACCTCTTGGTTATGAGCCAAGCGAGCTACCGAACTGCTCCACGCCGCTTTGCCTCCGCCGCCGTACCTGGTTACGATCACCGGGGTCAGTCTTACCAGCTGCCCTGTGCTCCGCAGAGCCTTGGTGCGGCGGCGGTATGGAGACGACTCTACCACACGCGGTTTCACCGGCACCACGCCTCCCGTACTTGACTCCGAGGCAAGCCGGTGGTTGGATGGGCCGTGCGGGTGGCCGTCTGAGCCGCCCCCGGACAGGAGGTGGCAGCATGGCGGGCGGCAGCGGGTGGTGCAGCAACGTCTCCCGGGCGCTGCGGGAGAACGGCGTGCCGGTGGCGCGCTGGTCGAACCGGGTCGGGGACAGGCCGCGCGGGGTCAGGGTGGCCAACGCGCGCTACGGGCTGAAGCCGTACGCGTTCCTGACGTTCGAGGTCTGGTCGCCCAAGCTCCGGCGCGAGCTGGCGGACGAGACCGAGGACGTACTGAGGAAGAAGGGGTGGATCTACGAGCGGCACGACTCCGGCGAGGGCGTGAGCTACCGCGTCCACATCAGCGTGTACACGGCCAAAGGCGCCCCGGCACACCTGCTGGACAAGTTCCGGAAGCCGGACACCACCCCCGCCCAGCCGCCGACCGAGTACGACTGCCACAAGTGCACCCGCCGGACCAAGATCCGGTGGGGCTCGAACAAGGTGCCGCGCCACCACACGGCACAGGGGGAGTGGTGCCTGGCCGGTGGCCAGTCCGTCTGCCTGGTCACGGTCGGCGAGCTGCACCACCACCCGCACTGACGCACCATCCGGGGCGCCGGGCAGTCCGGCGCCCCCGCCTGAGGGAGGGCAACATGGAGTACAAGTACCGGTTCGACGACGACCGCACCCCGCTGATCGTCTCCCCGCCGACCGCCCGCGAGAGGCTGGCCGAATCCCGGCGCCGGGAGCAGGAGCGCCAGAACCGCGCCCGGAACATCGCGATCGGGTGCGGGCTGGTGCTGGCGGCGGGCCTGGCGGGCCTGGCCGTGTGGGGGGTCGCCGACTACCGGAGGTCCACCAGTACGCACACGGCCCACATCAACCGGGTGGCCGACCACTGCTCCGGCACCGGCAAGAGCTACTCGTGCCAGACGCTGGTGTACACCAGCGACGGGGTGTTCGCCAACAACGACAGCCTGCTGGCGGGCAAGCGGAACAGTAGCGACTTCACGAACGAGCTGTGCCCGGGGTCGGTGGTCGAGTTCGTGTCCCGGGGGTGGCGTGTCCCGTGGATGTCCTGGTACCCCAACATCATCAAGATCGACAGGGTGGTGACCCCGGCCCCGGCCAACCTGGAGTGCCAGAACTAGCCCCTTGACAGCGTGTCAAGTCCGTGGTAGAATGGAGGTTGGAGGCGGTCCATCCCGGACCGCCCCGGCCGAAGGAGCACGAAGTGACACGACGCACCCCCGAGGAAGCCGCCCGCCACATCGGAGACCAGGGCGAGGAGATCCACCGGGTCGCCCGCGCCCACGGGTACGACGGCGACACGCTGGCCGAGAGCCTGGTGGAGCTGGCCCAGAACCCGGCCGCCCACGACCCGATGCACCTGGCCCGGCACGTCACGCGGGCCGACGAGCAGAACCCGCAGGTCCAGGCGCTGGCTGCCTGGATCACCAAGATCGTCCAGTAGCACACCGCCAGGGGCGGGGGTACACCACCCCCGCCCCCAAGCATAGGAGGGCCCCGATGGACTACGCGAAGGTTACCGAGCGGATAGCCGAGGGCGAGACCGCCTGGCGCGACCCGTGGCTGGCCGAGGACTTCTGGATCGGTGACCGCCTGGGCAAGACGTACCTGTTCACGGACACCGTGTGCCTGCACCCGTACGAGCCCACGGCCGAGGACCTGGCCGCGACCGACTGGAACACGACCTACTAGGAGGGGAACGATGTTGAGGTTCAGAATATGGTGGGAGTCGGTGTTCCAGGCGCTGGCCGCCGGGTTCCGGCAGGGCCAGGACGACTACGACAGGTGGACGGGCCGGTGAGCCACCGCACGTCGGCCGACGTGTCGATACCCTGGCTGCGCATGGTGATGCTGGCGGGCCGGATGGTCGGGCTGCCCCGGTACTCGGCCGAGCTGGCCGACATGGCCACGTCGATGAACGACATGAGGGCCGCGTACTACCTGGACGAGGGGTACTCCCCCGACGAGCTCGACCCGCACACGGGGTGGCCGGTCGCCAAAATGCTTGACAGGGAGACAACCCCCTGATAGAATGGGGGTTGAAGGGGCGGAGGGGCCGCCCCGCGAGGAGGGGCAATGAGCACATCGGGGATCGTCTGGCTCTCGGTCGTCGTGGTCGCATCGGTCGCGCTGGTCCTGTGGCTGGACCGCCGGTGAGCCGGGACCGGTTCAAGAAGATACCCGGCCGGGCCGACGACACCTACGTGGTGACCGACGGGGATACCGGGGAGGAGATCGGCGAGGTCCGGGCCGGTCGGATCGGGCGCCGCGCCAACGGCGGGCAGGGGGACGACAGGGGGAACGGGCAGCCCAACTCCCGGCCCTCCTGGACCTTCCGGGAGCCCGGCGGCGAGTGGGACCGCACCCACTACCGCAGCCAGGCGGAGGCCGCCCGGAAGCTCAGGAAGGGCTAGTCCGGCGGGCGGGGGGCACACCACCCCCCGCCCCAGTCCGACGGAGGTCGGGAATGATCGCTCTGGTAAGGCTCCTGACGGTGGCGCTGGCTGGTCCGGTCGCCTACGGGGCCATGTGGCTCGGGTACACGGTGTCCCGCTGGCGGGACCGGAAGAGGGCGGAGGCGTTTCGGGAATGGTTGAGGAAGTGACGGAGATAGCATACGGGCAGTGGGTCGTCGGCCAGACGGTCGGCGGGCGCTGGTACGGCGGCCGGTTCGTGGGGACCCGCCTGACGGGCCACCCGTCCCACGGGACACTGGTCGAGGTCGACATCAACCCGGACCCGGCCTACACCTACTGCGTCGGCGTGAAGCTGGCCTCGGTCCAGCAGGTCGGCGGGTACGAGCCCACCTGGGCGCCGTGCACCCCGCGCAACCTGGTGCACCACGCCATGTCGTTCAACGGGTACGGGGTCTCCGAGTGCGGCAAGCGGGTCGGGGCCCAGTGCCGACAGGACCGGGCCGCGCTGGAGCGGCACCTGCCCGAGGGCACCGTGTACTGCCCGCAGTGCCGGGACCTGCTGGCCGGGGTCCCGCAGGCCGCCTGACCGGCGGCGGGGCGCCCCCCTGTCGATATTGACAGGGGGGCAATTCCATGCTAGGATGGAACCGGGGGCCGAGGGGCGGCCCCGCGACAGGAGGAACCCGATGGACGAATACGAGATGCAGATCGGGCACGTCACCCCCCAGGTCGGCGATTCGGTCGAGCCGATCCACGACGGAGAGATGCTGCCGATGAGCGGCAACTGGTCGGTCAAGGCCACCCAGCCGTTCGGCCGGGACAAGTTCATCACGATGGTGCGCGAGGGCGACCAGGCGCTGGCGCAGGCCAGCATCGACAGCCTGGGGGCCGTGCGCTGGCAGGGCGTCCGGCTGTGGTTCCGCAGCCCGGTCCCCCCGCCCGGCAGCAACCCGGCGCTGCATCACTTCAAGGTGGCCAAGGACAGCCCCCACACGATGCGGTCCACCTGCGCGTGCGGGTTCCGGTCGGTTCAGTTCGCCACCTGGGCGATGGCCTACGAGGCCGGGGCCGAGCACGCGCTGGGCGAGCTGCGCAAGGCGGTCCACCCCGACTGGTGACCCGCCCGCCCCCCTACACCACTCCCCCCGCCGGGCATCCGGTCGGGGGGAGTGGCATGTGTGCGCCGGGCCGCGTCAGACGACCAGATCGACGTCTTCCTCGACCAGCCGCCCGCCCTCGGTCCGGAAGCACCGGGCCATGCCGTCCCGGGCCGACACGATCAGGAACACCGAGTCGGGGTGGTCGGCCGCGAACGCCTCGTCCGTCCGGCTGGGGACGGCGGGGGTGGCGGTGTGGCTGTGGTACAGCACCACCGGCCGCAGCCCCCGGTACTCCAGGTCCTGCCAGACCAGCATCTGCTGCTCGGGGTCCAGCCGGAACCAGTCCGGCGACGCGTCGGCGTTGGTCATCGGGATCACCTCGACCAGGGTCCCGTTGGGCGACCCGCCGATCACGCCGCACGCCTCGTTCGGGTGCTCTCGGTCGACGTGGCGGATGATGTCGGCCAGCATGGTGACGGGCAGCCGGAGGGTCACTCGTCGTCCCCCTGCGTGAACCGGGCCAGGCGGGCCCGGTAGGCGGTCTGGGCGTAGTCCAGCATGCCCAGCACCTTGAACAGCGGCATCGACTCGTCCGACATCAGGACACCGACGCCCGTCTGCGGGGTGCCGTCCTCGTCCAGCGTCTGGCGGACGCCGATGCACAGCCACTCGGTCAGGACGCCGTCCTCGCCGCTGACCTCGACCATCCGCTGGGAGATGGCGTCCCCGATCGACTCGCTCACGACGGGTGGACCGGGTGCCAGGTACCCGGCGCGTAATAGGGGCCGTCGGCGTCCAGGGCCAGGCCCTCCTGAAAGAACATGCCGGACGGGTTCAGCACGGCCAGGCTGGCGAACCACCCCCGGCCGGGGCCGTCCGGGTCCTGGCTGGTCTCGGTGACGATCGCAGCCCGGCACACCGACTCGAAGGCCCGGGTACCGTCGGTGCGCGTCGGGGTGCCGTGGCTGACGTAGTGGACGGTCTCGCCGACCACCGGCCGCCTCACTGGCCGTCCTCGAGCCGCTCGAAGGTGACGCGGTACCGGCCGCCCTGCACGAACTCGGCACCGGCCGCGCCGTTGATAACCATGGTGATCTGGCCGGACGGGGTGTACGGGGCCCACTCGGTGTTGTCGCGGCCCGAGATCGAGGCGGACAGCCGGACGTCGCAGGACACCTGGTCGATGACGTTCTTGACGTCGCAGTTGAATCGGGCTTCCACAGCCACGGGGTACTCCAGTCTGTCGGGGGCGGGATCGCGCCCCCCAGTCTACCCCGTCCGGTTAGAACTTGGTCAGGCTCGTGCTGCTGTAGCCCTGGCCGAACCCGTCGCCGTCGCCGGTCCAGTTCACGATACCGTGGGTGACGTCCTTCACGAACGGGTCGGCGTGCAGGTCCACCACCTCGCCCTGAGCTCCGCTAAGGACGTGCCGGACCCTGTCCCCGATCGCCAGCCGCGCGGTCTCGCCGGTGCCGTCGGCGGCCTGCGGGATGGCGTCGCGGGTACTGCGCAGACCGGCGGGGTCGCCGGGGGTGTAGGCCCTGTTGGCCATCACTGGGCCCCCGTGTTCCGGTTCAGCGGGCGGCTGGAGGTGGCGTCCTGGTCGTACCGGTACAGGTCGTTGGGGGTGCTGCCCTCGACCCGCAGCGCGTTGGCCGAGACACCCTGGGGCCAGCTGGCTTCCTCGCCCTCCCACCTGACGGTGGGGAGGGCGGGGCCGTATCCGTGGTGCTGGTGCCCGACAACCTCTCCCCGGGCTCCGGAGAGCCTGTGGGACACCTGGGCGCCCACGGATGGGGTGGGGTCCGTCCGGTGGCTGTCGGAGGCCTCCTCGGGGCTGTTCCGCCGCAGTCCGAGGGACTGTGCCGGGTCGCGCGGGGCGGGCCGTCCCGGCGGGGTGTAGTCGGACTGGGGGGCCGCGCCGGAGTCCGCCGGACTCTGGTACAGCCGGGCGGCCACCGGCCGCGTGCCACCTTCGCTCATGGGGCCAGCGTACCGCCGGGCCCCCGGGCACGCAAACGCCCCCGGCCGTCGGGCCGGGGGCTGTTCGGTCGGGGCGCACTACGCGCGGATCTGCGGTATCTTCTTGATCAGTTGGTGGCGGACGTTCTCCATGGTCCGGTGGTCCCCCGGCAGGACCGGGATGGTGCCTACGAACGCCCCCCGCAGCGTGACCTTGTGGCCGTTTTTCGCCTGCCGGACCTCGCAGCCCAGCTGGCGCATCTCACGTACCAGCTCCAACACTGCCTGATGTCTGCTTCCCATATGTACATCCTACCAGGGTATTGCCTCTGTGTCAATACCCTGGCCGGGGGTCAGGCCCCCAGGTTGTCCAGCAGCACCCCGGCGACCGCCTCGGCGTCCCCGCGCAGCTGGTGCAGCCGGATCGCCGTCCGGGACCCGAACAGGGCCAGCGGCCCGAGCAGGTCGATCGTCTCGTCGCCGGACTCTGCGGTCTCGGTGAGCACCGCGAACACGGTGCGCAGGGTCCGCAGAGCGGCCGGGTCGTGGATCCCCAGCTTCTCCAGCGCCTCGGTGATGGCCATCATGTCGAACACCCTCCGGTCGGTGGGACCGGCGGACGCCGACCCCCTCCCCTCCACCATACCACCGGATTGACCCGTGGTCAATCCCCCCGGCGGAGTACCCGCCGGACACGGACGGACCCCGCCCGGTGGTCGCGGCGGGGTCCGGCGGCGGTGCGGTCTCACGTGGTGACCAGCGACCACTTGTCCTCGGTGGCCGTCTTGACCTCGCCCTTGGCCGTGGTGTAGGTCGCGATGCCGGTCTTGGTGTCGACCACCGCGTCGTACTGCCAGCGCGGCCCGACCTTGATGCGGACCTTGACCGGGCCGGGCTCGGCCTTGGCCGCCTTCTTGGGCTTGGCGGCCTCCAGGGAGGCCGCCTTGGCCGCGTCGGCCTCGGCCTTCTTCGCGGCCTTGGCCTCGGCCTTCGCCTGCTCCTTGGCCGCCTTGTCGTTGGCCTTGGCATCGGCCGCGACCAGCGCCCGCTCGATGCCGTGGGCGACCTGGTGGCCGAACCCGAACTGGTCGGCGACCTTCTGGGCACCGCCGACGGTGGCCAGGCCGCCGAGCTGCTGGCGGACCCCGGCGCCCATCGCCCCCGCCCGGATCAGCAGGCTCTTGAGCTTGGCGTCGTGGCCCGGCGCGAACGTCCGGCTGGTGAGCCGTCCCTTGCATCCGGTGCCGATGTACTCGACGTAGTCGTTCGGGTCGCCGCCGTCCGGGACGTCGCCGGTCCACGTCTCGATCTCGATGAACTGGCACAGGCACGGCTTGAGCTCGATCTCCTCGACGACCGTCTCGGTCTTCGGGGCGGTGGTGGACTTGGCCATCTCGGGTGCCTCCCTATCGGGCGGGGCCGCCTGTCGGCCCCTCTGAATGAAATTCTACCATAGGGATTGCCTGTCTGTCAAGCCAACCTGTCCCCGCGCCTCACTTCACCCCGTTGAGCCGCCCGCCGTCGCAGCGGCTGCACACCAGCACCAGCGTCTTGCCCGCGTAGACCCGGTGCAGGAAGTGCCGCCGCTCGGTGCCGTCGGGCTGGGACGCGCACCCCTTGCACAGGACGTCGGTAACCACCGGGTCCCGGCCCCACATGGGGGCCGGGCGGGCCGCGTCCGGGTCCCGGCGGCTCCCGCCGTCCGGAGCGATCACCCGGTGCTCCCGAACCCGTTGGTCCCCCGGGCCTTGGCGGGCACCCGTCCCCACTCGGGGGCCCGGTCCCGCACCGGCGCCGGGAGCAGGATCAGCTGGGCCAGCCGGTCGCCCGCCCCGATCCCCACCGTACGGTCGGTCAGGTTCTGCACCCCGGCGAACAGCTCGCCGGTCCAGCCCGCGTCGATCACCCCCTGGGAGACCAGCAGGCCGTGGCGCCGCAGGGTCGAGCTGCGGCCGGTGATCATCCCCCAGTACCCGTCCGGGATGTCGACCGAGACGCCGCACGGCACGTCCTTGAACGAGTGGGGCTCGATCACGACCCCCTCGCTGACGTACAGGTCCAGCCCCGCGTCGTCCTCGTAGCCCCGGCTGGGCAGCACCGCCCCCTCCCGCATCGCCTCGAACACCAGCGGCCGGGGCCCGAACGCCGGGTTCCCCTGCCGCAGCTGGGAGGCCAGCTGCTCGGCCGCACGCCGCAGCGTCGGCCGGTTCTGGGCCTCGGTGACCGCGCGGGCCAGCACCATCAGGTTCTCGGCCACCAGGTCCGGGGCGCACACCACCGCCCCCCGGTCGGCCCAGTCGGCCAGCTGCACCGAGAACAGCACGTCGCTGACCACCAGCACCGGCATCCGGCGGGCCAGCATGCGCTCGACCTCAACCGGCGTGCCCAGCGTCGGGACGCCCGAGGGCAGGAACACCACCCCCGCCTGGCACATGTCGATCACGGCGTTGTTGACCCGCTGGATGGCGGCCGACTGGCTGGCGGTGTGGAACGCCCGGTCCGGCCGGAACACCTCGAACCCGGCACCGGTCAGGTCGTGGACCACCCGCGACCGCAGCTCGTCCCAGACCCGCGCCGACTCCCGGGACTGGTTGAACACCTGGTCTATCGGACCGGCCAGGTACGCCATCCTCATATGAGCTCACCCTCTTCGATGTTGAGATACCGCGCCCTCGCGCGGGCCGACACCTGGTCGGCTATGTGCCAATACCGGTTGACGCGGTCCTCGGCGGAGTCGCACCCGGACACCAGGTACTGCACCGCCGCCGCGATCAGCACCGACGGGTCGGTGTCGCGCTCGTGCTGGTGCCGGATCGCCGCCGCGATCACGTCGTTGGACAGCCGCCCCCGGCTGGACAGGGCCAGCCAGTGCAGCCCGGTGGACAGCTGGGTACCGGGGGTGGGCGGGATCCGGACCCGGTGGGCTGCCGGATTCCCGCCCGTCTTGCGCGCCACGGAGCTAGAGCTCCACGGGCGCGCGGTGCGCCAGGGTCACGGCCACACCCCGGTGTCGGAGATGTACAGGTGCATCAGGGCGTAGACCGCGAGGTCCGACCAGGTGTCGGCGCTGGCCTCAGTGCCCCGCAGCATCGCGTCCTCGGCCCGGTCGGCCTTCTCGACCGCGTACTGCGCCACGCCCAGCCGCAGCGCCCCCGGGCCGTCAACCAGGCGCCCCTGGACCTGGGCCAGCCGCCACCCCTTCTTGCTCAGGCTGTTGCTGCCGTACTCGGCGGCCTTGCGCTGGGTCTCCGGTATCACCCGGGCGAACCAGCGGTCGGCCCACTCGGCGAATCCCGGCGGCAGGGCCGGGCCCGGGAGCGGGTTCTCAGCCACCACGTACGGGTCGCCCATCGTCAGCTGGTCCGGCGTCACGGCCCCTCTTCCGGCCGGTCCGCCCAGGCCCTCGGGGCCGCCGCCGTCCGGGTACGGGCTGGTGCTGGTCTGGTCGGTCATCAGCGGTAGATCCTCTCGTTCACGAGCGCGGTGTCGGGGCCGGTGCCGACGTAGGCCAGGTGCCCGGCGTTCCAGCCGAACGAGTGCAGGTAGTCCCGGGTGCACTTGGGGGCGGTCGACTCGGACCACGCCGGAACGTGCCCGTCGGCCCCGGCCAGCTCCGGGTCGACGCTGTCCATCATGGTCAGCGCGGCCCACACCACCCCCCTGCTCGGGCCCCCGTTGGCCAGCATCGCGGCCCGGGCGAGCTCGGGATCCCAGGCGCCGACCCGCCGGACCTTCTGGGTGACGGTGGTGTGCTCGGCGGGCAGCCCCAGCGCCTCCCAGGTGGTCTCGTCCTTCATCGGCCCGCTGTTGCCCGCGACCCGTATCGGGTAGGGGCGCAGGCAGACCAGCACCCGCAGGCCGACCCCCTGCTGCCAGGGGCTGACCCCGGCCTGGGCCAGGAAGTCCACGGCCCGGCAGTCGCCGCTGGTGACCCGGGGGTAGTTCTCGGTGTGCAGCCCCAGCCCGTACCCCTGGGTGCCCTCGACGACCACGGCCACGTCGTCCTCATACAGCCGGGCCCGCAGCTCGGCCGCCGTGTCCCACCCGCCGCCGGTGGCCTGGCCCCAGGTGCTGGCCATCCGCCAGATGCGGGCGGCCCGCGCCGACCCGATGCCCTTGGCCGTCGAGCCGATGCTGGCCTGGAGCTCCAGAGCCTGCTCCTCCAGGATGTTCCCGTCGTGCAGGATGGTCGCCGACCGGTCGACGGCCAGACGCCCGGAGGCGTTGTACCCGGCGCTGTCCAGCTCGACGATCTCCCGCTCCAGCACCCGCTGGTCGACCTCGGACCCGGCCGCGATCACGGCCCACGACCCCGGCGCCGTCACCACCGACACCGGGACCTGCCGCAGCCGCCACGGGTGGGCCGGACGGGGCCCGGCGCCGTGGGCGCCCGCGTCGCCGCAGTCGGCCGGGCAGCGGCCCAGCACCGTGTGCCCCGCGTTGGGCCCGCCGATCCGGACCCCGATCACCTGCTGCCCGCGCTCGGCCAGGTCTCGGCAGATTCTACCTGCCACAGCTCCCTTGCCCTCGTAATTCGGAGCCGTACTGTCCACCCACAACAACGTAGACCTTCCCGCTCACTTGGCATCACCCGCTTCCTGTGTCTCGCGCCCCCTGGTGTTCAGGCGGCGAATCTCGGTGTAGATGGCGTCGAGCCGCTCCAGCAGAGGCGGCCGGTTCGCCGGTAGGAAACCCGCGTTGCCCGGTGTCAGCTGGGTCTTGATGTCCAGCGACTCCATGAGCAGGTCGGCCTGTTCTCCTTTGAGAACCAGCCACGGACGGATCTCGGGAAGCCACTCCCTGATCTGTCCGGCGTTAAGCCTGTACGTCCACTGCGCCCGCTTGCGCGGGGTTCTCGGGTCCCCGTTGATCCGGTGCTGGTAGATCTGGCCGACGCCCATCCGGTCGCCGATGGCCTCCATCAGCCTGTAGTCCGTGTTGCACGCCACCACCACCACGGCCCGGTAATGGATGCCCCCGCGCTCCATGGTCGAGGCAGTATTGCCCGAGTAGGTCCGCTTGTTCAGCATCACGGACCCCTCACCGTCGATCAGCGCGGCCAGCCACGCCAGTACGGGTTTTTCTGCCATACCCGTACCCTACTCCCGGGCTTCACTCCGTGCCAAGGGCGGCCAGCCAACGTGCACGTTCGGACGCGCCGCTCATCGAGGTCGAGATGCGGAAGTATCCGTGCAGCTCGGCCATCTTGGCGTCGCGCCCGTGCCCGTAGCTGGCCCACCAGCGCAGGGGGCGGTCCTTCCACGCGGCCGACTTCTCCAGGCTGTGGGCCTGGGAGGGGGTCTGCACCACCAGCGGGGTACTGCGGTGGCGGGCCATCCAGCGTACGGCCCCGATCATCTGGCTGGTCCCCATCTCCGAGCCCGTCTGCTGGTGGGCCAGGTCGGGCCTCAGGGCGAACCGCTCGATGACCAGACCGGCGGGGCGCGCTACCGGCGCCCCGAAGCCCAGGTGCTCCCACAGCTTGTCCAGGCACACGTCGGGCGTGCTCTGCAACGCCTGCACGCACCGGCCCCGGTGGAAGATGGCAACACCACACTTCGATTCACCGGGGTCGATGCTCCAGAACAGATCGGTGCTCCAGTCTATGGCCACGCGCCAAGGGTATCAGTCGGGTTCACCCGCTGCGGACCCACGACTGGAGCTGCCGCTCGGTCGCCTGCACCACCTCCCCCGCCCGCTCGGCGATCTTACCTATCAGGGCCAGGGCCTCGACCGTGTCCAGGTCGAGGCACACCTGGACGCCCTCGGCGTCGACCTGCAACCGCACCCCGCCGCCGAGGGGCGACGAGGTCACCTGGACCCCGGTCACCGGTTCCACCTGCGGTAGGGCGACCGCATCCAGTCGTGCACCCCCAGCGCCCCGCGCGCCAGCGCCAGCAGCGGCCACAGCGTAGCCAGCGCCAGGTTGAGCACCGTGTCCCCCCAGCCGTCCGACCCGTGGTCGTTGGCCAGCGCCAGCACGTACCCCCACCCGGCGAAGTATCCGCCGGACACCGACCACGCCACCCACTCCGCAGTCACCGCATGCTCCCGTCAGCGATCACGTCCCAGCTCTCGTAGTACCCGGTGTCAACCCGGTCGGCGCTGACCACCCGCACGGCCTGCTCGGTCCGGCCGTCCAGCAGCCATCCAGCGTGCTCGGAGGTGACCTCCATCAGGGCGGACACCACCCCCTCCGCCAGCCGGTCCAGGTCGTCGGGGTCACCGATCGCGCTCTCTCCCACCAGTGCCCGCCGCACCAGGGCGGCCAGCGGGGGTAGGGTCCTGCCGCTGTCGCGGTTCACTCGTCGTCCTCCTCGACCTCGCCGGTGGTCCAGACCGTCCAGGTCCGCCCGCCGCCGCCGTCGCTGTCCATGAACTCGGTCTCGGTGACCGGCCGCACCTTGCCGTAGGCGATCAGCCAGCCGTAGCGGTGGTCGCCCGGATCCTCGGCCAGCAGGCCGTCGGCCAGGTGCTGCACGAAGCTCTCCACCTCGATCAGCTTGCGGGGCGCGGTGCCCAGCAGCCCCCGCAGCCGCGCCTCGAACTGCTCCCGTGCGTCGCTCATGAGTAGTAGCTCCTCTTCCATCGGTCCTGGTCGCCGCCACAGGTCTCGGTCGTGATCTCCCAGCTGCTGGGCCCGAACACGTCAGCCTGCAACACCGTGCGGATGTGGCCGTTCATGATCAGGTAGCCGCCGGTCCGGGCCAGCGTCTCCAGGTACTCGACCACGGTCTCGGCGTAGAACTCGGGACCGTCGTACGTGGTCGAGGTGCTCAGGTGCTCGCGCAGACCCTCGAGGATCTCGTCGCGGGCGCTCACTGGTCGTGCCGGGTTCTGACGGCCCACCGGCTGTAGTCGGCCCACGTGGCGTCGGTCATGCTGGCCTGCTCGACCCGGTACACGTGCTCCAGATTGCCCAGGACCAGCCATCCGAGCTCGTCGCGTCGCGTCTCCATGAGCTGGGCCATGACGCTGTCGACGTAGTCTTCGATCTGGTCGGGGTCGCCGATCGCGCTGGCGTCCCGCAGCCCGCGCCGGATCGCGTCCCGCATCTCCTCCCTGGCGTCGGCCATCAGTTGTCCTTCCGGGTGTGGACGTGCCAGATGTCGGGGGCGATGTTGCCGACCTTGCGGACGGCACGGACCTCGCCCCCGAAGATCAGCCAGCCCATCTGCTCGTTGCTGGGGCTGACGCACAGCAGCTCGACGGCCACCGCGTCGGTGATCTTGTGGCTCTCGCCCTCCCCGAGGGACTGAGCGATACCCTCGTCCACCCCGCCCTGGATGGCGTGCTTCATCTCCTGATAGGCGCCCATGGCGCCCCCCTTCACTTATGGCCCCAGCGCTTGGGGACGATGTCGAAATACATGGTGCGGCCACGGACGCCGTAATCGCGCTCGTAGACCTCCTTGCCGATCGCGGCGACCTGGCGGGCCAGGTGCTCCCCGTAGTCGCTGTCGGGGACCTCGACCACGATCGAGTCGTGGATGGCCAGTACCTGGATGCCGGGCAGCTGCTGCTCGACCTCGATCATCCAGGTCTTGCCGGTCTGGGCCAGGCCGCCCTGGATCACCGCGTTGAACGCCTTGTGGCTGTACTCCTCGGGGCCGAACCACCGCCGCCGCCCGTCGATCAGCCGCACGTAGCCGGGGCCGCCCAGCGCCCGGTCGGCCTTGCGCTGGATCTGGCGGGCCACCCGGGGGAACTCCGGGAACGTACGCTCGAATGCCTGCTTGGCCTCGCGCGTCTCGTCCTCGCTGTAGTCCAGGCCGGTGAACTCCAGGATCTGCTGGCGCAGGGTGCGGACCCCGGCGCCGTACAGCGTGCCGAACACGATGCGCTTGGCCACGCCCCGGTACGCCTCGTAGCGCTCGTCGTCCTCGCCGATCCCGAAGATGCGCTTGGCGTTCTCCCCGTGCAGGTCGGCGCCCGAGTCGATGACGTCCCACATCGCCGAGCAGTTGACCACCACCGTGGCGATCCGCACCTCTCCCTGCGGCAGGTCCATCTCGTACAGGCAGTGCCCCGGCCGGGCCCCGATCAGCGACCGTACGGGCAGGTGCCGTACGGGCTCGGGCAGCTGGTGGTTGTGGGGGATCGCCTGGAGCTGGACCCGGCCCACGGCCAGCCGCCCGCTGATGGTGCCGCCGGTACGGGCACCCGCGCGCTCCTCGGCCACGACGCACTGCTTGAACACCGTCCGCAACCGGCCGTCGGCGCCGGTCCGCTTGGCCCACCCGTCATACCACTTGCCCAGTGCGCTGCGGCAGTGGGACCACTCGTCGTACTCGGCCGCCCAGGGCCGCCCCTGGTTGACCAGGATGCGCACCTGGGCCTCGTCCAGGCACGGCTGGCCGGTCTTCTCAGTGGTCTTCAGCGGGACGATGCCCAGCCCGCCCTCGTACTCGGGGGCGAAGTAGAACTGCTTGACCGAGGCCAGCTTGCTGGGGTCGAACGGCAGCCGGGCCTCGATCCCGGACATCGACTCCCGCAGCAGCCGCGCCCCGGACTCCGAACCCGCGACGTCGTACGCCACCCCCCTGCCCTCCATGCGGTACAGCACCCGCATGAGGCCGAACTCCTTGTCGATCTGCTCCCACAGGCACGGCGGGTGGTCGCCGGAGGCGATGCGGGCCCGCTGGTGCTCCTCCAGCAGCAGCGTCAGGACCGTATCCTTGGCGGCGTACGGCTCCATGACCGGCCACGGGGTCAGGTCGTACCGCTTGGTCAGGCCGACGCCCTGGCGCTTCATGGCGTCCAGCAGCGTCTGCTGCTCCGCCTCCGACCGGTCGCCCCACAGGCGCTTGCCGGTCTTCTTCAGGGCCACCGGGTGCCTGGGGTCGAAGAATGACTGGACCAGCATGGTGTCCCATACGCCCCGGACGGGGCGCAGGGTGCCGTCGGCCAGCCGGTCCAGGTCCAGGCTGAACCGGGCCGGGTCGCCCGGGTCGATGCCGAGATACAGCTCCGGGTCGGCCGCGATGTTCCGGGCGACCACCTCGGGGCGCAGCCCGAGCCGGGTGGTGGTCATGTCGAACTTGGCGTTGTGCATCACCAGCTGAGGACGGTCCCGCAGCCACCGGACCAGGTTGAGCCAGGACTCCAGGCTCTCGGACCGGTACGCTTCCTGCCAGGTCCAGGGCACCCAGCGCTGCACGTTGGTCACCGTGGTCTTCCGGACCTTGGTGCCCTTCTTATTCATCTCGTACTGGAAGTCGGCGCCGGTGAATTCGCGCGACCCGTACCCGTACTTGGCCAGGGTGGCCAACATCTTGGCAGGATCGAACTGCTCCACGCCACCCCCCTCCCGGGGCCTGCGCACCCGTCCGGGCTTGTCCGGGCAGGGGCCCTGATCGAACCCCCAGGCGTGGCTGGCGATGTGGCCGGTGTCCGGGTCGCGGTAGGCGATGCTCGCGGCGCTGATCCAGGAAGGGGGGCTGCCCGGGTCGCCGCTGTCGCCGCCCGGGTCGCCGTCGGGATACAGCCCGAAGGTCTCGGTGTCGAATGCCACCTGGACGCCCGGGGGCAGGTCGGGCAGCCACACGCTGCCGACCCTCACGGGTCCTATGCTCACAATCGATGTCCCCTCGTCGCGGCCGGTCTCCCCCGGCCGGATACAGCTTACCCCCCGGTTTTCCCGGGGGGCAAGCCAGTTCAGACGACCGGGGGGGTCCACTTCTCCAGGTCGATCCGGGTGACCGGGTCGGGGCGCTGGGACATGGGGACGTAACCGGCGGGGGCCTCGCGCTGCGGCCAGGCCAGGACCTGGGCGGGTGCGGGGGCCGCGACGGGCTGCCGGGCGGCAGCCGCCCGACCGGCATGGAACAGGACGCTGGCGGCGAACGCCAGGGCCAGGAACCACGCCGACCCGGACACGATGAGCCACCCGCCGTAGTAGGCGTCCTCGTGGTGGGCGAAGTGGACCACCGACCAGACGAAGGCGCCGGTTGCGGCGGCGGCGGTGGACAGGGCGATCAGGCTGTTGTAGAGCAACTCGACCTTCTAGTGGCGGGGACGGACTCGCATGGTGGGCGATTCGGAGGCGGGACGCCGCTCCGCCGACCTTCTGCCGATCCGCTCCATGACCCAGAACTGCACGAACGGGTACGACACCAGGAAGAAGATCCCGATCATGCCCAGGACTGCGGGGGCGGTACCGTCGGTGGGCTGTATGCCCATGTGGCTTGCGGTTTCCATGGCTCCTCCTCTCACCACTGAGTAAACACCCTAAGTTGCCATTTTGTCAACCCCTAGGTCTGGGGTCCCCAGTTGACCATGGTCAGCTCGGCCGGGTAGTTGGTGCTGGAGAAGAAGGTGCCGCCGCTTCCGCCCAGGTGGGCCAGCACCACGTGGACGCTGCCGTCGGTCTCGATGTCGGCGGCCTGGACCCGGAAGGTCCACGGGGAGCCGTTGCGCGGGAACGCGCCGTCCGGGTACCAGCCCGGGTCGCCCTGGACGGCGGGGGTGCCGGTGCCGTTGCTGGCGAAGTGGACCAGGCCGCCCGCCGTGGTGTGGGTGGCCCAGTCGATCTGGTCGCCGGAGCCCTTCTGCCACATTGCCTTGACGAACAGCGACACCACATCGCCGACCGACGCCGGGACCGACAGGGTGACCAGCGGGTAAGCGGACCAGGACGCGTCCGCGTTCAGCGTCTGGTCGCCGCTGGTTACGTACCCGAACCTAACCCGGACGGTGGTCCCGCCCCCGCCGCCGGACGAGGGCGCCCACACCACCCCTCCCGGTGCCGCCGCGCTCGACGTGAGCACATAGCCGTCCGACCCGCTGGGCAGGACCACGTAGGCGCTGGCCCCGCTGCCCACCAGGAGGCTGCCCCGGGCGGTGAAGGCGCTGGTGGGCAGGGCCCCGATGATCGAGGGGGTCAGGACCACGTCGCCCAGCAGGCCGTTGACCGACAGCACCGCGCCCGAGGGCGGGAGCCGCCAGCTGCCGTCGCCGGACAGGAACTGGGCCGAGCTGGCCGGTGGGGTGGAGATACGCACCCCGCCGATGGCCAGGCCGCCGGTGAAGTTGTTCAGGCCCGACCAGGTGTTGGGCTGGGCCAGCACCCCGTACACGGTCGACACCGCCGCAGGCGGGGGCGACACCGGCGCCACCGTGGCCAGGTCGACCGTGGGGCCCTGGGGGCGGACCACCTGGATCAGGAAGGGGGCGCGGTTGGAGATACCGTCGATCGACTCGGCGACCTCGATGGCCCAGCCCGAGGGGGACAGGCTGGAGTTGTCGGTGTAGGGCAGGCGGGCCGAGAACCGGCCGTCCACCAGGCGGACGGTGGCCGGGCCGACGATCATGGCGGGGTCGGCCGTGTCGGTCAGGGGGGTGACGTTGGGGGTGAAGGTGACCGAGCCGGTGGCCGACTGCCCGTCCAGCCCGGGATAGCGGCCCACGAGTATGAATGTGTCGACGCTGGGGGGCAGGGGCATGGGGTTCTCCGGGTCGCCGTCGGGAGCGGGTCAGGCGTACACCGAGCGTAACACACGCAGAAGGCCCCCGCAGGGGCCTTCCGGTCTCTCGCGGCGGGGGCCGGGGCCCCGCGCCCGTGGTCGGTCTCTCAGCGCCTCCGAGGGGCCACGGAGGGCTCTCCCGGCACACTGTCGCCCCAGACGGGTTCCAGGTGCGGGAGCAGGGCGCCCCAGACCAGGTCGAGCAGGAACCGGATGTCGCGGTGCAGCTCCACCCGGTTGACACCCTGCGCGAGGGCGGGGCGCAGGTCGAACTCGGCCTGGCGGTCGCCGATCGCCCGCAGGCGGGCCATCTGCCCGTCGGTGATGCGGCGGGGGTTGTCGCGCTCGTAGATGGCCTGGGTGAGGTAGTGGGCGCCGTCCAGCAGCTCGTCGAGCAGGTCGCCCAGGGCGTCCCGCCCGTTGTGCGGCTGGAGCGGGACGCCGTACTCGCGCAGGCCTGCGGCCTTGCGCGCCCGGATGCGGTCGACCACCAGGTCGGCGACGTGGGGAAGGCCGGGGCGCTCGGGCAGCGGGTCGGGCTGCCGAGACAGGGTCTCGGCGGGGACACCGTCGGCCGACAGGAAGATGCGCTCGACCCACTCGTCGTCCATGCCGGGGTCGTCCCAGCGGACGTGGAACAGCTCGTGCCCGCGCCCGGTCTCGGCGTCCTGGACGGTGCCCAGACGACCGGCACGGGAGGGGTGGGTACCCCGGACCCGGGCCCCCTTCTCGATCGCGGGGGTCACGGCTTGGCCAGCTGGGCGGCGAACGCCTTGATGGCGACGTCGGCCAGGGACTCGGCGGTGTAGCCCGGGGACGTGTCGATGTGGGTGGCGATCTGGGCCGCCAGGTTGGCCACGTCGAGCTTGGAGACCAGGGCGGCAGCCAGCGCCGGGACATCCACCGGGGCACCCGCCGGGCGGGCCGCCAGGGACTCCAGCAGCTCGGTCAGGTAGTCCAGGTGGGCGAAGATGCTGTTGCCGCCGCCCTCGGAGGCGCCCGCGTGCCCGGACGGGACGGGCCGCCCGCAGGACGGGCCGCCCCGGAAGGCGGCGGAGTACAGGTTGTTGAGCCAGTCGCGCTCGTCGGGGGCCAGGGTCATGTCGGGAGCTCCTTGGGTGAATATGGCGTTGAACACGCTGTCGTCGCGGATCGCGTTGTAGTCGAGCCTGTAGCCGCCGTCGCTGGCGGTGCTGGTGTACTGGAGCACGCCGGGGGCCGCACCGCCGTAGCTGTTCCAGCCGGAGAACCGGTCGCCCGGGTAGAGGCTGGCCGGATCGTTGACCCCGCCCGGGTAGGAGCTGGCCACCAGGGTCAGGCCGAACTTGGTCAGAGCGGACAGGTCGGGGCTGCCCAGCTCGGCCCAGTACCAGTGCGGGAAGTAGACCAGCTTCAGGTTCAGGCCCGCCTTCTCGGCGGCGAGGGCGTAGTCCAGCACGTCAGCAACACCGGGACGGCTGTCGTTGTAGGGCTCGACGTCCAGCATGCCGGGCAGTCCGGCGTCGGCCCCGCCGACACAGGCCAGGGTGTGGGCGACCTGGGCGCCGGTGTTGCCCTTCTCCAGGAAGTGGTACCAGCCGAACGGCAGCCGGAGCTGCCGGGCCTGGGCCCGCCAGCCCCTGTAGTTCGCGTCGGTGTAGCCGGTGCCCTGGCTGCACTTGGCGATCACGAACTTGGCGAACTTCAGGTCGGCCAAGTCCAGGCCGTCCTGGTAGCTGGAGATGTCGGTACCGAGGCGGGTCACAGGATACCCCCGTCCTCGACCGGCTCCAGCAGGACGTTGAGCCACAGGGGCGTCTTCTGGTGGGGCTCCAGGACCGGCCAGTTCACCGACAGGAACGAGGCGGGCATCCACTGGCGCCGCACGACCCGCCACAGGATGTGGGTGGTGCGCTTCTGCTGGTCGTGCAGGACGATCTCGTCCCCCACCTGCGGCGGGTGGGCGGTCTCCCAGGTGCCGTCCATCTGCGGGCCGTTGACGTACAGCCGGTGGGTGGCGACCGGGGTGCCGTACTCCTCGTCCGTCTCGCCGGGCGCGGCCGGGTAGTGGAAGTACACCCGGACGGCCGGGTTGGGGCCGCGCGGCTCGTCGCGCATCACACCACCCCTCCCCGCCGGGCCTCGTACTCGTCCATCATGTGGGCCACCTTCCTGTGGTAGTGGGCGTCGGTCAGTGCGTGGTGCTGGCCGTGCCGGGGCTGGTCCGGCACGGACCACCCCAGGGCGTCGGCGCGCTGCTGGAGCTCGTGGGTGAACATCGGGACGCCCGGGGGCAGGTCGACCATCCGGCCCCACAGCTGGGCCAGGGCGACGTGGTCATAGGCGCCGTACCAGGACCACAGCTCGGGCGAGGGGGTGGCCCGGACGAACTCCAGGACGCCGTTGCGGATGGCGGCGCGGTCCTTCACCAGGGGGCTCTCCCAGTCGAAGACCGCGCGCATGGTGTGGTAGCGGTGCAGGTACTCGCGGCGGGACCAGCGGGCCCGCAGCGGGACGCTGGCCAGGGCGTACATGCGCTGGTCGCCGCCGACCTTGGGCAGCTGCGGCCAGACGTACTCGGACAGCCAGGGATCGCGCGCCAGCCCCAACAGGTCGAACTCGCTGCTGACCGCGTAGTAGCTGGTACCGTCGTCGCGGACCAGGCCGATCGAGATCAGGTCGATGACGCGCCCGTTCTCCCGGAACTCGCAGTCGTAGTGGATCCTCATGGGGGACATCACACCACCGCGTTTCGGGCCGCGCGAAGCTCGGCCCGGTGCTCGCGGGCCGCGCCGACGCAGGGCGGGCACTTGGGCAGGATCCCCCGCTTCCGGTGCAGCTCGGCGCCCTGCCAGGTACCGCACAGGCCGGTCCAGTCCGGGATGGTCTCCGCGAAGTCGATGGTGTCGTCGTCCCAGCAGTGGGGCGGCGGCCAGCCACGGTCGGCGGCCAGGCTGCGGGCGGTAACGGCGGTCTGCAGTCTCACCCCGTTGTGCTCGGGCACCAGGCCCTGGAGGTCCAGGTACATGCGGCGGACCCAGCGAGCGGTGTCGGCCAGGGTGCTGGGCCTGCGCTCCAGCATAAAGAACCGGTTGTCGTCCAAGCCATACCGGGTGGCCAGGTGCTTGCGCGGCCAGCCGACCGCGATCAGCGCATGCAGGCGGCGGCGGGACCCCAGCGGGCTGACCGGCTGGGCGGGGGGCAGCACGTCCAGGCTGACCCGGACCGACAGCAGCCGGGCAGCGGTCTCGGTCCGGATCTTGGCGGCCGTCCGGGTGCCGTCCCGCTGCCCCATGCCCAGCAGGTGCTGGACCTGGGACGAGGACACCCCGGCCAGGGTGGATATCAGGTAGGTGCCGCAGCCGTAGGTATCCATCATCCTGCGCACGTGGTCCCGGACCGGCCCCGCGTCGACGAACGGGTTCCAGGTACCGTACGCCTTCCGGCGGGCGACGTCCTGCCGGTAGTCGGCGTTGGCCGCCCGGCACCGCAGGCACCGGCACCCGGTAAAGAACCGCCGGACGTCGCCGTGGTCGGCTGCACCACCCTCCCCCCGGTCAGCCATTGAACAGGTGGCGCCAGACGGTGTCGGCCAGCTGCTGGTCGTCCAGGTAGCCGATGGCCACGGTCAGGCAGTCGCGCATGCGGGCGGCCGATCCGTCGGGGTCGCGGTGCCAGCGCTTGGCCACGTCCCACAGCATGTTGTTGCGGTCGGGATACCGCTGGGCCGTCTGGGCCCGGATGACCGAGATACCGCCGTGGTCCAGGTCGGCGGGCTCGCCGGAGGCCGACAGGAAGATCATCTGGGACAGTTCGAGAAGGTCGGTCATCGTTCCTCCGGTCAGGTGATGGGGGTCTGTCGGCACTGGGCCGCGTGCTGGTTGGCGACGGTGTGGACCACGTTCCAGGACAGGCCCTCGAAGTGGGCGACCTCGGCGGGGCTCATCAGGTGGCGGCGGCCCCGGGTGCGGCGCCAGTTGCGGCAGGTGGCGGCGGTCGAGCAGGAGTAGGTCAGGCCGCAGCCGTTGCAGGACAGGGAGAAGTCCCGGCCGACGGGGCCGGGGGCGGCTGTGGTGGTGACCACCGCGCCCCCGACGCACTGGAATCGCGCCGGGAACGACGGGGGTATGAGGGTGCTCACGCGGCCACTCCCGCCGGGAGCGCCGCGAAGAAGTCGCGGACGTCGTCCACGGCGCCCACCAGGGGCGCCGGGGGCAGGGAGCGGCGGATGGACAGGGCCCAGCCCGCGCGCAGGCGGGGGTCCAGTATGGCGACCACGCCCCGGTCCTCGACGGTGCGGATCAGGCGCCCGGCGGCCTGCATGAGGACCATCGACATGTCGGGCACCGAGACCTTGCGGAAGGAGGCCTTCTCGCCCCAGCGCCTGTCGGCGGCCTCGCACCGGGCCTTGAACACGGGCTCGGTGGGGACCGGGAACGGCATCTTGTCGACCACCACCAGGCGGCAGGTGCTACCGGCGAAGTCGACGCCGGTCATGAACGAGCGGGTGGCGAACAGGACGCCGTCGGTGTCGGCCGCGAACCGGGCCGCAAGCTGGCGGTTGTCCAGGCCGTCGCCCTGGAGGTAGGCACCCAGTCGGCGCCGCCGCAGACGCGGCGCCAGGGCCTGGTGGGCCTCCCTCATGGCGGCGGAGCTGGTGAACAGCAGCAGCGCACCACCCCCCGCCGCGTCTATCAGGCCGTACATCTCGTCCTGCGCCCAGCGCTTCCAGTCCGCGTACTGCTTGGCGGGGTTGGGGGCGGAGGCCGGGGCCAGGTACAGGCGGGCCTGGGTCTTGTAGTCGAACGGGGTGCCGACGTCCTCCCAGTCGTAGCCGGAGATCCCGAGCCGGGAGGCCAGGTAGGAGGCGTCGCCGCCGACGGCCAGGGTGGCCGAGCACAGGACGGCCTTGGTGGGCTGGCGCTGCCAGTCGGGGTTCCACAGGGCCGAGTCCAGGAAGCCGCCGACCTCGGCGGGGGCGGCGCACAGGGCGACCTGGCGCCCGTTGTACTCCATCCACACCACGCTGTGGCCGGGGGTGTCGTCGGCGAAGTCGGCGACGTCGGACAGCAGCGACGAGGTGCGGCGCGCGTACTCGCACAGCAGGCGCTCCTCACCGGTGTCGTTGTCGAACACCGGCTCGCAGCTGCACATCGCCTTGCCGGACTGGGCCGACAGGTAGGCCAGCTCGTCGATCAGGGGGCCCAGGGCCTTGCGGTCGTCGTCGGCCAGGTCGGCCGTGCGCAGGTCCTCGTCCTGGGCCTGGAACCAGGCGGCGGCCCCGTTGAAGAAGCTGGCGGCCAGCTCGGTGGCGCGGGCGACCCGCACCGGGACGTCCTTGGCGGTCAGGTGGTAGGCCAGCCTGGACAGGGTGTCGGTCAGGCGGTGCATCGTGACGCGGGTGGACAGGCCGGAGGCCACGATGTCGGGCATCTCGTGGGCCTCGTCGACCACCACGGCCTGGACGTCGCCCAGCATCGAGGCGTTGCCGGAGGTGGTGAGGGCCAGCTTCAGGTGCTGGGTCAGCAGCGAGGTGTTGACCACCACGACCTGGGCCTCGGCCGCGAGGCGCTTGGCGCGCTCGCTGAAGCACTGGTCGGCAAAGGGGCACTGCTTGCGGCCGATGCAGCCGTCGGCGTCCACCGACATGCTGCGCCACTGGTCGTCGGTCACCGGCGTCACCAGGTCGCCGCGCTCCCCGTTCGAGCCGGGCTGGACCTGGTAGGGTATCGAGTTCTTGTCGCAGGCCCGGGCGCACACGTAGTTGGACCGGCCCTTTAGGACCGCGAAGGTCAGGTCCGGGAACAGGACCTGCTTCAGCATGGGGAGGTCCTTGAGGTACACCTGGTCCTGGAGGGCCTTGGTCGAGACCGCGACCACGGCCCGGCGGCCGGAGGCGATGGTGGGGACCAGGTAGCCGACCGACTTGCCGACACCGCACCCGGCCTGGGCCAGCAGCCGGGGGTGGTTGGCGTTGCCGGACCAGCAGCGGGCCACCGACTGGGCCATCAGGCGCTGCTGGGGGCGGGGCTGGAAGGTGGGCCAGGCGGCTGCGAACTTGGCCTCCGCCTCGTCCCAGGTCTTTATCGTCATGGGACGAGTCTAGCCGGGAGCTTGCCCGGCTGTCAAGCGGGCGAGGGGGAACTCGGCGTCGGACAGGGGCCGACCCCGCCCCGGATCAGTCGGGGCGGGGTCGGCGGGCGCAGGGGCTGGAACCCCTGCGCCCCCGCTGCGGGCTCCCGGCCAAGGCGCCACCGCAGCGGGTCGGGGCCGCCGCCCGTCCGAAGTCGGCGGCCCGTGTGGTTCAGGGGTTCAGGCCCGGGACCCGGCCACCGGCCGGGTCCCACGGGACCACCAGCATGCGGCCGGGGTAGTCGACGGGGGTCTTGCTGTCGGACAGGTACACCCGGGGAGTGGGGTCCTGCACCACCTCCCCCCGCCAGTCCTTGCGGGGACGGGCGGGACGCACCTCGCGGACCTGCCGGACCTCCATGTTGGCGGAGCGTCCCGACTGGTAGACCTTGGCCACCCAGTCGCCAGGCTGGATCGGGCGGCCGGTCATGTCGACCGGGCCCTGGCCGGACCAGTTGCCCTCCCACTGGTCGATCTCGACCGTGCGGCGGGTCGACCAGTCGTCCGGGTCGGCGTACTCGTACCTGGTGCGGCGGGTCACAGGGCGGCCCGGGAGGCGCGGGCGAACCCGTTGACCAGGGTGGGGACCGCCGAGTCGAACCCGGCGATGTTCAGGACGCCGGGGTCGCGCGGGTCGCCGACCGAGTAACCGGCGGCAGTGGTCGAGGCGATCACCAGCCGGGCGTTCGGGTTGTACCGGGCCCGGTACTCGGCCAGCACCTGGGAGGCGTGGCGCTGACCGGCCCAGGTCTCCCCGTCGGTCAGCAGCACGAACAGGTCGGTGACCACCCCGTTGGCCAGCGCCCACCCGACCGGGGCCGCCAGGTCGGTGGCGCCGCCGCCGCACCGCTTGGAGAAGACCTCCGACAGCGACATCCCGGGGTGGACCTGGGACGGGCGCGGGCGGCTGTCGAACTCCATCAGCCAGGTCTGGTCCGAGCAGGTGCCCGCCAGCATCGCCGCGACCGCCGAGCAGACGTGGTAGGCCGACCCGAGGGACGACCCGCCGTGCTGGATCCGGTAGTTCATCATGGACCCGGACCCGTCGACGGCGATCACCATCCGGGCGTCGGTGCGCTCGGCGCTGGCAAACGCCAGCGAGTAGGCGTCGGACAGCGCGCGCACCACCTCCCCCACCGGGCTCCAGGTGCGCACCGGGGCGTTCGGGTGGGGCTGGGCCCGGCCGGACGAGTAGACCCGGTGGGCCAGCAGCAGGTCGAACGGGTGGATCCGGCCCTGGGCCAGCTCGGACGGGTTGCGCAGGCGCTTGGCCACCCGGCCGTTGGACTGGCGGAAGGGGCCGAGGGTACCGATGGTGGTCATGCGGGACAGGTTGCGGATCAGGGCGGTCATGCCCAGGTGGGGCACCAGGGCCTCCCACACGTCGGGGGACTTCAGCACCGCGTCCGGCAGGAACTCCCACGGGACGTGGTAGGCGTTGATGGCGCGGACCGCCTCGGCCGTGGTGGTGACGCGGTTGGCCTCGTAGAACGCCTTGGCCGAGGCCAGGAATCCCGAGACCTCCATGGGCGTCTTGCGGCCCAGGGCCAGCTGGAACACCGCCTCCTGGACCGGGTTGGCCGGACGCGGGTGGGCGATGCGCAGCAGGTCGCCGGGCGTGAACGCCTCGCCGTCGCCGGTCTTGCGCTGACCGGCCTTCAGGATCTTGTGGGCCACCGTGTCCGGGGGCGCCTGGGTGAACCAGTTGGCCCAGGCCCGGCGGACGACCACGCTGGACGGCGCGGCCAGACCCACACCACCCCTGCCCGGCCGACCCTTCAGGGTCTTGTAGTAGCCGAACAGGTGGGACAGGTGATCGGTGGTGCGGGCGACCCGGGGGACGGCGTCGGCGGCGGCCCGGCGGGCGTCCAGGTCGCCGGTGGCCAGGGCGGCGGCGACCAGGTACAGGGCCGGGTACGGCTTGGGGGCGCGGGCCGGGCGGGCGGTGGAGATCTCGACGGCCAGGGCGACGGCGCGGGATCCGTCCAGCTCCAGGGCCTGGCGGACCACCGCGACGTTCGAGATGGTGTGGCTGCGCTCGTCGGCGTAGTAGGTGCCGCCCTCAGTGCCCAGGATCAGGAAGTCCCCCAGCCGGGTCCACACGTCCTTGGTGAAGGAGAAGCCACCGGCGCCGTTGCGGGCCATCTCGGTCTCGCGGCCCGGGATCGGGTGGGACTGCGGGGTGTTGCGGGCGAACGAGTGGTACGCGCTCAGGGCGTCCATGGTACTGCCTTTCGGCTCGTGTGGTGCACGGGCGATCTTGGGGCGGTGCAGCCCCCCGGTTGAACGAGGATAACCCCGGGCAAGTGGTTGGGCGGGGTGCGCTTCTGCTCTTCCGGGGGGCTGGCGATCCTGACCGGGGTTGAACCGGCGACCTTCCGCTTGACGGGCGGATGCTCTAACCGCGCTGAGCTACAGGACCTTGGAGGGCCGGTGAGGGGGCGGCTGTCCGGGTTAATGTGTTAGGCCGCTACACTACACCGGGACGGACCCGGCGGCGGGATTCGAACCCGCGTTCTTTCTTCCCAAAAGATAACCGAACTGCCTTCGACCGGCCCCGGACTGTCGGAGTCGGGCGGGCGAGAGGGTGGACACCGGCGTTTACCTGCTCTGCCAATTGAGCTACGCCGCCCTGGGGCGGCGGCGGGATTCGAACCCGCAACCCGGGGATTAAGAGTCCATAACCGATGTCCTTCGGCCCGCCCGGTTCCTGTCGCCCGGGGCCCCGAGAGAGATGGGCCGGGACTCCGGCGCCCCGGTTGGTTGGCGCCTCATCCTTGCTGCTCGCTCTCGGGACCCCGGGCGACAGGGCGCCCGGGGGTGTTGCTGCCGCTGGCCCCGGGCGAATGACTCCGCTACGGGAACTGGTTTCGTCCGATACAAAAGGTAACCCATTGCGTTTCGGCTCGGGACCAGCGGGTGGTGCATTCCCGGCTGTGGGGCCGGGCAGTACGCGATCGGGATAGGGGGTTCGGCGGCGGGATAGTCCGTGCCAGGTAACCCGCTGCCGTTCGTCTCGATCTGGTACCCAGTCTATGCCAGCGGTTGCTAGGCTGTCAAGCGCACCCCCGACCGAAATCCGCACCCCGGCCGGTATGACGCCGTCCGGAGAAAGGGGGGTCGGGCGCGTATACACACGCATACACACGCACACATAAGCGCTATACCGCAGTCATACCGTCATGCCGTCATATAAGAGACGCCCACCGCAGGCCGAGGCCCATATAATAATATGACATTTTTTAGGAGAGATATGACGTCATGTGACGGGTAAGGAAGTGAGTGGGGCCTGGGCACAGTAACGCCCCGTCACAATCTAGTGGCGGGGCGTTAGTATGACGCCTGGGGTCATACGCTATGACACCCGGGCGCCGTCATAGGGCGGCGGCCGTCCCGAGATCCACACCGGCCCGGTCCAGGATGTGGGCCGTCCACTCGCGGGGGATCTCGCGGTAGCGCTTCTGGACGTTGCCCCCTTCGCTCTTGCCGTGGAACTCGACGGTCTTGCGGGCGCTGGCTGCACCCAGGGCGGCCAGCTCGGTGTCGATCGCGGCCTGGGTGCCCAGCTGGCGCTCCCGGGCGGACAGGTTGCTGCGCTCGTGCCAGCGGTCCGCCAGCTGGCCAGAGTGGACCCAGACGGTGCCCGACTGCGGGCTGTAGAACGCGGGCACCCAGCCCTTGGCCATGGTGGGCACACCACCCCCGCCCTGCCTCAGCACCCAGGGCACGATCTCGTTGACCATCAGGTTGGCCGCCCCAGTGTCCACCTGGGCCTCCACCCAGGCGTCGACGCGGGCCACGTGGGACTGGTCGCCGGTCAGGTCCGCCAGGACGCGAGCGCCCATGCGGAGGATGGCCATCTTGTCCGCGTGGCGGCCCGCACCCGGCGGCCGGAGAGACGCCAGGGACGACAGGAGGGACGCCCGGGCCAGCACCATGGCCACCAGGGTCCCGGAGACCGCCGTGAGCCCTCCCGTGGTGCCTCCGTACCGTTCCTGGAGCGCTACCACGTCGTCCCACTGCGGGCGTTCGGGGTCGCGCAGGCTCATCCGGCCCTTCGGGCTGGAGAACGTCAGCTTCACAGCACGGTCGGACATGGCCTTCTCGGACATCATCGTGCCCGATCCCTCGCCCGAGACCAGGATCGGGGACCGCAGGGCGACCCGCTCGGTCAACTTGTTGTCCAGGCCCTTCTTGCCCCGGGTGCTCTCGCCGGTGGCCTGGCGGATCATGTCGACCACCTGGCCGGTGGACACCTCGGTCATGTCGTCCAGCCAGGCGATGCCGTTGCGGTGGGCGGCCAGCGCGTCCCGGAAGGAGGCGGCGGTGTGCTGCCCCGCCCCGTCCTTGGACCCGGCCAGCGCGACCATCTGGGCGAAGAATCCGGTCGTCTTGCCGGACTCCGACCCGGCTTCCAGCAGCATGAACGGGAACAGCGAGCTGCTGAATCTGCCCTTGAGCAGGGCCATCGCCCACCAGGATCCGAACACCGATGCGGTGGTCTCCTCCTGGAAGGTCAGCACCTCGCGCAGCACGGACAGCGCCTCCTCGGGCGGGCAGGTGCCGTAGCGGTACCCGACCCACCCGGACAGATAGGCGGCGGGGATCACGGAGCGGAAGGGCGCTACACCACCCCCCTCCACGATCCCGTCGGGAGTGATGAACGACCCGTCGTCCTGGTGGCCGTAGAATTCTGCGATCTGGGCCATCGGCGGATTCTGGTGCAGCAGATACTGGATCAGGCGGGACCCGTAGGACATCTTGCACAGGTCGGTGGGCTGCCCGATGATCACGATGTGGTGGGCCGCCAGCCAGACGTTCAGGCGGTTGATGTTGCCGAGCACGTCGGCCCGCAGGGGCTCGTTGGCGTAGGTGGTGTGCTCGGCCACGATGTCGACGTAGAACACGCGCTCGTCGTGCTCCTGGACCACGCGGCGGGCAGCCAGGTCGAAGTTGGCCCATTCCTTGGCGTATATGTTGCCGTCCTCGCCCTTGCACCGGGTGTACATCTTGCCGTTGTGGGCCGACAGGAATCCGGCCTCGGGCGGGCAGGCCAGGCCCTCGGTGTGGGTCTTCTCGCGGGACCAGACGGACTCGGCCGTCTTGAGGGACTCGGCATCCTCCAGCGGGTCGGGGAGGGTGGCCCCGATGTACCGGACCAGCTCGGTGTAGGCGTCCGCCATCGGGGCGGGCCACAGCCGGGCCAGGTGACCGGCGACTTTGGTGAGCCAGTTGTTCCGGCCGCCCTCCTCCGGCGGGTCGGACAGCAGCCCGGACAGGGTCGACCCGGGGGTCTTCTTCTCGCGCGCCCTGTCCAGCGACTTCACGTTGGACGGCTTGGTGTGGGCGGGGTGGCGTAGGGCCTCCGGCACGTCGAGCAGCTCGCCGCCCGCCCACTCGTACACCCGGCCGCTGGCGTGCACGCTGGGAGGGATCACCACCCCTCCCCCGTCGCCCCGGAAGTCGTACCCGAGGTCGTTGTCCGAGTGGGACTCCCACGGCCGGTCGTCCTCCGGCGGGATCCGGAAGTGCAGGTGGTACCCCTTGCCGGTGCTGACCCGGAGGGCGCGGTCGAACAGGTCGGCGCCGATCTTGTCGCGCCAGTAGTCCCCGGCCTCGGGCTTGTCGATGTCGAGCACCACCCGCATCGACACGCGGCCGGTCGCCATCCACAGGCCCTCGGCCTCGTCGTACGCGCTGGCCAGCTGGGGCCAGGGGTTGCGCTGCTTGTCCACCCAGGTCTTCTGCCACTTCACGCCAAGATCGCCGGGGTTCTTTCCCCCGGCCGCCAGGGGGAAGACGAATACCCCCTGCTCGGCCAGCTCCCGCCACTGCTTCTCAACGTGCTCGTGCATGCGGCATCCGTTCATCCTTCACAAAGAGACCGAGAATCCGAGTGTACACCGACAGCAGGCCCCGCCGTCCCGGATCGGGACGGCGGGGCCGGGTTTCGCTATGGCCGGAGGCCGGTCAGAACAGCGGGAGATCGTCGTCCTTCTTGCCGTTGCGGGACCCGCGCGCCGGGGCGGCGTCGGCACCTTCGGCCGGGAGGATCTGCTTGATGTCGTTGCCCATCTCGCCCGCCCGGCTGCCCTTCTCGATCGGGCGCTGGACGACCAGGGCCTTGACCTTGCACCCGATCAGGTCGTCGGTGTTGGTGGTGGCCGGGACGCCGAAGCCGGAGAACACCTCCTTGAGCTTCCACATCGCCGACTCGCCGAGCGAGGTGTTGGTCCAGAGCTTGCGGCCCTTGTGGGTCTCGTCGCCGGACCCGGTGGAGACGACCTCGAACGCCCACTTCCAGTAGACGCCGTTCGGGCCCTCCTTGGCCTCCACCTCCTCCTTCAGGACCAGGACGTACACGTCCTCGGGAAGGGGGGTGAAGTCCAGGGACTCGGCCTCTTCGACCGCCTTCGCCGTGGAGTTGCTGAGCTGAGGAATGGTACTCACCGCTTTCTGCGTGCTGTGTTGTGATCTCGTCTGGGACGACTCTACTGTGGGGGTTGACCCCCGGGCAAGCCTATTCGCCCGAACCCGAAGCTTCGGAGTCCTGGCCGTCCTCGGCCGGGCGCCGCGACAGGACGCGCGACAGGTAGCCGTTCTGGGCTTCGTCCCGGGACAGGTCGAGGTCTCCGAACGTCAGGCTGATGAGGCGGTCCATGGACGGGTTGGCCATGACGGGCGGGGTCGCGTCCAGGCGGTCCTTGCCCTTGTAGCGGCCGGTGTCCCGGAAGACGCCCAGGTACCCGCTGTCGTCCTCGGCGCCGTCGGCCTTGACCAGGAAGCACACCTGGTCGACGAATCCTCGCAGGTTGCCGCCGAACTTGGGCGGAAGCTGGGGCAGGTAGACCTGGCCCTCGGACTCGACCTCGCGCTTGGCCAGCGCCACGAATACCGTGTGGCACTTCAGGTCGCGGAACCGCCGGGCGATGATGCGCAGCTGCTCGGTGACGATGCCCCGGTCGCCGAGCTCCACCAGGAACTCGTTGTCCTCGACTTCGGTGAGCAGCTCGCCGGTGCGGGGGTTGGACGCCTTGCGCACGGCCTTGTCGTGGCGCTTGTCGACCTGGCCCCGGATCAGCTGGTCGTGGATCTCCGAGATGGAGTCGAACACGACACCGGCGACCGTGCCGGGCTCGGTGTCCTCGATCTCCTGCTTCAGGTACCAGTAGAAGTCGTCGAGGTCCTTGTACGTCTCGACGGGGACCGGCCGGATGTGGCTGGTGGGAATACCCCTCTTGCGCAGGGCGGAGGGCTTGGCGCCGGATTCCACGTCCACCAGGTAGACGGTGCCCAGCCGGGCCAGGCCAGCGGCGGCGGTGGTCTTTCCGCACCCGGGCTCGCCGTAGTAAAGCACGTTCAGGTACTCGGCCGCCTCGTCCAGGGACGCGGCGTACCGGTTGGCTATGCTCAATGTGGTCTCTCTCTGGCTTCTGGCTGTCTCTCTGGATTCTGTCTGCGTGTGTTGCCGGGGTGGCAGCTGGAATCCAGCCAGCTTAGCGACGCGGAAGGTGCGCGGCTGGGGCGAGGGAGCAGCAGCAACTGCTCGACCCACGCCCCGTCCGATCGTGTACGCGCCTGTGCCAGGTGCCGCCCGCCTCTGTCAATACGGGAGACCCTCTGCCACCACCCCGGCCATCCCGAAGAAGACCAATCCGCAGACCGAACCGGTCCGAGATCGCCGTTGGTACGACCGGATCAGTCTGCCATGCCGGGGGGTGGTCTGTCCACCTACTTGCGGCGCTCAAGCCAGAGATACGCCTTGTGCAGGTAGTGCATGCCGGTCCGCGTGGCGCGCCGCTCCAGGCGCCAGGCCAGCACCCACACCCAGTAGGCGAACAGGACGGGCCCCGCGAACAGCACGTACACCACCCCTCCCCCGATCGAGTGCGGGTGCCTGGCCATGGCTGCCTCCTAGTGGCGGGTGCCGTCGGTGATGAATCCGGAGTCGAGCAGGAACTGGCGCTCCCGGACCCCGTCGGTCTTGCGGCCGAGCAGGCACGCCTCCAGGAAGCCGCACTTCCAGGAACAGGTATCGGCGTCCGGGTGGCGCTCGGCGATCGCACCGGCGGCGTATGCCTTGCGGGCGGTGGCGTATGCCTCGGTGGCCACCGTGGTGAGCTCGTGGTCGGTCCGCGACAGCATGGGGCGGGCGAACCGGTCGGGCAGGGGGGTGACCACGGTCTTCAGGCGCTTGGCCCGGGCGGCGTTCCACATGGCGCCGAACACCGGATACCCGAGCTGGCGCATGCCCCACAGGTAGAAGCTGAACTGGTCGGCCATATCCAGGTTCTTTCGCTTGGGCAGCTCGGCCCCGGACTTGTGGTCGACTATGAACAGCTTGTTGCCCATCGACCGGACGCGTACCACCAGGTCGACCTGCATCTTGAGGTTGAACCGGGACCGCTGGCCGTGCGCGGTCAGCAGCGGGACCTCCAGCTTCTGCTCGACGCCCCTTATGTCCCAGTCGTCATCGGCACCCCACATGTCGACGTAGCCCTCATACATCCACCAGACGAGTTCGGCCAGCTCCTCGTCGATGCCCCGGGCCCACTCGAGCCACCAGGCGCGGGCCGCATTCTGGGCGGCGATCAGGTTGCCCGGCTGCTCCATGAGGGAGCGGTAGTGGCCCTCCAGCACCTTGTGCCACAGGGTCCCCTTCTGGAGGGTGGGCGAGGTGGTCGGCCCCACCCACCGTTCCTTGTACGTCAGGTCGTGCTTGTGGGGGCACTGCCTGTACGTGTCGATCTCCGACCAAGAGATCGTTATCTTACTGGTCAACTCTGCTTTCGTTCCTCTCGGGCGATCTGGCGGGCCGACCACTGGGTCGGGTAGAACTGGGACACCTGGATCGCCCGCACGACACGGGCGCTGTCCCGGCGCGGGCTGCGCCGGTCCTTCAGGGCCTCGAGCAGGCCCAGGCTCAGGTCCGCGATCCGGTCCTTCTGCCGCTCGATCGCCTCCGCCGCCCCCGACTGGACCGCCGCCATGGTGGCGGCCATCCAGTTGGGGTGGTCGGCGATGGTGGCCGCCACCATGGCGGCCCACTCTTCGCGCGTGATGTCTCGGGTCACCGGGGAGCCTTGGCCTTGGTGAACTTGTCGTCCGATATCACTATCTCGGTGTTGATGGCCTGGCCCTCCAGGAGCCGGACCACCAGGCTGGTCTCGTTGTTCCGGCGCTGGACGCGGGCGCCGAAGGTCCCGGACTTCAGGGCCACCTTGCCGACGTCGCCCGGGACCGGACGGCGCGCCGTCATCGCGGCCATCAGGCTGTCGACCCGCAGGATGCTGGCCGCAGCGGCGTCCGGCGACCCGGCGCGCGGGGCCGGGACCCTGCGCTCCGGCTGGGGCTTGTGACCGGCCGCGACGCGGTCACGCCAGAAGGTGCCGCCGCCCCGCCGCTCGTCCAGCCAGTCCGCCACGGCCATCGGGTCGGCCTGCTCGCCGGTCCAGGGGTGCCGGACCTGCTCGTGGGCGGCGTGGGCCCGGGTGAGGATCGCCTTGTACCGGGCGTCATGCCCGGAACGGAACAGGCCCCCGGCCTTGGGCGCCAGCGGCTCGCCGCACCCGCATCCGCACTCCGTGGCGCGGGCCGGGACGGGGGCGCCCACCGTCTGCGGCGGGGAGGACTGCTTGGCGTGGCTGCGCCAGCGGGCCTGGGCCTTGGCCTCGGTGTCCGACGTGAACCGCCGCCCGCACTCGCAGGGCGTGCACCACCTCCCCCCCTCGCTGAAGGTGTCGCCAGCCAGGTGGCCGGGGGTCTCGACGATCGTGTTGGTCACAGTGTGCATCCTTCGGACAGTCTAGCGGGCGGGTATGACAAGCTGGGCGGTGCGGACCCGGACCTCGGTGTCTCCGGCGCGGGTGGTGAAGCTGCGGGCCTGTGGCGGGAGCCCGATGAGGCTGTTGACCCAGGCGGGGCTGGTCACTCCCCGGTCTTCGACGGGTCGGGGAACGGGCCGTCGATCAGCCCGGCCCACACCCGGCGCCAGAAGCTCGGGCGAACGGCCCGCTCGTCGTCCTCCCAGAACGCGGGCTCGGCCAGGTGCTCGATGGGCGGCGTGGTGCCGCCCGTAGAGGCTTTTGGGGCGTCGTCGTCACTCCCTTCGGGCACCGGGGCGGTGCGGGGCCGGGCGGTCGTGCCGGGCGGCGGGACGTCCTTGTCCCGGCCGTCGTAGAACCGGGGCCGCTCGTCGGGCTGCCGCAGACGCGTCCCGGGGGCGGCGGTGGGGGCGGGAGAAGCGCTGCGCACGACGTCGACGGAGGCCCGCTCCTGGACGGCGTAATTCGTGGTCTCGACCTTGGCCGCCGGGGCCGGGGCGCCCCGGTGGGAGGCCAGGGCCGGGCGCGGGGGCGCCGGGGGCGAGTAGTCGCCCACGTGCTCGAAGGTGATCCAGGAGCCGGGGGCGTAGCCCTTGATGGGAGGCAGGGAGGCGGGGGCACCGAACTTGTGTATGAGCAGGGTGCCGTTGGGCAGGACGGTGGCCACCGCGTCGGGGAACTTCTCGAAGTCGCCCAGCGTGTGCGGCCAGACGGTGACGTACCGGGCGGGCGGGGTGGGCGCCGGAGTCGGCTCGGGGGCCGGGACGGCGGCATCGGTCAGGACCTGCGTGATGTCGGCCTCCACCGACTTCACGGCGTCCAGGGCGGGGGTGGTGCTGGTCTCGTCGGTCACTTCGGGTCCTTCGTGTGAGTCGGGGCGGGTGGTGCAGAGTGGGCCGGGCAGGGATCGAACCTGCCTTGCGGGGTATCGGGGAAGCCCCCGCCACAACCAGTGCGGCCCGGGGCCGGGTGCCGTCCAGCGAGGGGCGGAGGACGGCACCCGGCGGTCTGTGCGGCTACCCCCAGGGCAGCCCGTGGCTGTCGGCGCAGGTGGGGCCGTACCCGGCCGTGATGCTCCGGTCGTCGGTCAGCCCCTGGCCGCAGAAGATGCACCGGTGGAACTGGTCGCCGAACGCCTTGGCCTCCTCGGCCGACAGCCGCATGTCCTCGGTGAGCTTGGACAGCGCGCCCGCCGCGTACCCCCAGCCGGAGCCGTCCCACACCTTGGCGTACATCCGCGTCCCCTCGCGGTTCAGCTGCGCCCGGTAGTACTGGCCCTCCCGCCAGAAGAAGCCCTCCTCGACCTGGGGCTTGGGGGCGGATCCCGGCTTGTAGGGCTGCTTTTTCAGCGAGTCTATCAACATCGAGCAGTTGCGGGCCGGGATGTTGTACCCGTGCTCCATCAGGGCGACCCAGCCGGTCATGCGCGGGCTGATACCGGCCGTGCTGCGCTGGGCTATGAGCTTCAGGGCGAACTCGCGGGCGGCCTCGCTGGCCAGGGCGGGGGCGGTGTGGGTCTTGTGCGGGGCGGTCAGGGCGGGCATCTCGGGAACCTCCAGCTCGGTGTTCGGTGCGGACGGGTCCATCCTACACGGGGGGATGTCCGGCTGTCAAGTATCCCGACACAAGCGGAGGGGGGTGGTGCAGGCGAAACCCCACACCACCCCCCTCCGCGTGCGCTACATGCCCGCCAGCGCCAGCCGCCGGAACCGGTTGAACTCCCGGCTGCTCCGGCCGGTGAGCCGCAGGTCGCTGACCTCGCCGCCGTCGTGGACGGTCAGCCGGGTCTCCCCGTAGGTGTACCCGGTCTCGACCATGACCTTGGTCGTCGGGTGCTCCCACTGGTCGAACCGGATGTTGGCGAACCCGGACTCCCGCAGGAGCCCGACCGCATCGGTGAGCATGGCGCGGGCGATCTCGGCTGCGGCGGCCGGGGATATGCCGCCGTTGGTCTTGGTCACGCTGCCTTCTTCCAGGATCGTTTCTCGGTGCCGTCCGCGTTCAGGTCCACGTCGGGTTCCGGGCCGAACACGTACATGCGCATGAAGTGGCCGAACGCCTCGCGTCCGGCCGAGATGGCCCGGAGGATGTCTCCGGGGTCGAGGTTGTACGACTCCGCGATCTTCAGAGCCACACCGGTGGACGGCACCCGATCCCCGTTGCGGTATCGGGATGCCGTGGTGAAATGCACGCCGACCGCGCGCCCGAATTGGGCGTTGCTGACGGGTTCCATGGGGCTGTCCATACCCCCAGGGTACCACAGGGATTGTCGCGGTGGCTAGGGGCGGCGATGCCTTACGCCAGCCTGGAACAGGGCCTCCAGGGGCAGTTCCCGCTTCTGCTGGAGCTCACGCGTGAGCTGGCGCACGGCGGGTGCGCGGTCCTTTGTCTGGGCGGCCTGCTGGCGGGCCGCAGTACGGGCGGCCTCGGCCTCTTGCAGCTCGGCCCGGATACGCTTCCTAGCCCTTAGCGGCCACAGCCACATCGGGATCTCCTCCGCTGTCGGGGGTTCGGCCCGGCCCGATACTTCGGCTGGCGGCGACAGGGAGGGCACCGAGTACGCGGTTGGCTGTCTCCGCGTACTCGAACTGAAGCCTGTCGCGCTGCGCCTCGGCAGCGACGCGGCCTGCTCGTTCGTGCTCATACGCCTCTCTCCAGATCTCGGCGACCTTGCGGGTCTCCTTGAGTACCGGGCGAGGCACCAGGTAACCGAAGACTACGGCACCCACCACTATGGCCACGATACCCCAGGGGCCCGCCTGTTGGAAGACTAGCGACGCCATCGGTCATCCCCCCTGTTTATGGACAAACGACTCTCCCGCGACGGGGGCCGGTCGTCCTGGCGCGACGGCCACTCACTCAAGTTTAACGTTCGCCGCCATGTGGCGGCCATACACCACCTCCCCCCACTGCGGTGACCGGCCCGACCGGAACTCGAAGTCGGGGTGGCGCCCCCGCAGCTCGCGGGCCACCTGGGCGGACCGGGCCCTGGACCGGTGGTAGGACACGATGGCCCAGCGGCCGGGAGCCGTGGCCCGCAGGGCGCGCAGGATCTGCTCCCGGTCCTGGTTCTGCTGGTTGTCGTAGCGCCTGCCCGGGTCGTGCTCCGGAGGGTCTTCGAAGTGTATGCGGGACATGCCGGAATCCTACCATTGGATTACGTGAGACTGCGTATGCTAGGCTCGCCCGGTCGACAGTCCCGAAGGCAGGAGAGTCAATTGAAGATCGCAGTGACGGGCGGTGCCGGATTCATCGGCGGCCACGTGGTGGACGAGCTGGCCAGGCGCGGGCACGAGCCCGTGATCTTCGACCACCGGGCCAAGCACCACACGTTCCCCGGCGACCCGCTGAAGTACCTTCCGTCGATGCTGGGCGACACGCGGGACGAGGTGGCGGTCACCGAGCTGGCCGCGCACGTGGACGGCATCATCCACCTGGCGTCGGTGCTCGGGACGCAGGAGACCGTGTACAACCCGCGCCCGGCCGTGATGACCAACGTGCAGTCGGGCATGAACGTCATGGAGGCCGCCACCCAGTACGGTATCCCGGTGGTCAACATCTGCGTCGGCAACGCGGGCATGTCGAACCCGTACTCGGCCAGCAAGACCTGCGTCGAATCGCTGGGCCACATGTACCGGCGCGACCGGGGCACCCGGATCAACCAGGTGCGGGTGGTGAACGCCTACGGCCCCCGCCAGCTGATGGCCAGCCCGTACGGCCCCGGCAAGGTCCGCAAGATCATGCCTGCCTTCGTGGCGCGGGCGCTGACCGGCGCCCCGATCGAGATCTACGGCGACGGCGAGCAGGTCTCCGACTGCGTCTACGTCGGCGACGTGGCGAAGGGCCTGGTCAATGCGCTGCTGTTCGCGGCCGAGAACAAGCTGTTCGACGAAGTGATCGAGATCGGGCCGACCGAGCACCGCACGGTCAACGAGGTGGCCGACCTGGTCCGGACGGTCACCCACAATCTGACCGGGCAGGAGCAGCCGGAGCTGGTCCACCTGCCGATGCGGCCGGGCGAGACCCCGGGCGCTCGGATCACGGCCCGGAACCACACCATGCATCTGATCGGCATGGACCCGGCCGACCTGTTCAGCCTGGAGGCCGGTGTCAGCCAGACGGTCGTCTGGTTCGAGGACAACTGGCTGCCGGTCTGGCGGGCGCAGCAGGAGCTGGGCGACGCGTGGACGCCGGGCATGGTCAGCCCGCGCCCCCGTGGGTAAGGCGTGGCTGTGGGCCGCCGATGAGGGCGGCTGCGGCTGGTACCGGACCCGGATCGTGGCGGAGGCCCTGCGCGGTCTCGGGCACGACGTGGGCCAGGGGGTGGAGTACGACCCGTCCTACGCCGACGCCGACGCGGTCCTGGGCCAGCGGGTCTGCACCCCCGGCCCGACCACCCAGTGGGCCGGGTGGAACTTCGCCGGGGCAAAGACCACGGTGTTCGACGCCGACGACGACTACTTCCACCTGTCGGAGCACCCGGAGTTCGGCCAGTCGGCGTTCGAGTACGGGCAGAGCCGCATCCAGGCCCGGCTGCTGGCCAACGCGTTCTCCAGCTCGTACACCGCGTGCGCGACCGCCCGCATCGCCGAGCTGTTCTCAGTGTACTGCAACAACACGGTGGTGGTGCCGAACGGGCTGCCCAAGCGCTACCTGGACCGGCCCGGGCCGTGGGAGCGGTCGGGGTTCGGCGTCGACCGGCCGGTGGTCGGCTGGGCTGGGTCCTCGTTCACCCAGTGGGAGCTGGGCGACCGGGTCAAGAGCGCACTGAGCCGGGTGCCGGACATGGGGGGAGTGGTGCATACGGTCGGCGTGCCGTACCCGGTCATGAAGCAGTTGGGGATGGCCCAGCCCGGATACAGGATCACCGGCTGGGTCCACGGCAGCGAGCAGTACCTGGACACGGTCGACTTCGACGTCTGGGTGGCTCCGTACCGGGACACTCTGTACAACCAGGCCAAGTTCCCCACCAAGGCGCTGGAGGCCGCGTTCCTGGGAATCCCGATCGTGGCCAGCAACACCACCCCCTACCGGGACTTCGTCATCGACGGGGTGACCGGGTACCTGATCGGCCCGGGGGACAGCTGGACCGAGGCGGTCGAGGACCTGGTACGGCATCCGGCCACCCGGCGCCGGATGGGCGAGGCCGCCCGCGCGGAGGCCAGCCGCTACACCATCGAGAAGATCGCGGCCGACAAGTGGGCGCCGCTGCTGTTCGGAGGCAAGAAATGATCTGGACGTAGTATAATCGTCCAGTGAAAGAATGCGTCCGGTGCAAGGACCCCAAAGACGAGTCTGAGTTCAGCCGCAGCAGAAGCCGCAAAGACGGGCTGCACCCATACTGCAAGTCGTGTGTCAAGGAGTACCGAGACGACCCTGACAACAAGAGACGCACAGCAGAGTACAATCAAAACTACATAGCCAACAACCAGGAGAAGAGACGCGCGGCGTACCGGCTGGCCCGGTATGGAAAGACGGACGCCGAGCTGTCCCAGATGCTGGAAGATCAGTTGCACGAATGCGCCAATCAAGGGTGCCGAGACCCGATCACGTTGGCGTCCTCCCACGTAGACCACGACCGGTCGTGCTGCCCCGGTCGTACATCATGCGGGAAATGCGTGAGAGGACTCCTGTGCCCCGGGTGCAATCAAGGACTCGGGCATTACCGAGACGACCCGAGCCGCCTGCGAGGGATGGCCGATTACGTAGAGAGGCACGCGGTTGATAGGTAACAAGCGTGTGGTAGCTTGGACGCCTTACGGACGCGAACAGACCGTGTCCATCCTGGTCGAGTACATCCGGCGCGATGTCGAGCGCGGGCTGATCGACGAGTACTGGCTGTTCCTCAACACCGACGACAACCAGGTCAACGACCTGGCGTACGCGTACAAGCTGGCCCGGCGGTACCCGTGGATCCAGCTCAAGAAGCGGCACCCGGGGCTGCCCCGGCTC